>ERZ808054.842-NODE-842-length-22517-cov-4.781774_pt1 | contig 22517 bp, 16 predicted proteins | sample MGYA00380201_ERZ808054 | MGnify/ENA primary metagenome ERZ808054 (study PRJEB31490, sample SAMN06133419) | mouse gut metagenome | isolation source: Z5_2 | host: mice | place: China: Chengdu | collected 2015-05 ...
CACCCGTGATGATCGCTGTCTTTCCTGTTAAAAATCCCATTTTCCAAATACCTCCTTTTTCCTTCGGAATCCAAAAACAATGTCTCCATGTTTTCACGGTTCCCTGCATACCATTTTACAGATATTTCTATTATATCCCATTATTTTGAAAAAGGATAGTCACAATTTACTCCTCTAAATTTTTATCCTAAAACTGGAAAAATAGATAGTCCAAAGTTTCCGGTCTCCGATACTCCCCTGTACTGAAATCATAAATGAGGATCTGGTGCGGCTCCTCCAGTGAGATCCAGATATGATATCCCGCCTCTTCTATATCCCCATGCATGACGATCGTATAGCCGAGCTTCCAGTATCCCGGATCGTCGCCTGACAGAAAGGTCACGCCATACTCAATCCCCTCCACTCCGTCAACGATCCGCAGCCCCTGGACCGGACTTAACAGCACCTTCTCCCTGTCCCAGCCCGGATTGACGCGCGTATAGATCTCATCCTCCAGCTTGCTCAGCAGGCCGATATGGTCATTATTCCAGTCATATATCCTGAAATTGTCGTAATCCGAACCGACGATATAGAGCACCTTTCCCTTCATATCCGGTATCGTGATAGAAAAATCCTGCTGTTCTTTCCCAAACGGCAATGTCTCCGCCGCATAGACAAACAAGTCAACGCGGGCGCCGATACTCGGATTCTCCTTCCACTCCACACGGCTGATGCGACAGCCGGCATACGTCATATACCCCTTTACTGTGAGGCTGTCTGTCTCCTCATCATACTCGGCGCTGGAAATCATCACTGCCCCCTGTTCCAGCAGGCTTCCCGCGACATAAACCTTGAGAAAGACACCGATGACAAGCGCTGCCAGCAGCAATCCCCCCAGTGCGGCTGCCGCCCTGAGATACCGGGTACGGCTGCGTATTTTTTTAAATCCATCAAGGACAGCCCGCTCCTCGGGCGTGGACCGATCCGCCATATCCTCCTTCATTTCCGTAAAAATACGCCTGCACTCCCCACAGTCCTCCAGATGCTCCCTCACGGCACTGCTGCCCGTCTCGCTGATCACGCCGTCAATATATCCCGGCATCAGATCCCTGACAATATCACAGTTCATACTTTTCCAGCTCCTTTCTGATCTTCTGTTTCGCGCGGTAAAACACCGTCCTGCTCCAGTTCTCGCTCTTTCCCAGGATCTCCCCGATCTGGCGGAAAGAGAGCTCCCCTGTCATGCGATACAGAACAACCTCCCTCTCCAGCTCCGGCAGAAGATGGATCGCGCGGTACAGCTCCTGTGTGCGCTCCCCGCGGATCACACTCGCCTCCCCGTCCGCGCCGGAGGCGTCGGGAAGTTCCTCTGGCAGCTCCACAAAGTCCATCCGCTTCTTCCTGCGCAGATCCTGCCACAGGAGATGCTTTGCGATCTGGCAGAGCCAGACAGATAGCTTGCAGGAACCGTCATAACGTGCGATCGAATCCACCGCGCGCAGAAACGTCTCCTGCATCAGCTCCTGCGACCAGTCCGCATCATGTGTGTGCGAATACAGAAAGCGGTACACCAGTTCTGCGTACTCCTGATATACGGCTTCCATGTCAACGCCGCCCTTATCCTTTTTGTGCATCTTCCCACCTCCTACCCCTTATATCCCATTTTACAGCCGTTCGTTTCAGATTAAAATCGACAAATAAAATTTGACATTAAGATATCTCATAATTATAATACAATGTATATACTTTCCGCAGCCTGTGCCCTGAGTGATGCGCCCAAAATGCCGGATCTTCCATGGCGGCATCATGCGCTAATGCCCGTGTAACCCACAGCAGACAGTCATGCCCGGCGACCGAACCGATAATGATATCATCCCCGCAAAAGCGATTGGAATGAAGACCATGCGGAAAATTTTATAGACAACAACTGCCATAACAGGAACCTTTTCATAATAATAAATTTTCATATAATAAATACAAGGAGAACGCAAATGCTCAGAAACAAAGATATCTTAGAATTAAAGAGACGCTTTAAGAAAGAGTCCTGCACTTTCACCAGAATGTGCGGGTGCTACGTGGACGCGAACAAAAACAAGATCGTGGAATTGAACGAGACTTTTCTAAACCTCGAGGACGAAGAGTTTTTTAAATACCTCGAGATCGCCAAAAAAGCCCTCTCCGGCACCATCGGCAACAACCTGCTGGAGCTGAACTTTGCCAGGGAGGAGGAGGAACCCGGCGGAAAACAGCAGTATCTGCTGGGACTGCGGGAGAGCGGGCTGAAAAATCCCGACCTGTTAGAACACCTCTATGACATGATCATCGACAATTATGACTACGTGGGCAACTATCTGATCCTGGTCTTCCACGACGCATACGATGTGATCACCAAGACGAACGACGACCTCAAGCTCGACGAGTCCGAGGAGGTCTTTACCTATCTGCTGTGCGCCATCTGCCCCGTCAACCTGTCGAAACCGGGTCTTGGCTACCGTGCCGACTTAAACCGCATCGGCATCCGCATACAGGACTGGGTGGTGGGTGCGCCCGACGTCGGATTTCTGTTCCCGTCCTTTGTGGAGCGCTCGACAGACATCCACTCGCTTACATATTATGTCCGGGACGCCAAGGATTCCCACCGCGACTTTATCGAGACCGCACTCGGCTGCGGTGCAAAGCGGACGGCAACCGAGGAGCACAACACGTTCAGCAGCATTGTGAAGACCGCAATCGCCCCGATCATCGAGGACAGCGATGCGATGCTGCTCAACATCCAGGAAAAGCTCAACGATCTCGCGGAGGAGCACGACGCGGCGATGGAAGATCTGGTTCTCGTCGAACCGGAGGATTTCACGCTCACCGCCGAGATGATCAGTGAAGTGTTTGCGGACAGCGAGGTTCCCGACGCCGCCGTGATGCAGATCCAGAACCATTTCACAGAGGAATTCAGCGACAAACCGCCTGTGGTGAAAAATCTCGTGAACGAGAAGGCAATCGAGAAAAACAATAAAGAGAAAAAAGAGATCAAGCTCCTCGAGGAAGTCGCAACCTTAAAGCAGGAACTCCAGGACACCAAGCAGGAGAACGAGGAAAAGACAGAGCAGATCGAGACGCTCGTGAAGATGGAAGCGCCCGTCGATCCCGAGGAGGCAAAGAACTGGGCGGAGGTCTTCCTGCGCATGAAGCCCGACAAGGCAGAACAGGTCAAATTCGAGATGATCGACGGTCAGAAATATCTCATGATCCCCATGGATGAACATGAGCGCATCAATTTAAACGGTGTTGAAAAATAAAGGAGGATATCAGCATGCCCAGAGCAGGTTCCGGCGGCGGACGCGCATCAGCCCCCCGCCGCTCATCAGGAGGTCACTCGTCATCGCGCAGCTCAGGCGGTCACCGTATCAGCACCAGCCGCAGTTCCGGCAGCCGTCGGGCAGGAAGCGCGCGCAGTACCGTCTTCCGTTCCAGCAGTTCGTCGTCATACCGCCACAGTGCACCGCCCCCGCCATCATTTCGAGGCACTGGAACGCCGCCCCCGCCGCCATTTCGAGAACCGGGAATGCCGCCCCCGCGCCGATACAGCGGCAGAACCTACCGGGGCAGCTATTACGGCGGTTCCCCCAGCAGCCCCGCAGTGTCCGTCATCGCGTCCGTCATTGTCCTTGTCGTCATACTGTTTTTTGTGTCGGTATTTTTCTCAGCGATATCCTCCGCCGACAGATCCAACGGTTCTGCTCTCCCCGCCAGCACGAGAAACCGCGAGAAATTAAACGCGGGGCTGTCCTTCGACAGCGGCTGCATCGTCGACGAGATCGGCTGGTTTGACTCCGTGTCTGCGGCAGGAAGACAGCTGCGGACCTTTTATGACAAGACGGGCGTGCAGCCGTACATCGTACTGCTGCAACATCACCCTGAACTGACCACGGATTCCCAGAAAGAGTCCTATGCGCAGGATTATTACGAGGACAATATCGACAACGAGGCGACGTTCCTCTACATGTACTTCGCGGAGGAAGATGTGGACAATGATGTCGGATATATGTGCTACGTGAACGGCAAGCAGGTGGATTCCGTCATGGATGCGGAGGCAGTCGACATCTTCTGGGGATATCTTGACCGCAACTGGTACAGCGACATGTCCACAGACGAGCTCTTCGTGAATGCCTTTACCAGGACGGCAGAGACGATCATGGCAAAGACCAGAACAAAGACTGATATCATCTTTATCCTGGTCGCAGGTGTTGTCATCATAGGCATCATCGCCGCCGCCATCACCGCCATGAAGACAAAGCGCAGACACGAGCGCGAGCGGGCGGAGGAGACACAGCGCATCTTAAATACGCCGCTGCCTGATGATCCGCTGAGTTCACAGGGGAAAGCGCAGACAAACAACCATATCCAACTGTAGATTATAGAAAAGGTATTTCAGGAAAAACCTTCTTTTCCGAAATACCTTTTATCATCTTATACGCCGAGGATCCGCTCGGCGATCTCCCGGATCACACCCTCCCCGCCGCGTCTGTCCGCTATGTAGTCCGCCGCTGCCCTGACCTGTTCGCACGCATCGCCCGCACAGCAGCCATATCCCGCTGCCGCTACCGCCTCCAGATCATTGATATCGTCGCCGATATACAGCACGTTCTGCATCGGGATTCCGTACTCGCTGCACAGGCTTTTGACACATGCCAGCTTATCCTTTACGCCCAGCCTGCAAATATCCAGCTGCAGTTTTTCGGCTCTCTGCTTTACTGATCTGCGATTTTCTCCCGTTATGATCCCTGTCACGATGCCCCTCTTTCGCAGCAGCTCAAACGCCATGCCATCCCTGGTATTAAATTTCTTGAATTCATCCCCGGACTCCGTATAATACATTCCGCCATCTGTGAGACAGCCGTCACAATCTGTCAGAAACATCCTGATATCAGGAACACCGCTGCGCCCTGCCGCGCCCCTTTGCCGCATCAGTGCCTCCATGATCAGCCAGTCACCTGGCTCGTCAATCTCATAGTATGCTTCCTCACACATCTCCGCCGCCTTTATCTTCCCGGAGATCCTGCACTTTGAGCGCAGCAGGTTCTCCCTGCCGGTGATATAAAACGCTCCGTTCTCGACCAGATATCCCTCAAACTCCTGCCGTCTTGGTCTTTGCAGCGGATCATAATTGATCGGATGCACCTCGTTTTCTTCCGACGCTCTCCAGCAGAACCGTTTCTGCCTTACCACAGACAGTACGCTGTCGACATCTGCCCCGCGGTAGATCTCAAGCCCCTTGTCCAGATCCTTCCCCGTGAGCATCGGGGAGGTTGCCTGTATCAATACGATCGTGTCAAAGTCATATCCCGATGCAAACTCCAGCATTGCCGATTCCGTGGATGCTGTGTCTGTCGCGCTCTCCGCACTCCTGCCAGTCAGCTCAACCTTTGAGAACGAGAACTGGCTGACGCATTCCCTGATCTGATCGCTGTCTGTGGCGATATAGATTTTATCGATCCCTGCACATTCCTGTGCGGCTTTGACCGTCCAGTAGATCAACGGCTTTCCGCCGAGTACCTTAATATTTTTGAGCGGGATGGATTTACTCCCTCCCCTTGCCGGGATAAATGCTATAGTCATTGTTTTTCATCTCCTGATCACATTCAAATATTCGTTTAATATTGGTTTGGGTTATCTCCCACAGCCGATCCTGTGCTGCCTGCATTTCTGCTTTGATCTGTTTTATATGGCTTAACATGTAGCCCATTGTACTGCTTAGATTTTGTTCAAATTGTTTATCCTGTATCTCCACTCCCCATTCCCAATAACCGATGTCCTCCAAAAACCACTTCAGTTTGTCATGCGAGATGATGCTCAGTACCGGCGTCCCGCAGCCAAAGGGGATCATCTGCGCGTGTCCGCGCATTGCAAGGACCAGGGACGGTGCACAGTACGCTTTCAAAAAACCGTCAACAGTCAGTCCCTGGTCCAGTTCCACGACTTCGTATTTTAGATCAGCGGCATCCAAAAACGGCAGCATCTCTTTGTCCGAACTCATATGGACATAATATTTGATCGTATATGACTCCTCATACTGTTTCAATATTTTTGCGATAGCGCAAAGTCTTTCTTCCTTGTGTGCTCCATAGCGCATATCGCTTCGATCAAAGGCGCAATTCAGTGCGATCACCTTCTCATCCCGCCTATCCGGCAGCTGATAGATCTTACTCAAAACAGTTGTCGCGCATGGATGATAGCATACTTTTCCTTTCAGTCCGTCAGAAACGTATTGCCGGATCGCCCTCACCGAACCGTGATTCCTCAGTCCGACAAACGAAAACCGCCGGACGATCTCGTTGATATGTGCCTTGAAGTACGGTTCAAACTCCTCCTGCCCCCTAAAACGATTATATCCTACTCCCAGCATGTACATCGGAACCTGTATCTTATCAAGTTCATTGAGGGAACACGGCCATTGCCAACCGGAAATATCATTTCTGTTCGTATCCTTGAGAAATAGTCCTCCGCCGCCGATCATCAGTCCCCGCGTGGCATTGATCAGTTCCACTGTCTCCGCATCCAAAGCATTTCTGACAGACTTATGGCACCAGACCATTGGATGTCCGGATATCTTTTGTATCGAGTCACGCAGCGCCGGAACCAGCAGGTTATCTCCCGCGTTCCCGACCTTCGAAAAAGCAGACAGATGTGTGTATGCATTGGGCAGCTGTGCTTTGATCAGACATTGCACCTCGGCGGACTGCCTGTCCTGCTCTTTCTGAAACTTCGATAGCCTGTCTGTTTGACGCTTATGGCTGCGGTTGATGAGTTCCGGTATATTCTGGCTCAGATTCTCGTAACAATCCTGCAAATGTACATATTGACTGACCAACTGCCTGTGTTGACTGTTCAGATCATCATATCGCTGATCCAGGCGGCTGATATCCTCCTGCAGCTGCCTGAATGCATATTTGGAAGAATACATCTTAAATTTTATCTTCCCTATGCTGAGACATCTGTAACATTCTTCCCTGTGTTCCTTCAATAAGCGTTTCAAGATACACTTGATCATGGTGTTAACCTTCCTTCAAACCATCGGTTCATCTTCGCATTGTTGTATGCCTGCAGGAGAAATTCGAATTTACTGAGCCCTTTTCTGCCCGCTATCGTTCCGCAAGCAGTACAGATTCTCTGTGCGCCAACATTTTCGCTTGTTATGGATCCGCCGTTCAAAAAGTACTCCGGCAGCATTTTATACTGTAAACTGGTTCTCCCGCTGTGTAGGATGATATTGGCGATCTCCTGATCCCAGCCCTTTTTTGATCTCGTTTCCTGTTGTACCTGCATCCAGAAATCCAGACTAGCCTGATTGCACTTCATAGCGACAAACCCGATATTAATATTTGCAATCGCTCTCTCATACGGCGCCTGACCGCTTCCCCGCTCGCGCAGAAAAAGCATATCAACGTCTTTTATGTCATATACTATATCCTCCTTGGTTTCTTGAAGGAAAATCAGATCCGCGTCGGCGACGATCAGTATCTTGCCCCAGTACTCCCTGATCTTATCTATGACCAATTGAGTTTTTATTGTATTTCCGCCAAAAAATGCAAAATCCCCTGTGCCTCTCTGCTCATTCCATTGTGCGTCTGAGACATAACGGAAGTCAAACCTATAGTCATCCTCACAGGTTTCCTCCTGGAATCTCACCATCTTTCCATAATCCTCTGTGTACACTCCCGACACGATCACCTCATCTTTTTTGTGGTCGATATAGTAAAATCTTTTCGCCAGTTTTATGTTTGTAGTGTCCAGGAAACACAGTGAGATCTGCGGTTTTTCAGCTTTCAGTTGTTCCTTAAAAGCGATCAGGTTGTTGACAACATTGCGCGCATATACGGACATGTTGCGGTCAGCGCCGTAATTATCACCACTAAAATCAACGCCGCACAATTCTATGCGCTGAAATCCCGCAAGCACCGCAAATTGCAATGCACTGAACAAAACGGACTGTCCATCCGCAAAATACGCATCCGGCTCGGAAATATTGAACCGGTCTGTTTTGTGATCAAATACCTCCGGCTGCAGCTCATATCTGTACAATCTGTTTGTGAGCTGGCGAAACTTGTCCGGATCTGCATACAGTCCCATACCGCTCATTTGTGGATTCGTTATCACGCCATAAAATTTCAGGCAGTCGTAGGAATTGTAATCCTCGAGGCGATACTTTTGGTTTTGAGGATGATCCTGCATAAAGAGGATATCAAACTGTATGCGGGTGTAAAAAAGCGCTTTGTTCAGGGCAATATAAACACACTGCCCATCCTGTTCCCTGATCGACTCCAGCGAAGATCCGCTGCCGCATATCACCGCTTTTCTGCCAATGTACCGGTCTTTCCATTCCGTCATGTACCGTTGGTTCATAAGGGATCTGACAGACTTGCAACATCCGCATTTCCGGGTAAACTCACCCAGCATTCTGATATAATTGCCCGCAAATCTCTCCTGTGAAAAATATGCGTTGAACACTGCCCTGTTCTTTTGTTTCCATTCCTGTAAATCTTTGCGGAGCATTTGTTCGATCGCCGGGTCCACATTGTCCGGATCAACGATCAGAATATTATTTTCCCTGTCAAATTCATAGTTGCTCTTTGCATTGGATAATATAACAGCCGTCCCAGCCCGCATAGCCTCCAGCACAGCCAGGTCAAATATTGAATTTCTATGTAGCATAATATAAAAATCTGCCCAGTTGCACAGTTCCAGGATCTGCTGATGATCGATCCGCCTCCCGATCAGATATGCCTCAAAGTTCCAGCTGTCCTTCTCCGAATCCATTTTGTCAAACATTTCTGTGTTTGATGCATATCCTATCGCGATCCACACAATATCTTTTCGGGACTCCGCAACATATCGGGACAGAAAATGCGGTATTCTGTCCATACCTTTATTGTAATTGAAATCTGCCACGCTGATAAAGATCTGCTTATCCGTATGATACAATCCCGATAAGTTTAACGCTTCTAACACCTTCTCGATATCATATCTAACGCGCACTTCCCTTATCGTGTTATAGAGCGCATACTCCGAGAAGTTTATTTCCGCAAATTCTTTCCTGTCGATCACGGATGTCCTTTCAAATACCTCTCTGGAACCTAAGGACGGAAAATAAACTTTGTATGCGCTTTTCAGCACCTCCCTCTCAACAAATGCTATGACCTCCATGTCTTCTTCTGAATAATTCCTGCCCAATGCTTTTATCTCATTGATGATGCTCCCCTGCTGATGATACACGACAACATATTTCAATCCCAGAAGATACGCACCGTAGGCACATCCGATATCATGGCAGACCAGCAACGGCTCTTCGCCCTTTTCCAAACAGTCCCGGATCTTTCTGTGGCTTGTGATGAAACGCGCCGCCTGAATGATCAGCCCCGTCGTGCCGTTCAATGTTCTGTCCAGGCTGATCGTCCCGTTTCCGGTCTTAAAAATGTAGTCAACCGGTATATTCCGAAAGCGCTCCCCCAGATATTGCTTCTGCATCATCAATACACCGCCCGGTCCGCCTGTTTTTCCGGAATTGACATCATACTCCCTATAAGCACAGCAAAATATTCTGCACGGCTGACGAGCGCTCTTATCATGATCCAGCAGCCTGTCTATGAGCGCTTTCTCCTTGCTCACGTCATGATGGAGTGCCATCTTGCACAGATCGTCATAATAGTGCGTATAGTCCGGCTCTGTCTCCTGAAAAGAAAACCCATATAGATCAACACCTTCCAGGTTGTTTCGAAGCTTAAACAACTGCCATATGGCAAAGATGCCCGATGAAGGGTTTATGATCTTTGTTTCTTTCCGAAAGGTCCGTTTGAGTTCACTGTTCCAATAAAAAAGCTTGTCCGGACAGGATGTCACATACTGACCCAATATGTCCAACTGCCGTTCATGCAGAAAAATATGGTCAAAATCCGGCTCATAGATCACAAAATCGTAATCCCGGATATCTCTGTAGCCCACCTCGTTGTTACCCGCCCGGATCCACACATTTGTCTTGCTCCCATAGTCCGCCTCATAGCCCTGAACGGGATAGTTGTTGAAGCGGATCACAATATCGTGGGCATCGATCTGAGCCCCTTTTCCTTTGCCGATACAGCCTCCCCCGTTGCCGACCACAGCGATACTTTTGTCCTTTACATATGCTTCATACTTTTTTTCAACATGACTATTCTTTAACACGCTGAAAATGCCATAGCTTCTGTTGATCTTCACACTGCGCTTTCCCATCTTATGGGCAAATTCTGCTGCCAGGAGAAAGCGGTCGATGTCTTTCAATCCATATCGGTCAATATATTTGTCTAAAATTACCGCTGCCCCTTTTTCGTCACCGCGCTCATACAATGAAGCGATAAAGATCAGCCACATCAGGCTGTTATCTCTCTGCCAGCATTCAAAACTCTGATCAAAAACCTTTAATGTGCTGATCAGTTCATCTGTCGCACCGTGAAACTGCCATATTCCCCGAACCAGTTCAAAATGATCTACTTTGCCTGCACGGGACTGCCCTGCCTTGCTATCCGATTTCTTTTTTCCAAATATATGTCTGGATCCTGGTTCCTGTATGTGAAAAATCCTGTGATCGACATTTAATTTTACCAACCAGATCCAATACTTTATCCTGTGCTTTTCGAAATCCTCCCTGTTTTCACTTTTTCGTTGTTCATAGATTTTCTGAATGTCACGATTGCTCTCTGCCAAATAAGAGTAGATCTTGTGTAATCCCATTTTTTCTCCCTTGCTATCAAAATATATGCTTTGCTTTTCATACAGCCAGAAATCAGAGTTGTGACCGCATAGCGCATTAGTCTTTACAGAAAAAGATCCTCTCGCTGTCAGCCGTTCCTATATATTCCAATTCTTTTAAGTTCGTCCTGTCAATGATCGACTCCACTATGCGCTCCGCCTCCTGCTGACTATAACCTGTGACGATATACATCAAAATCCCGTTGTCGTACTTCTCATAGATCATCTGGTTCAGACACTGGTCATCCATTTCCAGGATCCTGTCATACGTTGTCACCAAAAATTGCTGGCCTTCCTTCCTGCTCATGTTCTGATACTGCATCCAGAAAGAATATTCCTGCGAATCACTTTTGTTGATGAAACAGTGCGCAGAAGTATTACAATCCTGTATCTGATCGATGACGCCGGCATTCGATGTGTCCAGATATTCTATATTTTCCGCTTTGTTGGAAGCGATACTGACGCAGACTGTACCCAGACAGAGCACAGCCAGAATATGAACGCGGTATTCTGCCCTTGCCAGCCTCTCTGTCAATCTTATGAGCAGATAAAAAACGCTCAGCGATATCAGTGGATAGATATTTATGATATACCGAAATCCCTTGCCAACCTTAGGCGCATAATTTGTGATAAAAAATACGTAAGACACCCAAAGGCAAGATACATACACGAACGTCTTTCTACCCCCCCCCAGTATATTTCGACATAGATATGGCTTCCCTCTGCCCGGCAGCAGTAAAGCCACAGCCCCGATCGTCATCGTCACAATCCCAATCAGCAGCCCGATCTCATTGAACAATTGTCTGTCCACAAAGGACATGTAATAGCGGATCCTTTCAATCCATTTGCCGATATCTGACAGATTTCCCAAGATACCAGAAACGTTGGCAATCCCGCGGGATCCTGTCGTGGCATGCGTTATCGCCGATGGGAATATCAGCAGAGCCGCGATCACAGAACCCGTTCTCGTCATCCCGTATTGAACACACTTTCTTGCGCTGTCAGGCAATTCCATCGCGCAATATATCGCGGAGGAGATAACTGCAAAGACAAAAAAATAGTACTGCGTGAGTCCTCCGACAACAGTTGTCAGAAATATGGCTGCCAGGACACGATTCCTTTTTTTGCACTTTTTCAGCAGCAAACTGTGCAGATACACATCCAATACACACAATAATGTAAGCAGCATATACATCCTGATATAAATGACTGTCGTAACTGCCCCGGCGCACACCCCATAATGCAGCATCGGGATCACTGCCGCCGTCTCATCTCCTAACATAATGCAAGCAGTCCTATACAGCAGGATCAATGTCAATCCATAAAAAATCAGATTAAGGCTGATACCCTGCCACTTTGAAAAATGCCCTGGATCCAACGAACAGATTGTGTGCAAAACGCAGTAAAAAACAGGCGGGTGGACATCCTGCGTCTGATTGTATATCACGGAGCCGTAGTCAAACGCCTCACCTGCTGATACTGTGATCTGCTCCGTTAGATAGTCCGTGTCATGCCACTGGTTCCACCAGTCCTTGTTCCATCTCAGGAAGGGTGTGTAATAACCATTTGACAGGGAATAAGAAAACATCTCGTCCCCATCGAAAAAATCCTTCTCACAGCAGTAAGAAAACATAAATACAAGCTGAGCGATCACGATGACTATTATGATGCTCCCTCTTATTTTCGCTTTCCGATCAGCCATCTCGATATCCCTCACTGTCGCCTGTTCCTCCCATCAACCGCTTCAAATATTCCGCCTCAACCCGCAGATTGTGATGCAGATTTCCATATCGGAACTCCTCTGCCGCATCCGAAATATGCCTCAATGCCTTACTGTTCCCCTCTGTCTGATACATGTAGGAAAATCCGTACACGTCGATCGATCTGATGCAATCCCTGATCTGACACAGTTCAAATAAAAGCTGCCCGCCGCTGGTGGGAAAGCTTCCCATCTCCCGGATCAATCTGTCCCTGTGCTTTAGCATACAAAACCGCTCTTTCATCGTTACAGCATACGCGTAAAAATCGTCCAGAAACATCTCCGGCATAAAAAATCTCCAGATGTTGGACTCGAGAACCACCAGATCAAATTTGTGGAGTTCGTTCAATCTGGGTGCACAGCCGCCGTTCTCCGTATCGATATTTCGCACCCACACATTTGTTTTCTTCCCGTAATCCTGTGCAAATCGATCTGTCCGGTAATCATTGAACCGGACGACAACATCGTGCCTGTCGATTTCATCCCCCCTGCTTTTTCCTGATTCATAGGGACCTGAGCCAACGACCGCGACACTTTTTCCGGCAAAATACGTCTCCAGCAGATTTTCATTCTGCAGGATCACTTCGCAGATCACCGCAGCCTTGCGGATCTTTTCATTGCTGATCCCGAGCCTTTCAGCCAACAGCGCAGCCGGATAGACAACATGGAGATCCTTCTTTCCGTATTTTTTTACATACGCCCTCAAAGCGCTCTGTGCCCTCTCTTCTTTTTTCAGTTCCATCAGGGAAGAAATATAGATCAGATATACTTTTTTCACATGCGCCTCGCCGAAGGCACTTTTGACAGCCTGCTCACAGCGCTCCAGCAGCTCTTCCGATGCACCTTCCCACTGCCACTGGTTGAAAATATTTTCTGCCAGATGCCTGATATAGTTCTGGTTTTGAGGAAACATCAGCGCTGCCTCAAACACATTTTTTCGGTTTAGATATACATCTGTGCCTGTCTCATTCAGAAACCTTCCATAGTTGACCAGCACCTGCGCCACACAGGTATTCACCAGCTCCACAGTCTTTTCAGGCTCATAGAACATTGCGCGCTTTATCGAGGTACTGATCAGTGCCGGCGCCTTCACCGCATCCATGGCAATCCTGTATCGCTGCAGAAATTCTTCTTTGCTGTCATCTGGTTCGTAAAAACCGGAAATGCGGACTCCCATCAAAATAGCTGCTGCCCTGACGACCGCTATTTTGAATCCTTCCTGTCTGCAGGTTTGTCTGAAAAGTTTTATCTTATTCATCTTGGCTCTCTCTGTGCTTTAATTTCTCTCGCTGTTCCCACTCGATCGGCAGGATCGCTGACTGTTTGTACCGAAGCGATTCATACGCCGCCATCAGATTGCGTTTCAGCTTTCTGAGTCCTTCCGGCTCCAGTGATGCCGCATGATCGGTCCCCTTCCATGTCCTGTCCAGCGTATAATGCCGCTCAAATATCGAAGCTCCCAGCGTGTATGCCGCGATATCGACAGCGATCCCCAGGTGATGTCCCGAAAATCCGATCTCTTTCACAATCCCTCCATAACACTCGCGGAGCCTTGTGATCTCCAAAAGGCACACGTCCGAAAAGGGAACCGGATAGCCTGATGTACAGCTGTAAATTACTACATCTTTCACCCTTCCCTGGCGCTCAAGGAAACGGATCAGCTTTTCCTCCTCCCCATAGTCTGTCATCCCAAGCGAGACGTGAAGTTCTCCTCCAAAACAATCGCACAGATAACCGATCATTTCATAATGGTTATTGCATGCGGATGGGATTTTGATCCATTGAGGCTGCAGGGCGGTCATTTCTTTTGCGGATGTCATATCCCATACAGAAGTGCTGTACGCTATATCATAACTCTCGCAGAGCGCCTTTAACTCCTTATGCTGGTCTGCCGTAAACTCCAAAAATTCCCTGTGCTGTCCATAGGTCTTTCCATACGAATTTATTGGATTGGGATGCGGCATGTTATACTGTTCTGGCGCTAACAGCTCCTTATTGCATCGTTTCTGAAATTTGACTGCATCTACCTTGCAGTAGACCGCTGCCATTTTGATCATCTCTTTTGCCGTTTCCAGATCGCCCTTGTGATTACATCCTATCTCCGCAATCAGCCTGGGAGTGCTGTATATAACATTCTGTTTCTCCATCACACGTTTTCTCCCTTTGTCACTTCTCACTGATCATATGATATCAAGTTCTGTGTCATAATTTGTTACAATTAGTATTCTATCATATCTGTCGCATTTTGTGAAGTATAAGCAATTATTTTTTGTACATTGCTATAATCATGTTACGAATCCGTCGTTCGTTCCTATGGTGAAAAACATGCACCAAACTGATGCCCTTTATCAATTTGCGCGCAAAGTTGATTACAGTTCGCACCAGAAAGCACAAATAGTTGTCAGATTATGGAAGAATGCGGACTGTGACATGAGCACAAAATGATATCAGCCACCACGCGAGAATGGAGAATATTTATGAAAAAGAAATCCCTTGCCCTCAAACTCCTTGAACTGCGGCAGGCACACGACCTCACCCAGAAGCAGCTCTGCGAATCCCTCAACATAGGGCGTTCAACGTACTCCTATTTTGAGACGGGCAGCCGGATTCCCGACGTGGAGACACTGCTTCTGATCGCCCGGTATTATGATGTGTCTCTCGACGAACTTGTAACAGACTCCAAACCCCGTCGCGCGTCAGAAACAGCCGGCGCGGAATGCCCAGACATTCAGATCCTCCATCATCTGATGTCCAAAAACATCCCCGTCGACTTCGTGATGGAACTGTCAAAAGCGGACTTTGATTTTCTGTATAATTATAAAGAACTGACAGATGAGAACAAGGCAGAGATGCAGTATCTTATGAATTACAAGCTGAGAAAGCAGGCGGATCGCTGACTATCATTCATTATGTAATATCTATCCGCCTGCTATATCCGCATGTGACATAATACATTTTCATGCTCTGATCCCTTTCACACGGGCTCGAAAAGGAAATTGCCTAGTGTGCTGTCCGGATTATATCTGGCGAAACTCCGCAGGATAAATTTTCATCAGCAAGGCGGAGAAGGGAGGCGATGCGGCGGCATCGTTGACCGCCGACAACGCAGTCTGATGGAAATTTAGACAAGGAGGTTTGCCTGAATATAATCCAGACAGTACACTAGTTGCGTTTGTACTGCTTATTAGGACAGCGATTCAAAAATCAGTTTCGCCATGCACTTCATCCCCAATTCAAATCCTCTTCGTTCCGCGATATTTGCTGCTTCAAAAAGACGCGAATCAACATATTCATGGTATTCCTGCGGTATGTGTTTCTGCATGATCTCCGAGAGAGCTTCTACCTGCTCTTCCAGTTCTTTCTCCGTCTCTGTCAAATCCGGTATTTCTATATTTACCCTGTCGAATATTTCTAAGATCATTTTTTGCATATCGATCTCCTTTCTTTTCTACATGTATGATTTGATTACAATTTTTCCGGTCTTCTATCCAGTTAGGAATAAAATATGAGTCGGTGTGGCAGCACTCCATCCGGTCAGAAACCAGACTCGTGAACCGTCCATTTTGCGCTATTGTGCCATTAAAATTTATACACAATATCACCGTCGAAACTTAGCCTGGTACTGATACGACCCGTGCAGCTCATAACTTTAATTTCTATCTGAATGCAATCGGAATGCAATATTAGAGCGTGTTTAAAAATGCTTTCTGTCAGATGTGCGTCTCAGTTTGTCCGAAGTGTAGTTTATCAAATGAAGAAGCACATAATAGACTATACACCCTGAATTTAGCGCAGATATCAAGCAATACTTTCACTGTCATCCAGACAATGCTGTATCAATCGTCTTGTTACCTACACAAAGGTAATAATAGTATTTTATTACCTTTTTCATGTACTGTCAACTACACAAAGGTAACTTTTGTCGTCTCATCTGCTATAATAAAAAATAGAACTATCTGGTACTATAATCCAAAACAGGAGCATAAAAATGGAGTATTCAAAATTATTTGCCTTGCGCATCCGGCAGTTGTGCGCAAAGCACGGAATAACAATCAATAAACTTGCTGCCATGAGCGGATTGAAACAATCTACCATTGACAATATACTTAGAGGAACCAGCAAAAATCCAAAGATTAAAACCCTACATAAAATTGCCGTTACCTTCAATATGACGTTGAGCGAATTTCTGGATTTTCCAGAATTAAATGAATTTTTCCTTGACGACGACAACCGGGCAGGAGAATAATCTATTTGCTACTCAAGCATTACAGCTTCTGTTGACACGTTTCTTTAGATGTCCATATTACCCATTTATTATAGTCGTAATCCAGAGCGTGCTATTTTTTACATTTGAGTAGACACATCATATGAAATATGGTATATTTTAACCACATATGGAGAGCAAGGCATTTTACAGCAAATGCAGTACCAAAAGAAAAAGACAACTAAACAATCTCTTGAAAAGGTTGATGGCAGGCTTGTGTACAACATGACAAACGACTACATGTTTCGGGCTGTCTTGCAGACAAACAGAAAAGTACTAGCGGGGATCATCGGCGCGCTTCTGCACGTTGATCCGGAATCCCTTGACGTCGAGATCCAGAATCCGATCATACTCGGACAGTCCTTTGAGAACAAGGATGTGATCCTCGACATCAATGTCTCGGTTAACAACAAATCAAGGCTGAATCTTGAGATGCAGGTCGTCAACTATGGAAACTGGAAAGAGCGTTCCCTGAGTTATCTCTGCCGCTCTTTTGACAACGTATATAAGGGGAAGGATTACATCACAGCAAAGCCTGTGATACAGATCAGTTTTATCGATTTCACCCTGTTTCCCGACTCCCCCGAGTTCTATGCCACGTACCTGCTCAAAAACGTCAGAAACAACAGGATCTACACGGATAAACTACAGTTATCCGTAGTGGAGTTGAACAACATCACTCTGGCTACAAAAGATGACCGTCTCTACAAACTGGACAAATGGGCTGCCTTTTTCAAGGCAGGAACATGGAAGGAGCTGAAAGCTATGGCTGCTACTGACCAATACATGAAGGCGGCGGCGAACACGATCTTTGAACTCTGCTCTGATGAGAATATCAGGGAACTCTGCCGCAGACGCGAAGAATATGAGGCTTATGAACGCCACATCAATGCCGAGGTCAAAGGATTAAAACAAACCATTGCAGGTCTGTCCAAGCAGAATGAGAACCTATTGCAGGCAAATGCCGACAAAGATCAGGAGATCGCAAGACTGAAAGAGCTGCTTGCGCGCAAGTAAACGGATTTTACAACAGACACCGCCAGTTCCAGCTGACATTCTACTGTTGGATCCCCGTGAACAATCGCGTAGGGGAACGACCTTCTCCACTGCTCGCCGTGCGCCGCCTTGCGTCTTAATTCCTCTGCACGGGGCTGCATGATCGAGTAGCGGAATGACCTTCTCCACTACTCGCGCGCCGGGCACCCGTCAGCTTTTGCTGACATGCTTCCTCTAGGTGCCCGTGCATATAAAAAACGAGTGGAATCTCCCACTCGTTTTTTATATGCACATTATTCTCCGATCGCTTCCATATAAAAGTCCAGGATCTTTTCAAAAAGTTCCTCGTCCAGCCGCGACGTCAGTTCCTTGTCGATCGTGTCATTCCACTCTTTTGCGATCTCATCCGGAACCTCATTCGCGTATTCCTCCAAGATGAGATTGTACTCCTGGTTCAATTGTTCCATATACGCCAGACGTTCCTCGCTGTGATCCATCATCAGATTGCCGTGCTCCCTGCCCTCGAGCAGCACAAACTGCACATCATCCCTTGTGATCTTATCCCGGTTCGCATAGATACAGGGACCGTCAAAACCGACAAAATCGTCCTGATCCCCCTGAATGATCATCACTGCCGTGTGCTCTGCACGGTTGATCCCGCTCGTCGCAGTCAGATTCATCCGATCCCCGAAGGTCATGCGCAGAGTCAGCCATACAAAAGGCTTCTCCACATAGACAAACGAACCAAGAAGGCTCTTTCCTACGTACATCATCTCCTCCAGGCTGTCATTATATCCGGCAAGACTTGCAACAGCAATAATATCATGGTCATAATTCAGGATCGCCGTTGTCGCAAAGCCACCCCAGCTATGCCCATAGAGACAGATCGGAAGCCCGCGAAACACCGGATTTTGTTCCACGTAGGTCAGCGCGTTGTCCAGATCGATCACCGACTGCACAAGTCCGATGCAGCTGTCACCGGTCGAAACGCCGCTCCCGGTGTTGTCATAGGCAAACACCATAAACCCATTGTCCACAAAAAATTTCGTCTCGCCGATATACCCTTCCGAGTCCTCTCCAAGTCCATGGGATATCACCACCAAACCCTTTGCAGCATTATCCATTCCATAGATATAGCCCGTCAATGTCTCATCTCCGGAGGGAAACGTCACCGTCTCCCTCTCAAAATCCTCATAATCTGCCCATCGCATATACTCGGAAAACTGTTTCTGTTCACTGCGATTAAAATACTGTTTCATAAAATGATTGATCAAAGCAAAGGAGACAACAACAAAAATCACAACAGCACTTATAACCACTATCATCATAACCTTTAAGAGCCTGCCCCTTTTCCTCATGCCAATGCACTTCCCATATCATACACCCCACTATGCTATTGCCCTCTTTGTTCCGCCGGAACGTGCGCCCTTATACCCTTTCCAGACCAATTTCCGTATTCTCGCCATTGATATTCCACGTCTTTGCATTGGGCAATTCACTCACACCGTACACAAATGCATCCGCCAGTACCTTTTCTCCTATTGGCTTTTCATGCTTCTGCACGACCGAGACCACCCTGTCGCTGCCGCTGATATACACCTTGATGTGATCCATAACCTCAAATCCGGAATCCTTGCGCATAGTCTGCACCTTGCTGATCACCTCGTAGACAAAACCTTCCTCGACAAGCTCATCTGTCAGATTGGTGTCAAGCACAACTGTGACAGTATTGTCCGCCTCTGTCACATACCCTTCCTTCTGCGAGATGTCGATCAACAGATCCTCCTCCGCGAGTTTCACCTCCGTGCCATTCACGTCAAAGACAATGAAACCGTCTGCCTTCAGTGCATCCATCGCCGCATTGCCATCGATCGTAGAAAGCTTTTCCCTGATGCCGCCGAGCTGTTTTCCGTACTTTGGTCCCACCGTCTTTAGCTGCGGCTTGAACGTGTAGGTCGTAAACTCCCTGACATCATCCGTAAACATGACCTTCTTGACATTCAGCTCATCCTCGATGATCTCCTGATAAAATGTGTCCAGCGTGAACGGCGCCTTGATGAACATGGTGCTGATCGGCTGCCTGTTCTTGATATTTGCCGTATTTCTGCAGGCGCGCCCCATGACAACCGTCTTTAGCACCGCCTCCATATCCGCCTCGAGCTGCTTGTCGATAAGCTTCTCATCGACCGCCGGGAAGTCGCACAGATGGATGCTCTCCGGCGCAGACTTGTCGATGCTGCACACGAGATTCCGGTAGATGTCCTCCGTCATGAACGGAATCATGGGCGCCGCCGCCTTTGCGATCGTCACAAGCGCGGTGTAGAGCGTCATGTAGGCATTGATCTTATCCTGCTCCATGCCCTTTGCCCAGAAACGCTCGCGGCTGCGCCTTACATACCAGTTGCTCATCTCGTCGACAAACTCCTGCAGAGCCCTTGCCGCCTCAGGAGTCCTGTAATTCTCCAGGTTATAGTCCACTTCTCCCACCACGGTGTTGAGCTTTGACAAAAGCCACTTATCCATCACCGGCAGCTTGTCGTACTCAAGCGTGTATTTCGTCGCGTCAAACGCATCGATATTTGCGTAGAGCACGAAGAATGCATACGTGTTCCACAGCGTACCCATGAACTTGCGCTGCCCCTCCTGCACTGCCTTTCCGTGAAAACGGTTCGGGAGCCACGGCGCTGAGTTGACATAGAAATACCAGCGGATCGCATCGGCACCATACGTCTCGAGCGCCTCAAACGGATCGACCGCATTGCCCTTTGACTTGGACATCTTCTGCCCGTTCTCATCCTGCACATGACCAAGCACGATAACATTTTCATACGGTGCTTTATTAAACAAAAGTGTAGATTCTGCCATCAGCGAGTAGAACCAGCCGCGTGTCTGATCCACCGCCTCGGAGATAAACTGCGCCGGGAACTGCTGCTCAAACAGCTCCTTATTTTCAAACGGATAGTGGTGCTGTGCAAACGGCATCGCGCCGGAGTCAAACCAACAGTCGATCACCTCCGGAACTCTGTGCATCTCCTTTCCGCAGTCGGGACACTTGAACGTCACCTCGTCGATATACGGTCTGTGCAGCTCCACCTGTGCGGCATCGGGATTGCCGCTTCTGTCCGCAAGCTCCTGTCTGCTGCCGATACACTCCTGATGACCGCACTCGCACTCCCACACATTTAGCGGCGTCCCCCAGTAGCGGTTGCGCGAGATGCCCCAGTCCTGGATATTTTCAAGCCAGTCCCCGAAACGTCCCTTGCCGATGGACTCCGGAATCCAGTTCACAGTGTTATTATTTCTGACCAGATCATCTTTCACAGCTGTCATCTTGATAAACCAGGACTCGCGCGCATAGTAGATGAGCGGCGTGTCACAGCGCCAGCAGTGCGGGTACTCATGCTCAAATTTCGGCGCATCGAACAAAAGCCCCTTCTCCTCCAGATCCTTCAGGATCATCGGATCTGCCTTCTTCACAAAAACACCTGCGTAAGATGTCTCCTCCGTCATTTCACCCTTGCCGTTAACAAGCTGCACAAACGGCAGGTCATACTTTCTGCCGACATTGGCATCGTCCTCACCAAACGCCGGCGCAATGTGTACGATACCAGTACCGTCTGTCATGGTGACATAGTTGTCACAAGTGATAAAATGGGCTTTTTTGTGCTGCTTTTCGATGATCCCCGCCGCAAAGTCAAACAGCGGTTCATACGCTTTGCGCTCCAGATCAGTACCCTTATACGTTTCCAGCACTTCAAACGGTTTGTCACCCTCATTCTCCGCCAGTTTTCCGAGAACTTTATCAAGAAGCGCCTCCGCCATGTAGTACGTGTAACCGTCAACAGCCTTCACTTTACAGTAGGTCTCATCCGGATTGACGCAGAGTGCCACATTTGAGGGGAGTGTCCAGGGTGTCGTCGTCCACGCAAGAAAATACGCCTCCTCGCCGACTACCCTGAACCGCACGACTGCCGAGCGCTCCTTGACAGTCTTATAGCCCTGTGCGACCTCCTGTGAGGAGAGCGGTGTCCCGCATCTCGGACAGTAGGGCACGATCTTGAATCCCTTATACAACAGCTTTTTATTCCAGATCTCCTTCAACGCCCACCACTCGGATTCGATAAAATCATCATGATACGTGACGTAGGGATCATCCATATCCGCCCAGAAACCGACTGTTCCCGAGAAATCCTCCCACATACCCTTATACTTCCACACGGATTCCTTGCACTTTTTGATAAAGGGCTCCATGCCGTACTCCTCGATCTGCTCCTTGCCGTTGAGCCCCAGAAGTTTCTCAACCTCAAGCTCGACAGGAAGACCATGCGTATCCCAGCCCGCCTTCCTCGGCACCATATATCCCTTCATAGTGCGGTAGCGCGGGATCATATCCTTGATGACGCGCGTCAGCACATGCCCGATATGCGGCTTTCCGTTTGCAGTCGGCGGTCCGTCATAGAAAGTGTACGTCTCGCCCTCCCTGCGGCTGTCCATACTCTTTTGAAAGATATCGTTGTCCTTCCAGAATTTTTCTACATTCTTTTCTCTGTCCACAAAGTTCAGATTAGTGTCTACCTTATTGTACATCTCTTTCTCCCTCCGCTTATTTTTATTATCGAGTCAAGTAAGGAAACGTCTCTTCCCCTACTCGCGCGCCGGGCACACGTCAGCTTCTGCTGACATGCTTCCTCGGGGTGCACGTGTGCAATCGAGTAGGGGAACGACCTTCTCCACTTCTCGCCG
>ERZ808054.843-NODE-843-length-22512-cov-5.223044_pt1 | contig 22512 bp, 17 predicted proteins | sample MGYA00380201_ERZ808054 | MGnify/ENA primary metagenome ERZ808054 (study PRJEB31490, sample SAMN06133419) | mouse gut metagenome | isolation source: Z5_2 | host: mice | place: China: Chengdu | collected 2015-05 ...
GGTATTTTATTACGGAAATGGGATATTCCATCGTTTCGGAAGATATGGTATGGGAAGAGGGAAAGTTTTATCCGGTGCTCAGAGTTGTCAAAGGAAAGGAAAAGGAAGTGCTTTCCCAGGAGGAGGCAAGATTTGGTCCGGTCCTTCTTGCCACAAAGCATCCGGTGCTAAAGAAATATTTGATGGTGCAGTGGCAGAAATTGTGCAGGCTGGAAGAGCAGCTGCCGCAGGCAGGCAGCAGCCGTCTTGCGAAAAGGCACATGGAACTTCAAAAAGAATTAGAGCATATTAAGAATGCGGCAAAAAGCATGGGAGTGGAGATCCCAAGGGAGTGAAATGGGTTTCCGGCATGCAGAAAGGTATGGGTGGGTATGGTTACAATTACAATAAATGGGGAAAGAAAGCAGTATCCGAAGGGAACGCGGTATGAGGAGATAGCGAAGGAGTATCAGCCTTTACATAAGGATATGATAGCACTTGTTATTGAAAATGGGAAGATCAGGGAATTGATCAAAACCGTACATAAAAACTGCGAATTATCCTTTTTGACGATCAGCAATGAAATTGGTCATAAAACTTATGTCAGGACGGCGATCATGACCCTTGTGAAAGCGGTGTATGATGTTCTTGGAAAGGATAATGTCAAGAAAGTCAAGGTGGAATTTGCTATCGGGCAGGGATATTATTGCCGGGTCAAGATGGATGAAAAGCTGACCAATTATCAGGTAAAGAAAATTGGAAAGCGGATGAATGAGCTGGCGGAGCAGGATCTGCCGATCACGAAAAAGTCCTATCCTATGGATGATGCCATGGAGATTTTCCACAACAATAAGATGGTGGATAAAGAAAAGCTGTTCAGGTACCGCAGGAGCTCCTTTGTAAATGTTTACTGTCTGGACGGTTTTTATGATTATTATTACGGATATATGCTCCCCAGTACGGGATATTTGAAATATTTTGATGTGATGCATTATGAAAATGGCATCCTTCTGCTGATTCCCAGTGCCGGGGCGCCGGATAAGATCGACTATTTTGAGCCGAAGGAAAAGCTTTTCCATACGTTGATGACTTCTGCCAATTGGGGAGAAATGATGGGAATTGACTCTGTGGGAGACTTAAATGACAGTATCTGCGACGGGGAGATCCATGATATGATTCTGGTGCAGGAGGCGCTGCAGGAGCGCAGGATCGGTGAGATCGCCAAGGAGATCGTGGACAGGGGGGATGTGAAATTTGTATTGATCGCAGGTCCTTCCTCTTCTGGAAAGACAACTTTTTCCCACAGGCTTTCCATCCAGCTTAGGACTTATGGTCTGATTCCGCATCCCATAGCCCTTGACGATTATTTTGTCAACAGGGAGGATACGCCCAGAGATGAAAATGGGGATTACAATTTTGAGTGTTTAGAAGCAATCGATGTAAAGAAATTTAATGAAGATATGAATCTTCTCCTTCAGGGCGAGACGGTGGAGCTGCCCCGGTTCAATTTTAAAGTGGGCAAAAGAGAGTACCATGGAAATTACAAAAAATTAGGTCCGGATGATGTGCTGGTCATAGAGGGTATCCATGGTCTGAACCCGGCAACGACACGTTTTATGCCGGATGAAAATAAGTTTAAGATTTATATCAGTGCATTGACCAGCCTTAACGTCGATGAGCATAACCGGATCCCTACTACCGATGGCAGACTGCTGCGCCGCATGGTGAGAGATGCCAGAACACGAGGAACCTGTGCAAGGCGTACCATTGAAATGTGGCCTTCGGTGAGAAGGGGAGAAGAACAGTATATTTTCCCTTATCAGGAAAGTGCAGATGAGATGTTTAATTCTGTGCTGATCTACGAGCTGGCAGTGTTAAAGCAGTATGCAGAACCGTTGTTATTTGGAATCAAGAAAGGCGAACCGGAGTATTATGAGGCGAAAAGGCTGCTTAAATTCCTGGAATATTTCCAGGGAATCGACAGTAAAAACGTGCCTTCCAACTCTATCTGCAGAGAGTTTATCGGCGGAAGTTACTTCAATGTTTAAAAGTTAAATTTAAATTCAATATTTGGAGAATATAAAAGCAAGTAGAATAAATGATCGCGGCTGTGGGTGAGAACCCCCAGGTGAGGAAAGTCCGGGCTTCACAGGGCAGGATGCCGGATAACATCCGGTGGAGGCGACTCCAAGGACAGTGCAACAGAAATATACCGCCACAGGTTTCATGCAGAGTTGTGTGAAAGTTTTGGAAATTTGCGAAGCAAATTTCTTGTTCTTCATGCAGAATTGGATGAAAGTTTAGAAAATTTGCGCAGCAAATTTTTCGGAATTCATGCTTTGCATGAATTCCGTGTGGTAAGGGTGGAAAGGCAGTGTAAGAGACTACCGCCTGCACGGTAACGGGCAGGGCACATGTAAACCCCATCCGAAGCAAGGTCAAACAGAAAGCGTTAAAGCCTGCCCGGCGAGCTTTCAGGTAGACCGCTTGAGCCTGTTGGCAACAACAGGTCTAGACAGATGATCATTCACGACATAACCCGGCTTATCGTTCTGCTTGCTTTTAAATATTATTGAGAAATATGGAAATAAACTGGAAAAAAAATCTGCTTGGCTTGCTGCTTCTTTTAAATGGACTTTTTGGGGTAGTATTCGGCGCATTTCAGGGGAGCAGGGAGAAGACAGAAGAAAATATCCGTATGGAAATGGAAGCGTTAGAAGCTGATGTACTGGGAAGCTGTGTCAGGATCCAGGCAAATGGGCATTATGGCAGCGGAAGTATTTGGGCATTTGATGAAAATAAAATAACGATCGTTACAAATGAGCACGTACTGCAATACTGGGATGAAGACAGTTACGTGACTTTTTTTAGTGGCGTGTCAGGAAGCGGGCAAGTGACAGGTGTATCAAAGCAGGCGGATGTGGGATTCCTTTGTATTAATGCGGCTGATCTGTCAGCTGAGGAATTAAGCCGGTTAAGCGTGATTGAAGTTTCTGATACGGTTCCTGAGCGCGGAGATTGGTTTTTTATGGCTGATGTAGCGTCAGATATATGGAATCCGGTCTTTTATCAGGGACAGGTGCTGGAACCTCTAAAATATCTGGAAGATTTCGGCAGGGAAATGATTTATGGCGATTCCACTTTCCGGGCAGGAATGTCAGGGAGCGGTGTTTTTGATGCAGAAGGGAAATATATCGGGATGCTTACCGGCGGAACAGACCAGAATGAGATTGCGGCGGTACCTGCAGAGGCAATGATGGAACTGTATAAAGCTGATCATGCTTACAGTAAATGATCCTGATAAAAATTTCCTTTTGTAAAGGCACGATAAAACCCGGTTCAAGAGAGGGGGATGAACCGGGGCTATTTCTTCTATATTAATAATGAACCAGAACTGGTTAAGCCATCTTGTTTACAGCCTGTGCTAAACGGGACACTTTTCTGGAAGCAGTATTTTTGTGATAAATGCCTTTGCTTGCAGCTTTGTCAATAGTAGCTGTAGCAGCAATTAAAGCAGCGTTGGCAGCAGCCTTATCATTTGCTTCGATAGCAGCAGTTACCTTTTTGCAAGCAGTCTTAACGCTGGACTTAATGGATTTATTCCTTGCAGCTTTGGTTCTGTTTACCAGAATTCTTTTCTTAGCAGATTTAATGTTAGCCACGATTATACCTCCTGTTTAGAATGATCATTTCTTCGAGATGTTTCATTAAAGCCGGAGACACGGACGTCTTAATGTAAACACGCTTATTATTGTAGAGTGGAAAACGGTATTTGTCAATACATAAATCGAGATTCTTCTGGAAATACTGTGAACATTATTAAAATAATGCTAAAAGGGGCATGGAGGAAGGATGAGCAGTATAAAGATCAGAACAGACCTGGCGCTGGAGGCAAGGGAAAGCATGGAGGACAATGCAGAAGCGTGCCGGGGCGTTTATGTGGAAGAGGAATATCATGAGGAAAGCGAGATCAAAGTCACCAGAGTTGTGATAGAGACGAAAAACGGCTCCAAGGCAATGGGGAAGCCGGTAGGCGTTTATGTCACTCTGGAAGCTCCCGCCATGGTGCTTCCGGACGACAATTACCATAAAGAGATCTCTGACGAGCTGGCGAAGCAGCTAAAACTGATCATTCCCGGAATCGAGCAGGAATTGTCGGTTATTGTGGTTGGACTTGGAAACAGGGATGTAACAGCGGATGCCCTGGGACCTAATGTGGTGGACAATCTTACGATTACAAGGCATATGGTAAAGGAATATGGCAAGGCAGCCTATAATCAAAGGAAGGTTCACATGATCAGTGCGCTGGTGCCTGGCGTGATGGCAAAAACCGGTATGGAAACACAAGAGATCATCAAGGGAGTGGCAGAGGAGACAAAGCCGGATGTGGTTGTGGTGATAGATGCTCTTGCAGCACGCTCCACAAGACGGCTTAACCGGACGATACAGATCAGCAATGCGGGGATCCATCCCGGTTCTGGCGTGGGAAACCACAGGAATTCAATTACACAGGAAACTTTAGGAGTTCCGGTGATCGCGATCGGGGTACCGACGGTAGTGGATGCCGCTACGATCGTGAGTGATGCATTTGAAAAAATGATGCGTCTTTCCGGGGAAGAGCCTTTGGAAATTCAGGACGATCTGTTTACAGGTCTTGATGAGTTATACAATATGTATGTGACCGGAAAGGATGTGGATTACGAGATCAAGCAGATCAGCCATATTATTTGTGATGCCTTAAACAGTGCCCTTGGGGCTTAAGATTCCGGGGCAATGGACTGCAAATGCACCTTGACATAGGATGATGCTGTGGAATGAATGTCCTGAAAAAAGCATATATTTCCGTAGTGGGGTGCATGCAGTGAAAAATTCGGGATGGAAGCAAAGGGTCAGAAAATGGGGAATTATGCTGCTTCTGGCAGTATGTATGTGCAGTTTTGTGATTTATGCCCGGAAAAGCAGGGAGGATCTTGCAGGGCAGCCAAAGCAGCAGAATGTAATCAGCAGTTTTTTTCGGAGACAGATGGAGCGCGCATATTTTCAAATACCGGCTTTCTTGGAAGAAGGCGAAAGAGAACGGACGGCAGAAGAGAAAATGGCTGCCTTAGTGTTGAAAGAACTGCCTTTTTTTTATTATGCACAGGAGAAGGCGGATATAGAACCGGAGACAGAAGATCCGTTCACTGCTGAATTGATCTTGCAAAAAGAGGGCATTGATGAAGATTTCAAAAATATAGAGGAAGAAAATCTGGATTATGGAAAGGATGCCCTTCACATAGAAAGCAGCATGCTGGAAGAGCTGGAGAAAGAAAATAATTTACATAAAAATGAAGAAGAGGAACCGGTCAGATTGGATGAGGTGCAGTTAGCGGAAAATGGGATGGAATTCCAGAAAGCCTCTTATCCGGTTTTTACTTATGACTGGTCGGAAAACTGGGATTATGAAGGAGTGATCTCCAATTTTTACGCGGTGGACAGCTCCACCTTATTGGACGAGGAATATACGGATATTTCGAAACTTTTGTATCAGGATCTTTCGGTAGACAAGGAAAAGGAAGGACCTCAAATCCTGATTTACCATACCCATGCCAGTGAGAGCTTTCTGGATTCCGTGGAAGGGGATCCGTCTACAACAATTGTGGGGGCAGGAGATAAGCTGGCACGGCTGCTTCAGGACCAATACGGTTTTCAGGTCATGCATCATGCCGGCGTGTATGATGTGGTTCGTGAGGATGCATACGCCAATGCCCTGCCGGAGCTTGAAAAGATCCTGGAGGAGAATCCTACCATAGAAGTGGTGATCGACCTTCACAGGGATGCGGTCTCCGGGGACCGGAAGCTGGTCATGGATCTGCAGGGAAGACCGACTGCCAGATTTATGTTTTTTAACGGCTTAAGCTATATCCGCAAAAGCGGAAAAATTGAATATCTGAAAAACCCTTACATACAGGAAAACCTGGCTTTTTCCTTTCAGGCGCAGGTGGCAGCCAATGAATATTATCCCGGGCTGGCAAGGAAGATCTACTTAAAGGCTTACCGCTATAATCTTCACCTGAAGCCTAAAAGCATGCTGATCGAGCTGGGGGCGCAGAACAATACGGTGGAAGAAATCATGAATGCCTGCGATCCGCTGGCACATATTCTTGCCATTGTGCTGGATGATGTGCTATGATGTAATGAGCGTTAGTGAGGAGAGCATGCTTGCATGTTCAACGAACGGCGAATGGCGATCATGAATCGTAGATTCATGATATAATAGTTGCAAAATAAAAACAAGCATAGCTGCAAAATGAAAACAAGCGGCTGTGGAGGTAACGGATATGGCACAGATTGACCAGAGTAAAATCAGAAATTTCTGTATTGTGGCGCACATTGATCATGGCAAGTCCACATTAGCAGACAGGATCATAGAAAAGACCGGACTTTTGACCAGCAGGGAGATGCAGGCACAGGTCTTGGATAACATGGAATTGGAGAGGGAGAGGGGCATTACCATCAAAGCCCAGACTGTCCGCACGATCTACAAGGCAAGAGATGGGCAGGAGTATATTTTCAACCTGATCGACACACCGGGACATGTAGACTTTAATTACGAGGTCAGCAGGAGCCTTGCGGCTTGTGACGGCGCGATTCTGGTGGTGGATGCTGCTCAGGGGATAGAGGCTCAGACGCTGGCTAATGTGTATTTGGCGCTGGATCATAATCTGGAGGTGTTTCCGGTCATCAATAAGATCGATCTGCCCAGCGCAGAGCCGGAGCGGGTCAAAAGTGAAATTGAAGACGTGATCGGACTGGAAGCACAGGATGCGCCTCTTATTTCTGCCAAAAACGGCATTGGCATCGAAGAGGTGCTGGAGGCAATTGTAGAAAAGGTCCCGGCTCCGGGCGGAGATGCCCAAAATCCCCTACAGGCGCTTATTTTTGATTCTATCTATGATTCCTACAAAGGGGTTATTGTTTTCTGCCGCATTATGGAGGGACGGGTGTCTAAGGGGACAAGCATCCGGATGATGGCAACAGGAGCACAGGCGGATGTTGTGGAAGTGGGATATTTTGGTGCAGGCCAGTTTATCCCCTGTGAGGAATTGTCTGCCGGCATGGTAGGATATTTGACTGCATCCATCAAAAATGTGAAGGATACGTCCGTAGGCGATACCATCACAGATGTAAATAATCCTTGTAAAGAGCCTTTGCCGGGGTATAAAAAGGTCAATTCCATGGTGTTTTGCGGCGTATACCCGGCGGATGGCGCTAAGTATCCCGATCTTCGTGATGCTTTGGAGAAGCTGCAGCTAAATGATGCTTCTTTGCGCTATGAACCGGAAACATCAATAGCGCTTGGGTTTGGTTTTCGCTGCGGGTTTTTAGGGCTGCTTCATCTGGAAATTATTCAAGAACGTCTGGAAAGAGAGTATAATCTGGATTTAGTGACGACTGCGCCGGGGGTTATTTACCGGGTGCACAAGACAGGAGGGGAGATGATCGAATTGACCAATCCTTCCAACTTGCCGGATCCTTCCGTTATTGAGTATATGGAAGAGCCGGTGGTTTTGGCGGAGATTATGGTTACAACAGAATTTATCGGCCCGATCATGGAGCTTTGTCAGGAACGCCGCGGAAAATATCTGGGGATGGAGTATATGGAAGCGACAAGAGCGCTTTTAAAATATGAACTGCCTTTAAATGAGATCATTTATGATTTCTTCGATGCGCTGAAATCTCGTTCCAGGGGTTATGCATCGTTTGATTATGAATTAAAAGGGTACGAGCAGTCCGAGCTTGTGAAGCTGGATATCCTGATCAATAAGGAAGAAGTGGATGCATTATCTTTCATTGTGCACAAAGACAGCGCCTACGAGCGGGGAAGGAAGATGTGTGAAAAGCTGAAGGAAGAGATCCCGCGGCATTTATTTGAAATCCCGATCCAGGCGGCGGTAGGCGGAAAGATCATAGCCCGGGAAACGGTCAAGGCCATGCGCAAGGACGTGCTTGCCAAGTGCTATGGCGGCGATATTACCAGAAAGAAAAAGCTTTTGGAGAAGCAGAAGGAAGGAAAGAAGCGGATGCGTCAGATTGGCAGTGTGGAAGTTCCCCAAAAAGCATTTATGAGCGTCCTCAAGCTGGATGATAACTAATGGTACCCGGATGTAAGGAATTAAGTATTTATATCCACATTCCTTTTTGCATACGAAAATGCCTGTATTGTGATTTTCTTTCGGTTCCGGCAGCAGAAGAAGTCCGGGAGCGGTATGTGGACAGGTTAGTACAGGAAATCAGGGAGGAAAGTGAAAAATACAGAAAATATAATATAACATCTGTGTTTTTTGGAGGAGGAACCCCTTCCCTGCTTGACCCATGGCAGATCACAAGGCTTATGGACGGTATCCGTGAGCATTACAGGCTGGATCCGGAATGCGAGATCTCCATAGAGGCAAATCCGGGAACAGTTTCGGCAGATAAGGTGAAGGCGTGGAAAAGTGCGGGGATAAACCGCGTCAGCATCGGTGTTCAATCCCTGGTAGATGAAGAACTTCGGCTGTTAGGCAGAATCCATACCAGCCGGGACTTTTACCAGACCTACGAATTAGTGGCTAAATCAGGATTTACCAATATAAATTTGGATTTAATGACCGGGATTCCCGGACAGAGCAAAGAAAGCTGCCTTACAACTTTAAAGGCGGTGGAGAGGCTGGAAGCAAGACCTGTACACATTTCCGCTTACAGCCTGATCATCGAAGAGGGAACCCCTTTTTATGAGAACTGCCCTGCGCTCCCGGAGGAAGAGACGGAGCGGGAAATATATAAAATAACAAGCGGTTTTCTTGCCGAACGGGGATACTGGCGGTATGAGATTTCCAACTATGCCCTGCCCGGTTTTGCGTGCAGGCATAATCAGGTCTACTGGAGAAGAGGAAATTATGCGGGGTTTGGGATTGGCGCCGCTTCCATGGTGGAAAATGTGCGGTTTTCTAACGGCAGGGATTTGAAAGCATATTTTCGGCAGGGACCAGAAAAAGAACAGGTGCAAAGGCTTTCAAAGGAAGAGCAGATGGAAGAGTATATGTTTTTAGGGCTTCGGATGACGGAAGGGGTAAGCCTGCAGGCATTCAGGGAAACCTTTGGGAAGGAGCTTGACCAGATTTATCCCGGAATTGTGGAGAAATACCAAAAAGAGGGTTTATTAAAATACCTGTATACAAATGACGGACAAAAAAGCCGGGTAGCCCTTACGGAGTTTGGGATGGATGTAAGCAATGTGGTTATGGCAGATTTTTTACTGACATAATGAATACCATGTGTTATTCTAAAAGAATATTTCTATAATAAGTTTGTTGGAAAGGCACTAGGTTCCCCAAAAGGTCATAGAATATTAAAAATGACTTTGGGGGCGCCCTTGTGAAAACTTTCAGGCAACCTTTATCAGCGGCGGAAGAAGCACATTACATACAAGTGCTGAAAATGGGGGATTGTGATGAAGCCGCTGCAGCCAGAGAAATCCTGATAGAGAGGAATCTACGTCTGGTGGCCCACATTGCCAAAAAATATCAGAATGTTGACGAGGATATGGAAGACCTGATATCGATCGGCACCATTGGTCTGATTAAAGCGGTATCCTCTTTTGATGCCGGGAAGGGGAAGCTGAGCACTTATGCTTCCAGATGTATTGACAATGAATTGTTGATGCTGCTTCGTTCTAAGAAAAAGAGTTCAAGGGAAGTTTCCCTTTTTGAACCCATAGGAACAGATAAAGAAGGTAATGAGATCAGTCTCCTGGACATTATCGAGCATGACCAGGAAGATATTACGGAGCAAATGGAACTGTATGAAAATACAAAAAAGCTTGCGGGGCTGATTGACAAGGTGCTTTCGGACAGGGAGAAAGAAATCATCTGCCTTCGGTATGGTCTTTTAGGCGGCAGGGAAATTACCCAGCGTGAAATAGGGGATGCGCTTCATATTTCAAGAAGCTATGTATCACGGATAGAGAAGAAGGCTTTGCTAAAGCTCAGGGAGGGCTTTGCCCATTCCTGATGATGGAAAGAAAGTAGAGGATAAGGAAATGCTGCGTGTGGCAGAAGAGGCAGGGGCATTTGACTGCACATTACCGTTGGTGTACCGACCAAAATGCGCATCAACGGTAAGCTGGTCCCGATGGATTGTGAGAAGATGGCTCCTCGGCTACGAAGATCAACCGGAACAGGGAATGTCACATCATTACTCTGGAAGATCCGATTGAATACCTGCATCAGCATCAGCTTTCCATAGTCAACCAGAGGGAGATCGGGCTGGATTCCCAGAATTATGGAGCAGCTCTTAAGGCAGCGCTCAGGGAAGACCGGATGTGATCTTGCAGCTCTATGCGAAAGGACTTGTGGCAAAAGAAACGGCGATACAGTTCGCCATGGATTCTGGGGGCATGGCAGGCAAATTGTATTGATACAATTTTACCAAAAAGTTTATAAAATTTTAATTGATTTTTATGCAGATCTCCTGTACACTGGTCACATCTGAAGTAGGGAGATCTGTTTTCTTTTTGTTATCTATCTATCCAAGGTTATCAAAGGTTTTCCCGGATATGAAAAGCAGATGATCAGTAAAGGAGGTGCCGATTGTTTAGTACGGTTTTGTCAGGTGCTGTCTATGGGATTGACAGTTATCTTGTCCATGTGGAGGTGGATCTGTCCCCCGGTCTGCCCTGTTTTGTGATGGTGGGGAATCTTGGCAGCGAGGTGAAAGAGGCCGGGGAGCGGGTGCGGGTCGCCCTGAAAAATTCAGGGATCCAGATACCGCCTATGCATATTGCGGTGAACATTTCCCCGGGGGATATCAGAAAAGCCGGACCGGGCTTTGACCTGCCCATTGCAGTGGCAGTGTTGGCAGCATTGGAGAAAATTCCGCCCGACAGCATAAAAGACCGTCTGTTTGTGGGGGAGCTGAGCCTTGACGGGGCGTTAAAGCCGGTACGCGGGATTCTGCCGATCGCGGTCTGCGCAGCCGGTGCAGGTATCAGGCGGTGTGTTGTGCCTGCAGAAAATGCGCAGGAGGCGGCTGTGGTGCAGGACATGCAGGTGGCAGGAGCGGAAGATTTTGACCAGGTGATAAAATATTTAAAAATGCCGGAGGAACAGCAAAGAAAGGCTCTTTTGCCAGAGGAAGGAAATCAGTCTGCTTTGGATGAATACAAAGCACAGGAAGGGAGAAAGCTGGATTTTGCGGATATACAGGGACAGGAGTATGCCAAGCAGGCGGCGTTGATTGGGGCAGCTGGGTTCCACCACATGCTGATTATAGGACCGCCCGGGGCAGGCAAGACCATGATTGCCCGGAGAATCCCTACTATTTTGCCGCCCCTTTCCCCAAAAGAAAGCCTTGAAGTCTCTTCTCTATACAGCATTTCGGGAAAATTGCAAAAGGGAAGGGCGTTGATGGAGGAACGGCCTTTTTTAAGTCCACATCACAGCATTTCCCCACAGGCTCTTGCAGGGGGAGGAAAGATTCCAAGACCGGGAGTCATCAGCCTTGCTCATCGGGGAGTCCTTTTTCTGGACGAACTGCCGGAATTTAAACGGCAGACAATCGACCTGCTCCGCCAGCCTTTAGAGGATAAAGAAATCCAGATTGCCAGAAACAGCGGATTTTTCACCTATCCGGCGGATGTGATGATGGTGGGAGCCATGAACCCATGCCCTTGCGGCTATTATCCGGACAGAAATAAATGCCGGTGCACTCCGTTTGAAGTCCACAATTATTTAAGCCATATTTCCGGTCCGGTATTAGACAGGATCGATATCTGTATTCCAGTCAGAAAGGTGGATATCCGGCTGATGCAATCCGGTCAGAAAGGTATGGGCAGCGAGGAAATGCGCAGGCAGGTTATGAAGGCAAGATCCAGACAGGAGCAGCGTTACAGGGGCACGCCGTTCCGGTTTAATTCCGACCTGGTTTCCGGCGAGGTGGAGAAATACTGTGCCTTGGGCAAGGAAGAAAAAGGATATCTGGAAAAAATATTTCAATCTATGGATTTCAGCGCCAGAAGCTATCACCGGCTGTTAAAGGTGGCAAGGACGATCGCGGATCTGGCAGACAGCGAAGCTATTAAAAAAGAACATTTGCAGCAGGCGGTATGCTACAGGCAGGGGGAGCTATTGGAAAATTGAAGGGAAAGAATGAACAGCAAAAATATTATCAATTCTGGCTTCATAATCTGCCGGAGATAGGGGACCGGACAATTGCCAAGCTGCTGGCGGCTTTTGGGAGTGAGAAGGCCGTGTATGAGGCAGACGAAAAAAGGCTTGGGCAGATAATTATAAAGGAAGAAATGCGGCAGGAAATCAAACGGTTTACAGCAGGGTGGGATCTGCAGGGAACCTATGAGAGTATGAAAAGGCAGGGGATATCTTTTCTGACTTATCAGGACGAGGCTTATCCTGCCCGGCTCAGAAAACTGAAAAATCCTCCCTATGGGCTGTATTGTTTAGGGAATCTGCCCAGGGAGGAGGATATGGCGGCAGCCATTATTGGGGCAAGGGAATGCTCTGAGTATGGCAGATATGTGGCGGAAGCCTTTGCCGGACGGCTGGCAAGGGCGGGAGTCACGATAATCAGCGGCATGGCAAGAGGAATTGACGGCATTGCCCAGCAGGCTGCAGTGGACAGCAAAGGGGCGACCTTTGCCGTGTTAGGCAGCGGCGTGGATGTATGTTATCCCATATCCAATAAGCCGCTTTATGAAGAAATTTTGCGGACAGGAGGCGGGATCTTGTCAGTTTTTCCGCCGGGAACAGAGCCCAAGAAGAGGAATTTTCCGGAGAGAAACCGGATTGTTGCAGGGATGGCGGATCTTTTGCTGGTGGTGGAAGCGAGGCAAAAGAGCGGAACCTGGATCACCGTGGACATGGCGCTGGAACAGGGGAAAAATGTGTATGCCGTGCCGGGGCGTCTGACTGACCGTCTGAGTGACGGGTGCAATCTTTTGATCAGGCAGGGAGCGGGGATTGCGCTTTCGCCGGAGGATCTGCTGCAGGAAATGCAGGTGCTGAAAAACCGGCAGGGAAGGGGAAAGAGAGAAAATGCAGCCGCCTTTGAAGGTCTGGATACAGAGGAAGGCGAGAGGGCGGAAGAAAAAGATCTGCTGCGATTTTTAGATTTCATGCCCCGGACTGCAGATGAAATTTTAAACCGGATGCAGAAAGAAGAAAAGGAGATGCAGCTTTCTGAACTTTTGGCAGAATTAGCAGACCTTTGCATAGAGGGGAAAGTCAGGCAGGCGGGCGGATGTTATGCGCTTGTGAAAAGGGAAGGAATGTGAATTTTGGGTGTAAAAGGAGGCAGGAGATAGAAATCCTATGATTATGGAAAATTTTTTATATGTACTTTGTGCTTTGGCGTTGCTGGTATTGTCGGTGGCCGATTTTAAAACTTATGAGATCCCGGCAGGATGCAATCTTTTGATCGGTCTGCTGGGGGCGGTAAGGATATCCCTTGATTTATCCCATTGGCAACAGTATGTGGCAGGTTTCTTTGCGGTAAGCGGCTTGCTTTTTGCAGTATATCTGCTTACCGGAGGCAAAGCAATTGGCGGAGGGGATATCAAGCTGACGGCAGCGGCAGGGCTGTTTTTGGGATGGAAAAATATTTTGCTGGCATTGGCAATCGGGGCGGTTGCGGCTACGGGGATCTGTGCTGTCCTTTTGGCATGTAATAAGCGGGAACGTGTCTTTGCGTTTGGACCGTACTTGTCGGCGGGGATTTTTTGTGCCATGCTTTGGGGAGAAGAAATCCGGCAGTTTTTTATGCAGGTACAGGTATAAGGAGTATTATTTTAGTCAAATTGACATAAAATTTTAATAAATTTTTTACTTGCATGCACAAAAAAAGTGTTGTATAGTTTAGCACGTTACGGAGTAAAGGTAACAGAGGAATTTTGAATCAAAAAAGGAATGGTAATTTATATGGCAAAGTATCTGGTAATCGTGGAGTCACCTGCCAAAGTAAAAACGATCAAAAAGTTTTTGGGAGCAAATTATGAAGTGGTGGCCAGCAATGGACATGTTCGGGATCTGCCCAAAAGCCAGATGGGAATCGATGTAGAGCATGATTATGAACCTAAATATATAACGATCCGGGGAAAAGGCGATATTCTGGCAAATCTGCGCAAGGAAGTAAAAAAGGCAGAAAAAATCTATCTGGCAACCGACCCTGACCGGGAAGGAGAAGCAATCTCGTGGCACTTGTCAAAAGCGCTTAAGTTAGAGGATAAGAAAGTTTACCGGATCACCTTTAATGAAATTACGAAGAATGCGGTGAAGGAGTCTTTGAAGAACGCAAGGGAAATTGATATGAACCTTGTGGACGCGCAGCAGACGCGGAGAGTTCTTGACCGGATGGTAGGATACCGTATTTCGCCGCTCCTCTGGGCTAAGGTTAAGAGAGGGCTTAGCGCAGGGCGTGTACAATCGGTTGCCCTTCGGATCATCTGCGACAGGGAAGATGAGATCAACAGCTTTATACCGGAGGAGTACTGGACGCTTGATGCCTGTTTTGAACTTCCCGGGGAGAAGAAGCCGCTGACGGCGAAATATTACGGCAGGAAAAACCAGAAGGCAGTGATCTCCTCCAAAGAAGAAGCAGAGTCTGTTATAAAGGAAGTTGAAAAGGAAGAGTTTATAGTCGGCGAAGTGAAAAAGGGGGAAAGGACCAAAAAAGCCCCCCTGCCCTTTACAACTTCTACTTTGCAGCAGGAAGCCAGCAAGGTGCTGAATTTTTCCACACAGAAGACTATGCGTATTGCCCAGCAGTTGTATGAAGGAATTGAGATTAAGGGCAATGGCACGGTAGGTATTATTACGTATCTGCGTACCGATTCTACCAGAGTGTCGGAGGAAGCAGAGAGCGCTGCAGAGGAATATATCAAAAAGGTTTATGGGGAAGAATACGCTTCGGGGAAAAGTGAAGCAGTAAAAAACGGAAAGAAGATCCAGGATGCCCATGAGGCAATCCGTCCCACCGATATCAGCAGGACGCCTATAGAGCTGAAGGAGTCTCTTTCCAGGGACCAGCTCCGGCTTTACCAGCTGATCTGGAAGCGTTTTGCAGCCAGCAGGATGCGCTCTGCCAGATATGAGACTACATCTATAAAGATCGGTGCCGGAGAGCACTGCTTTACCGTGGCGGCATCCAGACTGTTGTTTGATGGTTTTATGAGCGTCTATACCCAGGAAGACGATAAGGAGGAAGAAAATACGCTGGTTAAGGGGGTGGAAACCGGTGAAAGGCTTAAGTGCAAAAAACTGGAAGAAAAGCAGCATTTTACCCAGCCGGCACCCCATTATACAGAAGCATCTCTGGTACATGCGCTGGAAGAGCTGGGAATCGGGCGTCCCAGCACCTATGCTCCTACCATTACGACGATTCTGGCAAGAAGATATGTGGTGAAGGAAAATAAGAATCTGTATGTGACGGAACTGGGCGAAGTGGTCAATAACATGATGAAGGATGCCTTTCCAAGTATTGTTGATGTGAATTTCACTGCCAATATGGAAGCGCTTCTGGATGGCGTGGAAGAAGGAAATGTCAACTGGAAGACAGTGGTATCCAATTTTTACCCTGATTTGGATGAAGCGGTCCATATTGCGGAAAAGGAACTGAAGGAAGTGGACATTGCCGATGAGGTATCCGATGAAGTCTGTGACCTTTGCGGCAGGCGGATGGTCATTAAATACGGTCCTCATGGAAGATTTCTTGCGTGCCCGGGATTTCCGGAATGCAGAAATACGAAACCGTATTTGGAAAAAATCGGTGTGTCCTGCCCTAACTGTGGAAAAGATATTGTATTGAAAAAGACGAAAAAGGGCAGGAAATATTATGGGTGTGTGGACAATCCGGACTGCGATTTCATGGTATGGCAAAAACCTTCGGGAAAGAAATGCCCTTCCTGCGGTTCCATGCTTCTTTATAAAGGAAATAAGCTTGCCTGCATGAATGAAAGCTGTGGCTATGTGGCACAGATACCAGAATCTGATAAATAATTCAACAATTCAGAATATTCTGGTCTATAATTGAAATTATTTGGAAATTATCCTTCAACAATTGAAATTGATATGATTGTATGATACAATCTCAAGTTTTACACTAAATATAATGGGAAGCCAGTAAAATCAAGGCTTCCCGTATTTTGTCTGCATGTGGTATATTTGCCGAATCTGGCGGCTGGAAAATTTTTTTAATATCTTAGCATTCTGCGGATCTGGTTCCTTGTGCGATACCTGTTTTTAAACTCTATATGGAAAACTTTTCCACAGGCTTCAAGGATTTTATCATAATAAAGGAACTGATATAGAGTGGTGCCAATCCGTGTGCAGTTGTATTTTCTTAACGATTCAATCATTTTCCCGACTGGATATTTACTCCCAAGTTTTGCCTGCAGCAGGCGGATCAGCACAAGTGCAGTGAAACATGTTGCAAAATGTCCTTCGATATGGGCATTTGTCCAGACGAATACCGGTCTTGATTCGAATTCTGTTTTGGATATCTTAAAGGTTTCCTCAATACGGGACAGCCCTCTGTAAGTGTCCCTGATCTCATAGTCGGTCATTTTCAGTTCGCTGGTAACGATAGAGTAGTATCCGTCATATTTTTCCTCTTCTGCGATCTTTTCCTCGTCCAGCAATAATTCCCGGCCATCAATAATCTCGCCGGTAGACTTATCAAAGGCGATGTTCTTCACATAGGCGCCAGAACCGGCGGCCGTCACCTTATCATACTTTTTAGGATGGCTGATCAGGTCTTTTGCCCTTGCAACCATGATGTCGCGGTCACGTTTCTGTTTCCGGGCATATTTTTCAGAATAATAAGCCATCTGTTTCTGGTCAATGGAGACGGATTTTTTCTTTTTTTTCTTTTGTCCGGGAACGGTAACGCTGACCTGGATTGTCTTGGGGTGGATGCGGGATTTGTGCGTAAATGTCACTTCGTTTCCTTCATCATCCATCAGCTTTTCTGTTTTATATCCATCTCCAAGGACCCAGGCTTTGAATTCTGCATCTGCGCCGCGGACAGACTGTCCGTATACATATCCGTCCCTAGGATTGTAGTCTGCTTTGTTGTCACCATTGAGGAAGTAGATATTATCTGAGGTATTCAGGCCGCGGTCAGCCACGAAAATAACGCGTCCGCTGTTAAACTGGCTCCTGACACGGCTGATGATGGGGCGCATATGGACTTTTTCCGATTCGTTTCCGGGGAACAGGTCAAAGGCAAGGGGGATTCCGTTTTTGTCCATGAGCAGCCCCATTTCAACAATGGGATCCGGGCGGTGGTTCTTCTCCGGCCCGCGCTTACGGTATTTTATTTCTGCCGGATTCCCATCCCTGTCAACAGGGCTGCCGTTTTCATCGAATGTATCCATGTCGGATCTTCCAATATCAAAGTAATAATTCGTACAGTCAAAATAAGATACGGACATGTCCCTTTCGCATATGGCGGAGGAATGTTCATAGATCCATTTCTGGAGTTCCTCGTTATGCTGGTCAAAGATGTCCAGGGCCCGGTAGACGTCTTCCAAGGCAAAGCCGTCCATTTTTTCAAAATAGATTTCTTTTTTGTTGAAGGTATCCATCTTGGAGCCGGGATAAAGGATGCGTGAGAATACCAGGAGGCGGAAAACCGCTTCAAGATCATAGTGGATGGAAGTTTTCTTTTGTATGCTTTTCCAGAACTTATCAAGTTCAAGCTGTTTATAAAGTTCTTTCAATACGGAGTAACCGACATTCTTCTGATTATCTTCATTCTGGTCCATGACAGATGTAAGGTCGATGGGGATGGACGTTGCACTGTCTGCCTTGGCTTCGTCGCTGCGTTCCTGGGCGACCTGTTTAAAATGGGATATCGGATCCGGGAACTCCTCTGCAAGTTTATCCAGGCGTCCGAGATTTTCAACGCATTTTTGTCTGGTTTTTCCATTATCATAGTAAGATTCGTAAAAATAAAGCCGGGTGACGCCTTTTATAGTAATAGTTCTGAGAAACATGTGTGATCCGCTCCTTAAAAATTTATATATAGTATAACACAATTTCTTATATACATCAATATACATCATATAGAAAATAACAAATATTGACAAAAAAATACCAGTAGCCACAAGGGTTACCGGATATTTTCAGAGCATCAAAGTGTAAAACTCAGGTGAAAAATTGGGGTGAATGGGGAGTTTTTGAGAGTGGAGTTTTGGAGGGGATGGTGTGGGTTGGAGTGTGAAAAGGGCTGATTTATTGGGATGTTTTTAAGGTGAGGATTTATTTGTTAAATATTTATCAATGTTCGGAAGGGATGGGAAAATGATATTGTTAAGTATTTAACAAATAAAACAAATATATAAAATTTTAACAGCAACCTAAAGATAAAATATTGAATTTTGTAAAATCAATCTTGCTTCCAATTATTGACAAGTGAAAATTTGCATGATAATATATGTGAAAACAAAAGAGAAATAGCAGAGATACGCTCGAAACTTACAGATGATTAAATACTAAAGAGAAAATTGATATGTTTTCTTTTTTTGCAACTGTATTGTTTTGAGTGTTTTTTGATTGTATCATAAAGGAGACATTATAATATGGTTTTATTATCAAAAGTTGAAGAAGATGTTTTACAAGCTATTTTAGAACACTACATAGAAAATGATGCATATTTTTTAAGTACTACGTACAGTATTTTTCCCCAATATACATCAAACAATTTATTTCAATATTTAGATTCATTAAAAAGCAGATCATTAATTGCAAGTTACAATAAAATGACAGATATTCTTGATGTATATTTAACTCCGGATGGCATTAATTATTTTAACAATAAGAAGAAAAAGATTTTTCCTAAAAACTCTATGGATTTACTTCATCAATTGCTTGATCAGGATAATCCGGTAGAATATATGCAGCATTTATTTGAAAGTTTAGATTTTAAATCTGATAGTAGACTTAGAGCAATGATGCGAGATTTAAGGGAAAAAGGTTATATTGAAACTTCATGGGCTGATAACGTACCATATATTATTGAGTTTAACGAGAAGGCATATACAATTGATGAAGAGTGTATAGCAGAGATGAAAAACGGAACTTATATTGTCAATAATATAACTAATGGTAATGCAAATATAAACTCTATAGATAATTCTGTTAGAAATGTGAATATGACAAATAATGAAATGGAATTGTTTGAAAAAATGCTCAAAGTAGCATCAGATATAGCTGAAAATGATAAAAACGATATTATTATGGCTATAGAGGATATGAAAAAAAATTATGATAAACCTAGCTTGAAGGAAAAATATTTTAAATTTATTGAGGTGGCTGCTAATCATATGGCATTATTTACACCATTTATTCCAGCAATTACAGAACTATTATTTAAGGCGAGTGTTGTGATGCGATTAACATAACGAAAACAAATAATATGTGAGGAAAACAAATGATATTTTCATGTAAAATTATAAATGCAACTGAAGAAGAAGAAAATAATATAAATTTGATTATTTCTTATATTGCTGATAACTATAATGAAAAAATAGATATAGAAAAACTAAAGCAAATAGAAGTTGTTGATAAACTGGACAATGATTCAAGTGGAAGAAGCATACGAGATAAAATTATTTTGCCTAGAAAGTATGGTTTAGATGGAATTGGAAATATAAAAAATGTATTGGTTGAAAAGGAAATAAATTCAAAACTCAAAATGCTTATAGGTACTATATATCATGAATTATGGCATGTTTCTACATGGAATAAATATGAAGTCATGTATGAATATGTATTGAATGAAAAGGATTCAGATATTTATACAGCTTATGCTTATATGTACTGGATAGAATATGTTGCTCATGTGGAGACTATATTTATGGAAGTGCCGGAGGTAATGAAAGAATTTTGTGAGAATTTTGTTTTGAGGAAATGGCATAAAATAGAGTATGGATATTCTTATTTTATCAAAGCGTTACCATATTATTTAATCAGATCACAATATTTAGATTTGTATGAGGAATTGACAAAAAAAATCATCTCCAAACAATTAAGACAAGCGGTATATGAGTTTGACAGTGAATCTAAATTTCTTTTACATAATAAATGTATGGATGATATAGAAAAAGCAAATGTTATAAAGAATATGATTGAAAAATTATTTGCATAGATATTTTATAATGTGACCAAACATAACGAAAATAAGCCGTTTTTCACACCTATATATATCAAAAACCTTTTAAAATAGGCATTTCTTGATATGGACCATATGAAAAACCTTGATTTCACTGGATATCATGTGATTTTCATATTGAAAATGGGGGATTTAAGGATTGCACAAATATGTTAGAACTAATAAAGCCAGTCCGGATTAGTGGGCTGGCTTTTTGGTTTAGATGGATTGTTTCATTGGAAATCTTTTGGATATATTTTATTTTCTAAATTTTCAATAAATTTTTGAGGATCACTTTTTAATTCATTTGGCTTTTCAATAAATTTTAAAACGGATTCTGCGGCTTTTTCCCATTCTGGATCTAACATCATATCATGACACAATCCCCTTAATATCATGGGTTTTGTATCATAAAAATTTGCTGTTGCGTTTAATGAATCTGTTGGAAAATAAGCATCCTTATCGGAACCGATTACAAAAACAGGTACATTAGGTTTACTAAGTTTAAATTTTATCAGTCCAAGCATAGCAAACATGTTTTCACTACATAAATGTTTATCATAAAATTCAAGTTCCTTTTTATCTGTAATTCTTGGAGTAAAATTTTTATTATCAGTCTTAGCAACAAAAAAATTTGAATTAAGTAAATATTTATTTGTCTTCCATCCAAGTACTGTTGGCTCAGTATAAAGTCCTGTTTTTGAAAATGTTGTTGTAAATGCATTTATTCCCATGCCCTGAGCTGTTGCTGGTGCAAATAATATTGCATTTTTAATTTTATTTGAATGTTCATTCATATATATTTCAACTATACCACCGCCCATAGAATGCCCTATTAAAGATGGTTTTGAATATGGTATTTTGCTATCATCGCAATATTTTTTACATCCATCAATACATCGTGAAACATCATTTACATATTTTTTAAGAGTCCCTTTTTTATTTTTATTATTATCTCCATGTCCTCTCAAATTAATGACAAAACACGCATATCCTATTTTAGTAAAATACTCTACAAAATTTTCCCAACACCATGCACCATGAGAGACGCCATGTACAAACACAAGAATGTCTTTTAATTCTGTTTCAGATTTGTAGTAACGCATTATTAATTTTGGATTCCCTGTAATTTTCACAGGTATAAATTTTTTTATTTCCATAGTCAGTCTCCTTTCCGTTTAAGTATTTATATTATATATCGGACATTCTTTATTGTACAATGATATTGATAAGAAAAGTTTATACAAAATTCACACCTATTGTTTAATGGTAATATATTTAATCTTTATTAATAATGAAAAAGAGTCTGATTCTCTCAATGTGTGTTGATAGTCATTTGCATAAATTAGATCAAAATACATTTATTTTCTCACAACTTAAAACTACGATTTCATAGGGTGTTGCAAATTGTCCTTGACAACAATCCCAAAAGGAGTATACTAAAATGATTTAACGAATGTTAGATGGTCGGCATGGGGATAAAATTCAAAAGGAGACTAACAAAATGCACAATTTCAAGTATGTAACAAAAAGACACTTATTCCCTGTAAAGGAAGAATTAATCCAGATCATTAATGAAGTACAAGATCAAGTCCGCAAAGACTTTACTTTTCAATATGAATTTGTAGGCAGTGTCAAGCGAAATATGGTGACATATGATGCTGGAACAAATGTAGGCTATGATTTTGATGTAAATATTCTGGTCAATATTGATAAGTTTAATTTTCAAGCAAAAGAAATCAAGACAAAAATCAGGCTTGCCTTAGCTAAGATAGCTCACCAATATGGATATGCTAATGCTGAAGATTCTACAAGGGTTATTACGATCAAGGTTAAAGATAAACAGAATTCAAGAATTTTACATAGCTGCGATTTTGCCATAGTAAATGATTATATAGATGACGATGGTAACAAGAGACAGAAATATATTCATTTTAGTAAGAAGCAAAAAAGCTATTCATGGAAAGAGCAGCCACATGGATTCTATTTATTAGAAGAAAAAGCAGAATGGATTAGGAGCAAAGGACATTGGGATGAAATAAGAGATCTATACTTGTACAAAAAGAATACGAATGATATTTTAAGTAAGCATTCACGAAGCATTTATGCCGAAACAGTACATGAAATTTGTCAAAAGTATGGCTATTATAATTAATGATTAAGAGAAATTGAAAAATGAAACATATCAAAACTACCCACATGTATACCACAAATGCACAAGGGTAGTTTTTTATTATAAGTCCAGTTTTTAGGACATGTTATCTGGTAAAATGTAAACGGTAGATAGTGGGTACCTATACAAAACTGGAGCAAACCTGTATGATAGAAACAGATTTGCTCCAGTCTTTA
>ERZ808054.846-NODE-846-length-22493-cov-10.931968_pt1 | contig 22493 bp, 22 predicted proteins | sample MGYA00380201_ERZ808054 | MGnify/ENA primary metagenome ERZ808054 (study PRJEB31490, sample SAMN06133419) | mouse gut metagenome | isolation source: Z5_2 | host: mice | place: China: Chengdu | collected 2015-05 ...
GATACTCATGATAGAAATATAGTCTATTGTCACATATTTATCCTTTACAGTCGAGGTACGCACTATCTACCGTTTACTTATATTTCACAAATATCTTTGTATTTGCTCAATAATTCATCATTGCTGTTTTCATCAATAAAATTTCTTGCCCGTACTGTAAGATACGGATAGTTTGTTAATATGCTGGTCATTCCAACGCTTCCAGTTGCAGACAATAACTTCTTTATAAGCGTATGCCGGAAATCCAAATGCCTTAGATTAGGTATGTTTAATATTTCTCCAATTTGCTTACACCAATTACACACTGTATTCATACCGATTGGCATATCCTTATCAAAATTTGATTTGATATGGCTTCTAAACACATATTCGTTATCGTTCAAATTATTATCTTTTCTTCCCTGATACTCATTCTTTAACAATTCAGACACTTCTTCGTTGAAATACAGCGTTGCATCATTGATTTTAACTGTCCGATCATCAAAATTAATTTGTTCCCATTGTAAATTTCTCAAATCATCATTTTCAATGCCTGTAGAAACGGAAAACAGCATATAAATTTTCAAATAATCTGGTAGTTTTTCCCTTGCCTGTTCTAACTGTTCATCTGTAATATAGTTTGTAGATAATTTTTTGTGTTTGCTTTGCCTTGATCTTTGAGTATTTAACAGTTTCTTAGCTTTGTTTGCTGGATTAATCACTGCTATTCCATCCATAATAAGAAAATCATAGAATCTTCCTACCAAATTAATAATCTTGCTCAAATATCCCAATGATATATCAGACCGTTTCTTTTCCCAAAACATGAATCTGTCTATATCTTCTTCTGTAATATCTGTAAATGGCTTGTCTTCCAATTCTTCATACACAAAAATAACAAAACGGCTGAAATCAACTCCAATCAAATTATATATTCTCTTTACATCTCTCTTATCATGTAAAAATTTTGCATATTTGAGAATATTACAGGCATTATCATAATTAATTGTTTCTATTAAATCTCTTCTCGCTACATTAACGCCCTTGTATTCAACATTATTGCTTATATCCCAACGGCTCATTGTCCACCTTCTTTCAATTCAAAATTTAATAACCTTATATATATCTTATCTGGAATTTTCCCTTTATATTTCTCTGCAAAATCTATCATCTGCCTTTTGAAAATCGCCCTCCTGATTTCATATACTTCTTCTTTATTATTGGATGAAACGATTGCTTCTCCAAACATCCTGATTGTATATAAGTTCTTTTGTACATTCACATTGAGCATAAGCCCTGTTTCAGCACTTCTTATTATATTTCTAACAACTTTATTAATCTCCGTTGGTATCAATGCGCTTGTTTCGGGAGATATAATATCATTATCAACATCCCAGAATTTGTATGAAAATTCCACTTCTACATTCTCTATCTCATATAAGTTTTCGTCATACCACTTTTTAAAATTTTCATATTGCTGCCACTGTTCGCATAATGTTCCGTCATTTTTGCCTACATTTCCTCTGTCAAGCTGTATCAACCTTTCCCACAATTTATATGATTTTTCATAGGAAATGTTTATTTTTTTATCTCTACTATGGGTTTTATGAATATATCCTTTATATTCAGGACATTCACCATATACAGTAAATCCCATAGCTTCCCAATCTATTCCGTTTTTTGCAATCATCTACGCTTTTCTCCTATATTCCAAATTGATCTTTATACTGACGCATAAACTCCACATCATCCTTTTTACAATAATGGTGCAATGTTGTAGAGATATTTTTATGGTGTAAAATCAATGATGTAATGGCAATATCGCCGCCTTTTTGTAAAAGCATATTACAACATGAATATCTAAAGTCATGTGGCGTAAGTTCTGGAACATCACACATAGCACCTACTTTATGCGCCCATTTCCCTAAAGTGTTTGAATTTACATGCCTTATTTCCACGCAATTATCTTTATAGAATTTCACTGGCGAATAAAATAACCATCCGCCATCATTTATCTTGTTTTGTTCTCTTTCTGTCCGTAATTTTAGCAATAAATCCTTTACATACTCACTAAAACATAATGTACAGTAATTTGAGAATTTTTCTTTTACCTTATATACCATTCTCTTTTCAAAATCTATTTGTTCCCAACGGATAGAAGATATGGCTGTTACTCTCGCACCTGTTGATAATGAGAAAAAAGCATATACCTGTAATGTTCTATCTCCATTTTCTTCTAACTTCTCTTTTAATATCTCAACTTGTTTTTCTGTAAGGAAGTGCCTGTGATCGTCTGTTTTTAATTTGTGTGGTTTCGGGATATAATAAATCGGATTAAACATCGTCACTCCCTTATTGATTAGGAATTTATAAAACACGGACAATCCATTCATTTTTGTGGAAATACTGTTAGGCTGTAATCCGCATTTTCCAAGATATAAAAGATAATTCTCCATTTCTGCCACCGTTATATTTGTAAGCAGCTTATCATCTAAATTTTCATGGATATAATTCAGGAAATGTAATAATAGCTGAATCTTAGAACTTACCGTATGCTTCTCAAAAGAAGAAATGTTTATATATTTCAAATATGATTGTGCCAGTTCCACATTTTCAGGATTCACTTTATTTAAAATCTCTTTTCGTTTCAATGTAACATCTTTAAATATGCTTTCGCCCATTTATGCACCTCTTGATACACTGGAATTAATATTACTTTCTAAATAGAAAAAGTAATTGCTTGTACCCATATTCCTTGCCAGTTCCTTTCTCATTTCTTGTAACTGTTTCATTTTATCTATATCTTTTTCTGTTTTATTATCATCATTTTTGCTTTTACTCATTTTTAATAATCCTCCGTCAACAATTCATATATATCTTCTGTTATGGATTCTTTATAAGTTTCTGCCAATTCTCTTGCTTTGCCTTTATTCTCATAAGCACGTTCCAAATAATCAAATATCTCTTTCGGCACGATTGCACAATTATTTGGATTGTACATTGTGTTGTCTTTACTTATGACACGTTTTGTAAGAAACATGGAAACATCCTGATTTTCTTTGTAATTTTTATTGAACCATCTTAGAAAGTTTTGGTAATCAAGCCAGCTATTGCAACATATCGGCTTACTGCCTTTATTCAGCTTATTATTATAATCCGATTCACTGTAGCACTTATGAATCATCTTCATCCACATTTTGTATGATACGGTATTTTTACCTTCATTGGATAAATATGTACTACTATATCCAACTCCAAGTATTTTCTTTTGTGCTGGTTTTGGCATTTCCCATAAATCATAATCAACTCTCATTACATTCTCACCTCGAATCTCATTAATGCCCTGTATACATTGCGTGGGATTTTTGAAGCGTATTCTTTTGCAACAGATTTTATATAATCTTCTTTATCTTTTTTGTACTGTGCAAAGGCTTCTTCTGCCGTTTTAAATCCTGAATGTCTGATTGTTGTAGGCTTTCCGTCCTTCTGAATATAACAAGTAGAATAATATGTATTGGATAGTTTTCTATACCCTACACCTCTTGGCAATCCTGATTTCGATAAATTCTTTGGCGTAATTAACTGCATGATCCGCCTGGGAACAAATACACATTCTTCTGGTGCAAATTCGTTGTTATCCTGATTTAGAAGGTTTCTGCATAAGTCCATAGTCTCATTGCCGACCGTATAATAATTTTCTCCAAACCATTCATTGAAATTTGCAAAATCAAGCCATTCATTACAGATAGTAATATCACGACCTTTTCTTTTTTGTCGGAATCTTTCATTATCTTCATACACAAGCCTTAACATATAAGACCACGCATGATACTCTTTCGAGTTATATACCCTTTTGTCAGTAGATGTATTGTAAGCGACATTATATTTTTTGCTCTTTTCCTCATTCAATCCCCATAAATTGCTTTCTAACTGCATCCTTATCAACTCCTTCTTTCTGTAATTCTTTTCGCATTTCTTCTATATTGATAAAGTTATCCCTGTTTGCTTTCGCTCCACCCTTTGCAGACAGATAATCATATTTCAAAATATCCACGCCATAATAATCCCAATTAATTCCCTTTTTGAATCTCACTGCCATATGTCAAAAGCTCCTTTATTATAATTTTTCTATTTATATAATCAGTATGAAATACTGTATCTTTCAAAGTCACAAAAATTTTTGCTAAAAAAATATCTCACGAAACAATTAAATAGTTTGTTACACAATTTGTATTCTGTTTTTGAAAAGTCCTCTTGACCCAACAATGCGTTTACTTTATCAAGTTCATTTTCCAGAGGAATGCTGTAATAGCCTTCAAACTCAGGAACAGTCGATAAATAATTATTAATCGCATCTGTGATCTCCTTTTCGTTTCCAATAAATTGTTTACTCGCTACTGCTGTATCTACTAATTCTTGTCTAAATGTGTTAAACGCTTCCTCGGTCTTTGGAATCTCCTGACCCTGTAAAGCTGTCAACATTGTCTGCTGTGATAGATTTTCGTTTAAATCCCCGATTGCAGACCTATATTCTTCTACACCATTTTTCATTTCACTGTATCTGCCATAAATAGCCTGAAACAATGAATTTTCTGATAATTCTTGCGCTGTAAAGGCTTCTGAATCCCTTAATGCGTTTACTGCATCTTCCAGTTTCTTAAAGTTCTCTAAAGCACCGTCTACGGTTTCATCACCAATTAAAACTAATGAACCTCCGGCTGAACCATAAGAACCGCTGTTTACAATTCCTGCTTTTTCAAGTTCTTTAAATGCTTTAACCGCATCTTCTCCTGTGGCATTAATAATATTATTCGTTCCCCAGAAGTTATCTTTTGCTACGTCTAATAATTCTTCTCTTGCTGCATTTACACCAGCAATCAAATCAATTTGAGAGTTTTTCAATGAATCAATGCTTGCCTGTCTGATAGCGTTTGACAACGAACCGTACTTTGCAATCAAATCATCTATGCTTTCTCCTTCAAGCCCTAACTTCTTTAATAACTCTGTTTGTGTAGTCATCAAGTCTTCTTTAGCACTTGCATCTGTTTTTACTGCTTCTGATAATGAAATATACTTATTTGTTAGATCAGCAATCTCATCACCTAATGTATTGGCTTTATCTGCCGCTTCCTTTGCTTTATCGCGCATTTCTTCCATCTTCTGATTGTGATTGGAAATTGCGGATGTTACTGCACTTACGCCTAAACTTACTGCCATTAATGCAATGCCAACCGGATTAGAGAGAAAAACGCTTTTCATCGTGGCTCCAAGCCCTGCCATAGCCGCTTTTAAGCTGAATGTACTTGCTGTACTAGCCGCATTTGCCGCCGTTTGTGCATTCGTAGCCTGTGTAAGACCCATTTCGGTAAGTTTCTGCAATGCCATTTCTTTTGTCATTCCTGACAGTTGAAGGATTCTGATTCTGTCCTGCTGTGTCAATGCCTGACTAGACAATACTTGCTTTAGCTGTGCATTGGTAAGCGTATCTGTCATTACCGCAATACTCTTTAAAGTAGTAAATCTTGTTGCTAAATTACCATCTGGAATATTGTTTGCAAGCTGTAACGCCCTTCCATACTGTTCAACGGATTTAGTTGCTGAAATCATTGCCATTGTTGTAGTTGTAAGAAATTTACCAACTCCAAGAACCAATAAACCTTTAAGCGTTCCTTCCACAATGCCCCAATTATTAGCAAACTCCAAAACAGCAGAACCTATATTAGCAAGGTCACGAACTGTATTACCGCCGATAATGCTTTGATACGTTTTTGTAAGATTATTTGCAAACCTTTGACTTGCTGCGTCTGCGCTCTGCATCCACTTGTCGTATTCCTCAGTAGCACTCCCGGCACTATTAATAGCATCCTTATAAGCATCTGCACTTTCTTTCATTCCTGAAAGGATGGCTGCACCTGCCGCACTTCTATTCTTGCCGAAAAGCGTTTCTAAAACATTGGCACGGGATGTATCGTTTAAATCATCAATAACCTGTGAAATCTCGTATAACTGATCGTAGTATGATTTAAACGTGTGTTCATCAACCATAATATCTACGCCTGTCAACGCCATTAGTTTTTCTCTTAGGCTGCTTGTAGCTTCTGCCAAGTTATCAATTTCTTCTCCCATATCTTCCAGTTCTGCAATCGCATCACTGTCACCTTCAGACGCTCTCATACGCAACGAACCAATCTTTACAGTATGTCCTAAATAGCTTGGATCATTGTAATACTTATTTGCTGTAGCAAACATGGTAGCCGCCTGTTCAATGCTTGTATGCGCTTCTGTCAGTGTACCGGCACTTAAACGGATAGCTTCTGCTAGACCTTCCGCATCAATACTATATTTATTAGACATATTATTGATAAGATCAGTATAGGCTTCCAGTTTCTTGTCCATCTGCATATCAGTATAACCGCCGATTTCATCAAAAGAAGCAATCGCCGTCTTAATCGAACCAATAGCTGTATCAATACTGACATCACCGACATTTTCAAGGATTGTCGCCCATTCTCCACCTAATTCCGCATCAGATAAAGACCAGCCTAATTTCTTGAACTCTGTAATTGCATAAATCAATGAATCCACTTTAACATTTAAGTCCTGTGCCTTGCTCATTGCCCTGTCAAAATACTTATAAAGTGAATCCCTATTGGCAATTTCATCCGTCACTTTCTGCAAATCTACAAGCCTATCATCAAGTGTCTTTGCTTCTGTCCATGCGTTCCGCAACTGATTAGTCATAGCATACACAAAACTTGCGCCACTAAAAAACTGTGTGTAACGGCTGATAGATGCTTTGAACTTATCGCCCCAAGTTAATCCTGCGTTATTAGTGGCAACTAACTCTGTCCTAAAAGCAGATAGCTGACCTCTTAATGCTTTCAATTCAGATTTGCTTTTCGCAATATTGGCTGAATTTAATATCTGATTATACTTTGCAGTCATTTCAGAATTATTAAACAGCTTACTATTGTTTCTGCCTAGAATCTTAATCTGATTCAGCAACTTTTGTTTGTCTGTATCAAACCTTAATTGGACACTGTTACTGTTTGCAACTTTTTGAGCATTGTTTACCGCTTGTTTTGCTGCATTCTGTACACCTTTTGTATTAATTGTGGGTGTGATTGTAAAGGAATTACCATTGAGATTAAATCCCTTTAGTTGGTTTTTGATGTTCTGTCTGGTTTTAGCCATATCCAAGTTACCTATTAACTTGACATAAATATCCCCCAGATTTTTCACATCAGCTTTGATCTGTTGCTTACTTTTCGACTTCTGTAAAGAAGCAATAAAATCAAGAATAAAGTTGTCTTGCATAAAAAATGTTCCTCCTTAGAAAAATTTTGTGTTGACTTCACCTTTTTTATCTGATATAATTCATATTGGTTTATTGGGTCTATTTGAACACGCTTTTTATTTTTTGACGCTAAATAGAACTTATATGGCCTTTTAGTTTCCTTTTATAATCGGAATGCTTGATAGAATAATCATGATAAATAAGATTTGCCAGATATTTATATAAACGCATGAAGCGTATATACCATAGAGAGGATTTTAATTCTGTCTTTCCAAATAATTTCTGATATTCTGTTCAAATTCATTTGTTACAATCAATTTCCCATGCAGATAATTACTTAATTTAGAAGGACTAATGCCGATTTTGTCAGCAACATATGACTTTTTCAAGCTACTCTTTTTAATGTGTTCTAATAACTCTTGTCTAAGTTTCACACATAAACTCCTTTCAAAAAATTTTGCCAAAATAAATAGGGGCTAGACTCCACAATCTAACCCTTTGAAGAAGTAGGATGGCTCCACCCATCCCACCAATGAATATCCATATACAGACATTTCCACTCTGATAATGCTCCACACAAATATCAGAACACCTGTATATTTCTATTCTTCCACATTTGTGTACGAAATTCGCAACAAATAACAGATGGTATATCTCTATACCATATATATTTTAAGATAAATAATCTTAAAAATCCTTGATTTTTAAGCACTTTTCACAATTCAACTTGCGAATTTATATAGATTTTCCCCAAATTTTTATCTATATTATTTATTATCGCCGATTACAAACATCACATTTTCCTGTACCGTCTCCCATCTGCTTTGCATAAAACATCTTTCCGCAATTTAGACAACGCTTTACAGCTTTATAGGTCACATATACTCGCTCATTAGGCTTCTTCAGCATTTTTACCTTGCCTTTTTTGCTTTCCATGATATAAATATCAATCATATCTCCTACGTTCAATTTACCAGAACCACTAAACGAATATGTTTTATCCTTATCAGGAATATAGACCTTTCCAGTCTTATTTTTGCTATCGTATTCCTTGATTTCTCCATGTTTTATATCTTTTTCTTTTATTTCCTCCAAAACATCAAATTCTTTAAAGGCAACAACGAATATCTGTTCCCATATATTCCTGAAATCTGTAATCGTCAAAACTGTTTCTTCATTCTCAGCCATTGATTCATCAACACAAAAATTCAATCTGTAATATAAATCAGGCATAACTTCTCTTGGTGCATATACCTCTGGAAGCAATAAATCAATATATCCGTCTTCTTTTAATTTTTTCCGATCCGCAATCATAGCAACACTATCGCTTCTGTTATTCACTTCTACAATCGGGTTATTTTCAAGAATACTGTCAATACATCCCCTTGCATATGGTTTTAATCTATGATTATAGAATTGATTTTGATATGCTTTCTGCCATGCCAATAACAGACATACAAACCTTACAATCCTTCGCCCATCTTTTTCATTCGTTCTATATCGTTTCTTTATCTCTTTCAGTTTGTCAATTTCACTTTGATATATTGTAATCGGCTTTTCATTAAAGAATACTCTGCAATCATAATCTTTTTTATCAAATTGCAAATACCTATTTATCTGATTAACTTCTGCAGTACTTTCTTTAAGTTTTCCCTCATCTGTATATGTATCTTCTTCATAAAGCCGCTTAAATATCTTCTCATTGCGTCTGCTTTTAGGATCAGAATCACCAGTGTACATTATTATTTTTTGCATTACATCTTTTTTTCTATTTCTGAATATATCCGTAACATCTTTCATATTCCAATCCGATTTATTTATCATCTTTATAACATCATATTTTACCAATAATGTAATCGTCATATTAGAAAATCCAGGCGTTTTTAACAGATACTCATATTCGTATAGTTTTATCTCTTCACTTTTAATCGCACTTACCAGCTTTTCATCTGAATAATCAACTGCTCTTTTTATATACGCAAAATTCTCTAATAACTGCCTATCCTGTCCTGCCTCGTCCAATTTATCATAATCTTTTATAGCTTCTTTCAGTATGACAAAATTACTTCTGCCATACCTGTACACACCCAATATTTCATCACAAGTATATTTATCATTGAATCTCTCCAATTTTTCTATCCTCCCATGTGAATACAACATTTTTTCCTAATATCTCAATTCCCTGTATTACATCCGCACTTATCGTATCATCTATTTTCAAATATTTATCACTCAAAGGAATTATGTCAAGAATATCATCACCCATCACATTCCATATAAAAGAATTGATACTGTCATATTTTGATTTACCATACTTCTTTAATGATTTGACAAGCATATTAAACAAATCAGGAAAACCAACCTTTAGTTCCTTAATAAGTTCTGTTCTAATCTTGAATATCAGCGCATCCCTTTTACTTATCTGATACAGTTCTTTATTACCACCATTAGTATTAGCTCTGTTCTTTTTATTAAATATCTCTTTTACTCCATCTATATAATTCTCGTATTGCTCCCTTATAAATTTCTCCTGAGACTTTGTAATATCAATTTGCTTTGCATATCCCATTAAGATATACCTATCGTTGTCCTTCCAATTTTCCTTAATAATCGCATCTATTTCTTTTTCAAAAATCTCTAACTTCCAGCATATTTTATTCATCAGGCATTCAGTAAGCAGCAACGGACAATGAGATACAAAATATTCCCAGAATGTTTCTTCATCTTTTGTCTTTAATTCTCTTGTTTCATGCAGTACACCACTCACAAAATTATCAATGGATTCATAGGTATGCCATTTACACACTTCATTCATTCTTGTCTTGTATTTCGTATACTTTTCTTTATAGTTATCTCTGACATAGATAAAGAAATACGGCATATATTTAGGCACTAATTCATTTTGTTCAACAAATTTTCTAGCATATTCCTCTATTTCAGACTGGTTATAGTATCTTACCTCATCTTTATCTGGTTTAGAAAAGTTGAAATCGGATGATATTTCAGGTTTTTGTCCTGTTTTGGTGGAATCTATTTCTTCCCCAATAATAAAGCGATTTTTCTTTCCTGTTTTGTAAAGTTCAAGCTGTTTTTCTGTACAATCATATTCTGGATATTTAGGATCAGTATGCTTTTCGCCATCACTACACGTTGGAATCATTGCAAACAGGCTTGTGCTATAATTTGAGTATACGCCTACTTTATTTCCAAATCCCTGTTTATCTGAACGTACAGCAACTTCAACATCATATTTTTGTGGTTTCATATTATCCACGCCTTTATCATAAGTAGTCGGCATTACATCCCATACATTATCAATAAACACATCTGAATCAAAAGTACATACCATATCACTATCAAAATCACTATCTGAATGAATGACCGTGGATAAATCATGTAAACTATATATAATTCCGCTTGTAAGATATTTGTAATAAGTTTCCATTTCACTGAATATATCTTGAGCCATATTTTCAGAATTGCAGACCGTTAAAATATTATGTTCTGCAATATCCGTCATAGGACTTCTGCAAGCATCCACTTTAGACACTTTCTTTTTCATCCAGTAGTTGCTATATATCATCTTAGGAGGCACAAGTCCTATCCCACTTATCATTTTTTCTTTCTCATTATGTGGCATATGTTGAATTACTTTATCTTCAATCCCCTGTGTACCATATCTTTCCCAATCAAACCAATTAAACACCCACTGCGCTAATCCATACGGATCTGAAATCATAAACTGATAATTGCTGTTATGTTCTGGATATAGTTTTCCTGCCTTTGCCCTGTCAAGAACACTATGAATAAAGCTAATAATCTGTTTATTCACATATGCATCATGTATCAATTCATAGTTCTTATCTATTGCATTATTTAAAGTTGTTGTTTTTAATCTTTCCCACTCTTTATTATCACTGGCAGTATTTTCAAAATCATCCTCATTTTCTAAAGAAATATCTTTCTCTGATTCATCCCTATCTTCGGTAGCATCCTCGCATTGCTGTACAAGTGTTTCTTTCAAAAGGGCATACATAATATGCTCAATTTTACCCTCTGCCAACGGTCTAAGATATTTTTCTGTCGGTTCTACAACTTTTTGGATATCATCATCTTCTTTAATATTGCTTGTCTGCACAAGCTGATAATTCAGCCTTGAAACATCCTTATCTGCTTTTGGTGCATACCTCTGTACGCCCCATATTGCTTCTGGATTATCATTATAATAGTCAAAATTATAACCAACCTTACCGCTGTTATCCGCATAAAGTTTCTTATATTTCCACTGTGATTCAGTCAAAATCACATCCACATCATTTATATTTACAAAATTAATTTCATCTTCATTACACCCTTTATATCGTATATCAATAATCTGTGTATATCCTTTTCTTCTGGCAAATTCCTTAAATGGAAAAGACACAAGCAGCCCTTTTACTCCTATACTCCTAACATTAAAAGCAGAAGGAACATAGTCAATATGTAAATCTTTTATCCATTTTTCTTCCACAAAATCAGGACTCACAAATCCCATGCCATCAAATGAATTTAAGTATGCGCCGCCCTCTTTTGTTTCAAAAAATGGTACAATGTCTATATCATACTCTGGTGCTTCTCCTGTATCTCTTCCGCCTTCTTTTGTAACGTAATACACATTATGGTCTTTATTGTTCTTATCTCTGAATGTGATATATTCAAAATCAGGAATTACCACCACTCTAGGCTTTGTTACGAATGTACATCCAGAAGTGGTTAATCCTTCATACGCTCCAAATTTAGAAGGTGCTAATATTTCAGTGGTTTCAATATCTATCTGGAATCCTACACGGATTTTAGCCAATACCTTATCGCAAATCTCTTCTCGAATGAATGTAACTGTGTTCTGTTTCAGGTTTCCACTTCCGGCACTTCTGCGAATATATTTTTCACCTGCATAGTAAAAACCCTTTTTTGAAAACTCATCATATGCCGTTTTATTGCTTTGCACATTGATAACATCAGGAATAAATAGAAATTTCTCCATTTCCATAATTTTATCATTTAATTTTTCTATCCGTTTCTCAGTAGCTTTTTCTTTGAGTGCATTTTTTAAACTCTTTATTTCTTTCCTATATCCTTCCAATTTCAGATATGCTTTATATTGCTGCTCATTAGGCGTATCGTCAAAAAAAGATTCATCTCCTGATATTTCAGCTTTTACTTCCCTTATCTTTTGGAAAAGTATATTATCGCCAACTGAAACAAGTCCATTATTTCCATGTGATAATGTAAGCCAATCTATCAACTCTGTTTTTGGCACATTATAATATGAGATTGTTCCTGTACCTTTCTTTTTCGGTTTATCAATTTTGGGGGATTTAATAATGTAGTTTGCATCAAGTTTTAATATTTTATATTGCACTGGCACAAATCCAGTATTTTTCTCTATGTTGTTATTCTGTTCCTGATTTTTCTTGGTCATTGAATCGCCTTTCTTTAGTCGCTTTTAGTCATTGCTTATTATATACTCCAATAATAAATACCCTTTTTCTATTTCATTTTCCCCATTGATAGGAAAATTTTTTATAAAAACTTTATCCATGTAATAAGCAACGTAATTTCTTGTATCAATATTGGAATTATTATGTAATGTTCTTTTTATCTTCCATTTATTTCTTCTGTATTTTTGTGTAAAACTTCTATAAAAATCATACTCAAACTACCACTTATTGAAATGGCTATTTCATTGGCAAAATACCCTCCACAAATGCCTGTTTTTAGCCATTTTAGGGGAATAAATCGCATGTTTTTAGCATTTATCCCCCACTTTGACCTTATTTTGTGCTGTCTGACACCACTTTAAAACCACTGTTCGGCTTTATCTTGCCGATTTTCTCACCATTGCTATCCTTCATGGTTCCATCTGTTGAAATAGTCATAAAGCCTATTCCCTCTTTTTCTGCCCATTCCTGGGCAATGCTTTTATATCCTTGACACTGCCTAATACCGCTTGCTATATCAATTTGTGCAACTTCCAATTCAAAAATATCACGATTATAATATATCCACATGAAATCATTTATATCTTTGAACTGGTTACAAAGCAGATCGTCAGGATTTATACCTTTCAGATGATTAATGGTATAGAAATAATCTTTACAACCATACTTTTCTCCATCAAATTCCTTGTCGATTGGAAAAATACCCATAATCCGTTTCAGTGTTAAATGCCCTAATATCTGATATAATAATTCAATAAAGTTGAAATCCTCCATAAGTTCATCATAATACAATACTTTTTCTTCAAAGATTCCTTTTTGATTAGCACGATTTTTTAACGTGATATATTTTGTTCCATAAAAGAACATCATGCATAAAGTATCAGATATATTATTATTCTCTTTGTTGGCAGTACACTTTATCAAAAGTCGATCATAAGCATCTTTGTATAATTCCCATTTCTGCTTGTTAAGGGCAGTTTTATTGTTCTTCCCTTTAATCACTGTGAATTTATTTTTGTCCATATATTTATATTCTCCATATAAAACCTAACAAAATCTGAAAACTTACTTATCAAGATACCTTCCAAGTATCAATGTTAAGTTTTTCTTCTATCTCTCGCTGATATTGTGCAATCAATTCCTTTTCAATCTGTGGGATTTCCTTTTTTGCCATTGCAACGGTATATCTGCCATTGTAAGCTGATAAATCAATAGGCAAATGTATCTTGTCCAACTGCTCTTCATATTTATCTGCCATCAATCGCATAAATGCCGCCTGTTTGATTGCATTATGATCCACATTCAACGATTTTTCCAAATTGATTGTAGGAAGGTTATTGATAGATGATAACTTTTTATCAAGTATTTCAAGCATCTGCTCCGTTGTAAATGCGTTCAATTCCACACGCCTATACATAGTCCCAGCATTAAAAAAGTGCTGATATTCATATGGGAGCGAAGACAATTTTTTAGATTCCTCTTCCTTGATTTCAACTTTTTCAGGCTCAATTCCATATTTTTCAACATCTTCAAAAGTAACTCCCAAATCCTCAATAGGAATTTCATACTTGAATTTGATATTTGTATTTTTGAATGAATTTAAAATAAATATGCCTGAAATATCCAAGTCATGCAAACAATACAACTTCAATCCTCTATTATGAACTTCATGCAATAATGTCTTTGCTGCCCTTGTAGAAAATCCTTGACCTGAAACAATCATCATATTATATTTTTCACCGATTTTTTCAGCCTTGAATATTGCATCAAATCCAGTTTTTTCAATATATAATACCTTATCGTATTTATATTCCAGATCAAAGTTGTCCTCTATGTGCATGGTACTACTAATTCCACCATAACAATCAAATGTATTACTTGCCTTTCCCAACCTGTTTATAAAACTTCTTACGTTTGCTGTTCCTAATCCCATCTGTATACCGTCAACATAGAAATTCCCTCTATCGCTGAAATTAACTTTATCTTCATATTCTGGATTTGCGTCTATCCATTCCGACAAAATCTTCTGTGTAAATTCACCATAAGTATTCTTTGTTTCAACAATAGGTGCAATTTCACGTATCTTGTACCATATCTGACGGGCTGTAATTGCATATCTTCCATTATTACTTGCTATGTTAAATGCTTCTGTTACATATTCCCTCATAACTGCCCTGTTATTGGTTTTCTTATTCTCGGAACTAAAGGCACGATTTTCTTTTGCAATCACTTTGTTCAGCTTATCCAATAATTCATTAAAAAAACTGCTAATATCAATTTCTGTCTTTCCGGCATCCAAAAATTTTAAATATGGGGATATGATATGGAATACAAAAGAGAAATTGTAATAATTTCTAAGTAATTCAGCCAAATTGCAAGCATGTGTGGAAGAATCGCCAATTTTATAATAATCATTTCTGAAACAAATACTATGTCCATCATGGTATGTAATAGTATTATTCACATAACATTGTATATTTGTAGCCTTTTTCTTATTAGAATCTGACTTAAACGCATCCTTGTGTACTGAAAATTCTACAATACACGGAATAATCCTGTCATTTAATCCAATGCTATTATCAGTATTTTCAACAATTATATTTGTATTGATAGCATTATCCAGTCCGATTCTCTGATTCTTTAATAATGTGTATTTCTTTGATTGTTGATAATTTTTTAATTCCAAAAAATCTGTTATAAATTCATCACTACCAAAATCAATATCTTTTATTTTTCCCTTTATCTTGCTTGCATTTTTTATTCTTGTTCCGAAATATTCAGATAAAAAGTTTTTATATGTTGTATTGCCATCCTGTGTATCACGGATAAACCTCTTATAAGTGTCATAATCATAAAACGACAATGATATATTTTTAGACTTATCTACCGGCTCCTTCGTTGGTTCTCTATAATAACTATTCCCCAAATAATCAAGTGTAAATAATACATCTGGATTGCATACACCATAATAATAAAGATAGCTTGAATAATATCCCTCTCTTGATTCATTAAATCCAACAATCTCTACACCATGTTTGTCTGTTTCTCCAATTTCCTTGAAATCTACATTTATGATACCGTCTTTCACAAGATCAGCGTCAATGTTTGCTTCCAATATCACACCATCGTTTGTATGCCACAATAACCGCCACTTTCTTATAAAGCAGATACTTATAATCGTTTTGAGTCCATTCCCTTGTTTCCCTCTGGAAGCTGTTACAAAGTGTCGATTTTTACTGATATAATAATTAAAGTCATATATATTTTTGACTGTATCACACGATATTCCTTCGCCATTATCAAAAATTCCAAGACCATATACTCTACGGATAATATCTACTCGCTTTTCTAATAACGGCTCAATAGAGTCTAGGGCATTATCAATCAATTCTTTCATAATAACATCATTCCAATAATATTTAGGCAGACCTATCTTCTTTACAAGTTCATCTTCCGTGAAATAATCTGCCATAATAGCAGTTTTATATGTTCTATCCATTAAATCACCAACCCTCATGCAATTTTTCTATTATATTTTCCGTAAATAAGCGCATCTGATTTACCATCCACAACATCAGAAGTAATAATTACTTTCTTTGCGCCCTTTACATCAGGCACTAGAAACATGACCTTTTCCATGCACTTTTCAATAATCGCCCGTAAACCTCTTGCCCCTGTTTTCTTCTCTAATGCCAGACTTGCGACACGTTTTAAAGCATCCTCGGAAAATTCAAGTTCTATATCATCAAAAGATAATAATTTTTTGTATTGCTTCACTAATGCGTTTTTTGGTTCTGTGAGAATACGCAACAAATCAGCTTCTTCCAATGACTGTAATGTACAAATGATCGGAAGTCTGCCAGTCAATTCAGGAGTTAAACCAAACTTAATCACATCTGAAGGCTGTACGTTTGCAATATTATTCTTTGAAGGCGTGACATCAGCATTAAACCCTATATGCTTCTCATTACCTTTATTAACAATTTTGTCTAATCCTTCAAATGCCCCTCCGCATATAAACAGAATATTCTTTGTGTTCATTTGAATACATTCCTCTTGTGGATGCTTTCTGCCACCTTTTGGTGGAATATTTATAATGCTTCCCTCTATAATTTTTAATAGTGCCTGTTGAACGCCCTCGCCGGAAACGTCCCTTGTAATGGATAGATTTTCAGATTTTCGTGCGATTTTATCAATTTCATCAATATAAACAATTCCATATTCAGCACGTTCTACGTCACCATCAGCAGCTTGTAACAGTCTCACAAGCACATTTTCCACATCATCACCAACATAGCCACTCTCGGTAAGTGTTGTAGCGTCTGCAATCGCAAATGGTACATTTAATTTCTTTGCAATAGTTTCAGCTAGATACGTTTTTCCGCATCCAGAATCTCCAATTATAAGGATGTTGGACTTCTGAATTTCAATTCCGTCATTACTCATATGTCGATTATGATATAAAATACGCTTATAATGATTGTATATACTAACTGCCAATGTGATTTTTGCGGATTCCTGACCTATTACATATTCATCAAGAAATCTTTTAATTTCGGATGGTTTACTAATCTGTATGTCTGTAAGCAGATCATCCAAATTACCATTACTTTCATACTCCAAAAGCGTATCGTACATACCAGTAATGCACTCACTACAAGCGCATACACCGTTGTTTCCCTGAATCATCATTAAAACTTTATCTTCTGTCTTTCCACAAAAAGAACATATTTTCATTTTCTTTGCCATATATAATACTTCTCCTATTTTTTCTTTCTACGTCCACGATAATTGATATTTTTATGATACTTTCCCCAATGATTTCTATATTCACATTGATTTTCTGCTTCTTCATAAGTTTCAAATACATCTTTCTTTTTTGCCTTTAAAGGTTTTTGCTCAAATATGTATTGATCCTTTATATCCAGTATTTTTCTTTTACCATTGGCTATATGCCATTTATTAACGCCTTTACTATTCTTTACTCGATAAATTACATATACTTCCTGTCCTATTTTGAATTTGAACATATAGCTTTATCTCCATTTTGATTTATTGTTTTTTGTTTCTCTCGCTTCTTTTTCTCCATCTCTTTCATTTGCTGCTTAACTCTTTCCCTCGCCTTATATCCTGCTACTGCTTTATATGGAACTGTATGCAATTTATTGATAGAACAATAAAACAATTTTTCGCCTTTACCCTCTAGTAATACTTTCTTTTTATCATCCAAAATTCTTATAAGAACACCTTTTTTATAATTCCATGTTCCATGCGGAATATAATATGTATTACCTATTACTAATTTTTCTACTTTCAATATTATTCTCCTTATCCCAAAAAATCTATATTTGCGAATATGCGTAGCATATGAGCAATGGCATGAGCTGCGCTTTTTGCAGCGATTGCCAGACTATCTTAGACCATCAAATGTATAATTAATAAACGCATCATTTCTATGTTGCCTATACTCACAATTTTCAATATTACCTGGGCAGTCTCCTACATATTTGATATATGGACAATCACCATTCGTGCAACGGGCATTTCCTGTTATAGCAACAATATTGTCTCCATATCTGATAAAATTCTGTTCCATTTATAATTATTTCCTCTCATTTGTTAATAATCTCCGTTATTCTTTCCATAAATCTTTCTCTATCAGCAATCAAAAATTCATTGGCATCCTTATATTTTCCATATAAATCACTGATTACTATATACTTCTGATCCAACTCAGCCTCTGCAAGTTCCTCAATAAATTTACCTGTTGCACGTCTTCCAGCTTTGTCATTATCTAACGCCAATACCAATACTTTATTAGATGGCTTCTCTTTTAACTTCTGTATCAGCTTAGATACTTCATTCACACCGCCAAGTCCAACAGCACTTAAACCAATTTCTTCAAAAGACAGGGTATCAATCTGCCCTTCCGTAACAAACACATAATCACTACCGCCAGAAAACCACGCATTTATTCCGACTTCATACAATGCATCTACATTAAACAATTCGTTACCATGCTTGTAATATTTGCTATTACCATCCCATAAAACACGATCAACATGCCCTTTACAGTCAGAATTATATGGAATTGTTACCAGATTCTTTTCTGGATCATAGCCTAATTTGAACTTATCAATAGTTTTCTGGCTCAATCCACGATTTACGAAATAATCAGTTTGTGCCACATTTTCATGACATTTATGAAGATATTCTGTATAATCTACAGGTATAGTGAATTCAGGAATATATTCTTCTCTGCTTTTCGTAGATTTATCACCATCCAAATAAGGACGCATGATTTTGAGTGTACGGTTATAATGTTTCTTCCAGTCAGACGGCAAATTCTCCATATGTGCCACAAGATCAAATATATCTCCATGCTCAGTACATGAAAAACAATTAAATCTTGTACCATCTATATGAAATGCTGCCGTAAAGTTCTTTTTGTCTCCCGAATTGCAGAAAGGACAGACATAATATCCCTCGCCCCTGCTTTCAATTTTTCCCTGCTCTTCCAATAAATCCATGTAATCAGGCAATAATTCTTTTAATTTTTCTTTGTGTTCAAATCCCATTTATTAATAATCTCCTTCTTTATTTATGTATAGCCTACGGCGTTGCCTAACGGTATGTTCGCTGTCGCTCACATACCTTGCCATGAAAATAAAAAAATGATATATGTTGTTGTGAATTACTTTTATCGGGAAAATTCGTATTGAAAAATCAGCCAAATTATTATGAACCAAATCAAATTATTATAAAATCCTGCGAACCAATCATAAATACATATACATTTTTTTATTTCAAGGTAGACAACGGCGTAAGCCGTTGGATGGGCAACGCCGTAGGCCTATAATCAGCTTATTTACTGGCTTTTTCAAAATTTGACTAATTACATCTACTATAGAGGTTTTTATATATAGTAGATGAATATAGTCAATTTTTATTTTGAGAGCAAAAAATCTACTTATCCTCATATCTCAGTTCCATTGTTACTGGCTTATTATTTGCAAACGCATAATGCAGTACAGCATCATTCCTTTGTTTTTCATATTCACATTTTGTATTTACATTTCTGCAAATACCCATATCGTCAATATGTGGGCATTCTTCCTTTTTGCAGCATACATCACCTGTCATTGTCACTATAATATTTCCACGCTTGATATATCCTTTTTTCAATTTGTTCTTCTCCAATCATTTATAATTTTGACTATATATATCTACTATAGAAACAATTACCTATAGTAGTTGAAAACAGTCAAATTTTAAACAACTCATCTAACTCCTTTGAATCAGCATCATTAAATTCTATTATCGTCTTTCTCTCTTGAGGTTTCCGTATACAAATCAATTCATCTGTAAGCCTATTTTGAAGTTCTACAAAGTAAGGCGAGTAATCAAAAATATGTAAATCATTCTTAGTAGGCAAGAATGATTCTAGAATCTCACCAATCACCATGTATTCATTCTTATATTTCTCTATTGCCTCCTGATATTCCTGATCTGCTTTTTTGTGTCTGTTTTCTGCCATAACCCATGCATTCTTGTATAAAGCCTCAACAACTCTATCATTTAGTCCCAATCTCTGTAATTTCATTTCTTCAAAATCACTTCGTAATTTTGTTTCATCCCTATAGACAGTTTCCAATACGTCCGATTTATTATAATTGATCTTAATACGATTAAACGTGTATTCCCATCCATACCATTCATATAGGTATGCATTAACTCTCTCAAAAAACTCCGTTTCCTTAAACTTGGCGTATGCATGTTGCTTACTTTCAAGATTCATATCTAAAAGTGCTTTTCTCTCTGCTTTCAGTATCTTTTTCTTTTGAATATCATTCGCTGGCTTATATACCATTTTTCTATTTTCATCCAAAAAGACAATAACCGTTTCAATCTCATACTTTATTAATGCCCTATCTTCCAATTTATTTAATGAAGAAAATAATATCTCTCTTAATCTTTGATTACATCTCTGATAGAATTTTTTCATATCAAACGATGTAACTTCATAATCTGTAATCATATTATTCAGGTCATCCAAAGATATATTTTTATAGTTGTTATTTATCATTCCTAATAATTTCCACAACTGACTTGTTGTGATATAAAACGGTTCTGTCGTATTTTTCTGTTTGGAAAGTATCTTCATAAGTATTACTTGAATATATTGGACATATATATTTTTATTTTGTCTGCCATCATCTTTAGGAAGTGGTTCATCATATATATCCAATATAATGAATTTCTGTCCCTTTTTCTCCCATAAGAAATATCTTGCCCATTCCTTTAGTTGCGCTTTTTTAGAATCACCTCCGCATACCTGTTCATTCAAAATCTTGCACATTTCCTTATAATTCTTTACTACCATCCCAAGTTCAAGACCACTTGTGTCAATTCCGAATATGGATCTATCTGCATTCTGGCTTTCATTTTCTGAATCAAACTTCTCTAAAGCCATCTCCAACAACCCAATAAACTGTCCTATGATTTCTTTAACCAATTTCATCACTCCGTCAGGATCAGAAAAATTATCAACTATACTACACAGGATAATAATTGTAGCTGCCATGAAGAAATCATATCCATTTGATATTCCACTGACCATAGGACGGATATCATTTTCAATGATCTTATCAATGGTATCTCTATTACATTGATTCTTTTGTACATATCCTAAAAGAAATATAATATTCTCAAATACAGAAATCATTCCTTGTGTACTTTCAACAGGCAATACCCATTTTAACTGTAATGGCTCATAAGCATCCGTATTCTCACTATCCGCCATTGAATAAAGTGTCTCTTGTAAAACAGTACAAATCCTATCTTCTGTTAATCTTGTTTTGCTCAATAACTCATTCCTCCAATCTGTCTAAAGTGGCAAATGAAAAACTTTTTAATTTGCCACTATTTATTTCTACATTTGATATTTGATTACACTGCAATTTTTTCATTCATCTTGTCAAAAACCGTTTCCTTGAATTTCTTTTCAATATCATTTATTGAAAAGCCATCCTTAATCACACATTCCACATAGAAATATTCATCAAGATATGGATTTTTCATTGCAACCTCAATATGTACGCCATTCTTACCTGAAAATTCATAATAAAAATCAATGCCATTTCTGAATAGCTTTGCTTCATTCAATTTCTTTACCGATTCTATGAATTTTTCAGGCGTTACATTGTCTGTTTCTGCAATATCGCTACACGCTTTTACTTTATTCTCCACGCTTACAACTGAAATCATGCCGTTTTCAACAACTTCAACTAAATTAGATACATCTAAAATTCTTCTGCTCATGTAATTATAGCTCCTTTTTCTTTACATTTAATCTGAAAAATACTGTCAAAATATTGCTATGCTCATATAAATTTCCTGTAACCTTTATGTAATAATCTCTTATCCGATTGCCATTGTACCTAATTCAATCCGACTTTTATCTGTCATATGGATAACCACATTTCTACTGCTTATCCTTTGACTGTCAGATTTATCATCTTTGTAGACAACGGAATCTACTGTTAATGGATCTATGGTTATTGTTTTCGGCGCATATACCTGGCTGTCCTTATCGTCATAAACTGTAATTATGCCGTTTTCTTCTGTTATCTGGTATCCCAGCATATCAAACTTAATGATGTCATATGATCTGCTTGTATGGTAAGTTACTTTTATTGCGCCTGTTGCACCTGAAAACAGCTTTTTCAGGCTGTTTA
>ERZ808054.847-NODE-847-length-22490-cov-4.289029_pt1 | contig 22490 bp, 20 predicted proteins | sample MGYA00380201_ERZ808054 | MGnify/ENA primary metagenome ERZ808054 (study PRJEB31490, sample SAMN06133419) | mouse gut metagenome | isolation source: Z5_2 | host: mice | place: China: Chengdu | collected 2015-05 ...
GGTATCAAAAAAAGTCACCGCTTCCTTATAATCGCCGGGATGGATCCGTCTCAGGCAATCCATCATATACTCCCAGTCCGATGCCATATGCCTGTCCCTGTAATTCTGCGCAAGGCTCGGAGCGACATAAAGCGGCGTGGGCAGTATGACATCAATGCGATTCACCCGCATCTTCTGATACCAGTCCTCCTGCAGCAAAAAATGCCTGCGGTAATGTTCAAGCCCTACGATATCCTCTCCGGCATTCTTCCAGATCCAGTAAAGCGCTGTCAGTTCGCAGAACTGCCGGTTGCGCTCCGAAATTGTCTCACCGGTATCATCCGTCAGCCCACATATCCTCTCTTTCGTCAGCGCCGCGCCTACCTGAATCTCCCTCTGGTGTGCAGAAAGCGGATACTCAGACTGCAATGGTCTGTCAAAGACAGAGCGCACCACATAGATACACGCCGACTCGGAAAAACTGTCAAACTTCTCATAGCGCCTGCCCATTTCCGCATAATAGAGTGTCAGAAAGCGGTTTCTCAGCTCCATGTCCAGCTGCGGTGTAACCGGAATGATCTCTTTCATGCCCATCTGCTCAAACTTTTGGGTCAGGCTGGAATGGTACACTCCCCTTGTCCCGAGATAGACAGGAATATCCCGCTCAAGATCCGTGTTTTCATCAAACCGGATCACCGGAACTCCATCGATCTTGTCAGAATTGGCTTCGTTGTTATCGTACAGATACGCCTCGATAACAACTTCCGGATATATTTTTGTCAGATATATTCCAAGCGTCCTCCCCCTTGAGTGCGCACCTGCTATGTATATTTTTCGCTGCATTTCATCACCCGCACTTTCCATCGTCCAGTCCAAATGCCATGCGCGTCTCCCTGGAAAAGAGAAGCTGCTCGTCTATCATATGAATCTCTTTCGTTGGAAACCTGCGAATCAACTGTTCATACAGCGCCCTCCTGGACCGGTCATATGTGTTGGCAATCACGACCACACTGCATTTGGAGGTTTCCAGTTCTGCCGGTGCCTCCACGTCAAGCCCCATCTTCTGCAGCTGCGCATACTCCCTGTCCACCCACAGGACAACCCTGCAGAATTCCGTCTTTTTCAGGTAACGATAAAGCCGCTGTCCGTAAGTCCCCGCACCGTATAAAATGATATCGCTCCCTCTGGGCACTCCGTTGAACGGGAACAGAAAATTCAGTTCGCCGTATCCTTTGTACAATCCATCTGAGCGCGGTGTCATTAAAAATATCACATATTTCAGCCACTGTGCTCTCAAATCATAAATATGTTTATCGCGCTCAAATATCCTGTCAACAGACTGGTACAATACCTGAAACTGTTCCCGCTCCCTGACAGAATCCTGGATATTTTTAACCATTGACGCTGTCGTCTGGCGGTAGTGGTACAGACATTCCCGCAGGATATAGACCCCCGATGCATTCAGCAACGCCGGATAGGTCGCGGCTGCATCCTCTCCCATTTTCAGCCGGTCATCCACCTCCATCTGACAGGCGGATATGCTTTCTCTTCGAAAAAGCTTGTCCCACAGCGCAGGATATATCTTCCAGTCAAAAAAAGACTCCCCGGCAATCATCTCCGGATAAACGGTTTCCATCAGCTGCGCTTTGTGGTAATAACCCTCTGGCATATCGTGGCAGGCTTCCTTTGACAGGCTTCCCGTGTCAATAAAATGACCGCACGTGACAATGTCTGCACTGCTTTCCTGCATTTTCTGATAAAGCTTCTCAAACATGTCCGCTTCAATCCAGTCATCCCCGTCAACATAGGCGATATAACTGCCGTGCGAAGCCTGTAATCCCGCCTTCCTTGCACTCACAAGCCCCCTGTTTGTCTTATGGATAACCACGATCCTGTCATCCCGCTTCTGATAAACGTCACAGAGTTCAGCACTGCCGTCACAGGAACCGTCATCCACCAGAATGATCTCGAGATCTTTGTAGGTCTGGCAGCAGATGCTCTCTATGCACTGTTCCAAATACAGTTTCACATTATAGATTGGCACAATCACGCTGATCATCTGGCGAAACACTCCTTTCCCTGCGCGTCCTCCCTCACTGGCAGCCGAGCGTCACACGGCATACAGAACCGTCTCCTCGCTCGAGAGGGAGTAGTGGCGCAGATAAAATGTATACTCCGGAACCATTGACAGGATCAGCTCTGGCAGTTCCCATATGTCCTGCGCTTTGTGGTAGACAGAAACGGCAAGGGTCGGCCTGCAGTTCTGTATCAGTTTTTCCGCCCCTTTGAGCGCTTCATACTCCGCCCCTTCGACATCCAGCTTGATAAATGTAACGTTTCCTTCTATCGCGGCATCCAGACGTGTGACCGGGATCTGCACTTTTCCGCCGTCCGCAAACCTTGACCCTTCGTTTGCATCCGCATGAAACTCCAACACGGTATCGCTGCTCCATAACCCTTTTCGCACCAGATGGCAGGACACACCTTCCAGACTATCCAAAACGGTCCGGCAATTGTGAAAGTTCGTCTCATCTGGTTCAAATGCGTATATCGTCCTGGGCACATCCCCTGCCCAGACTGCAAACATGCGGGAATTTTCCCCGTCATAACAGCCGCCGTCCACAAAAATCTCCTGCTCTTTTCTGTTTTGTTCCAAAAAGGGCAGGTCAAAATATTGCTGCCGATGAAATACGTCCAGCATCATTCCCGCCACATCGACAATCCGGTCTTCCCCAACGCCTGCATTTTTTAACATCTGGCAGAACTCCGCATGATACCTTGTCGACCCAATGTAGACAGTCCCATCCGAAACCTGCTCCAAAAACGCATCCAGCGGCAGAATTGGAATGTTTTCATAACTGCCTGCCGCATGGTTGTCGATTATCCCGGCAAACTCAGACTTGCCGAACAGTTCCGCGATGATCTTTCCCCACTGACCGGCGCTGGCAATGTATTTTCTGCGCACATCGCTCTCTACTAACCCATGGATTTTCTGATATAACGCCGTTCCCCTGACAATCTTTGTCATATAGCACCTGTCACCAGTCAGGCTGAACAGAAGGCGGTCCGCAAAGATTTGCCGCGACGTCTCGTCCCCCATATGGCCATAAATATCCTTTATCCTCCGATACATCAGCTATTCTCCTATACGTTTCTGTATCATTTCGTAATCCTGTATCATCTTCTCTTTGTGTTTCTGCTGTTCTGGATCGTACCATGTAGCGGCATATTGATGGATTGAGAACGTATTTTCTGTCAGATTCCCATAGCCAAACTCGTTGACCGGCGAAAAGAATTCAGACGGCAGCACAAGAAACTGTCTGGTCTGCTGCAGCATCCCGTTTTTTTTAAGCCCCCACCGTTCCAGTGCCGCCGTCTGATAAACAGGTGACGGCACTGTATTGATGCTACCGTCTGCTCTGACAAATTCCAAATCGTCGTACGCATTTAACATATCCTGAATTACCACATGATTCCGCACAGCTCCGAATCCCTGCCCGAGATTGATACCGCCTCCGCTTTCAAACCCGCAGAAAAACTCATACTGCAAAAGCACGTCAAAAGACTTGAGCATCCGCACATCTGTGTCGAAGTAGAGGCCGCCATGTGTGTTGACTATATCCAGCCGCGCATAATCCGGAACAAATCCCCATTTTTTATGGTCGTATGCCTGTTTCATATACTTGTTTTTTGCCACGTCATAATTGCGCTCATTCCACTCTGTGATCTCATAGTCGGGACACTGCCTGCGCCAGCTCTCTATGTTTCTCTGAAAATGTTCCGGCAGTTTTCCTCCCCCAAACCAGCAGTAATGTATTTTTTTCGGAATGACCTGCCGCCCCTCCTTCTCCCAGCGCAGGCTCCCGCCTGCTCCTGTCAGAAGCTCATATATGTACACATCAATACCCTCGCACACCGACAGGGAATCCAGCCGGGAAATCATTTCGACTGCAGCGCCCATCGAAGTCACCACGCACAATGCCTCCCGACACCGCGAATCCAGCTGTGCCATGGAAAGGATCGGAATGTCGCAGGAACCATACCGAAATACACCTCCATTTTTAAAGTTGTCAACAACATATAAAATCCTGTCTTCCAGATGAAACCGCTCACAGAATTCACGCAGCTTCTGCCCGGCACAGAAACATATCAGCTGTCTGTGTTCTGCCATTTCCAGAAACATGTCAACGCTGCAATTTCGTACTATAACCATTTCTTGTCATCTCCATCCGCCAGCTGTAGTTTGCTTTCCAGCAGAATATCTTTTATGTTTATCGCCGGGAGCTGAAGCCTCGAAGTAACCTCCGAACAAATCTGGTTCTCTTTGTCTGTCAGTGCAATAATGACCAGATCTGCCTGCAGTGCAGCCTCAACCAGCGTATAGACAGGAATATCCGTCCTGATATACGCTGCATTCCTGTCTATAAAGCACACCACTTCAAACGTCCCCCTGAGTTCCTGATACAGCCTCAGCCCAATTTTCCCCATACCATAGATTGCAATTTTGTGACACGCTCTACGCTTTAGTACCTGCGCGACAGAACCAGCGCCTGCTTCCAGCCACAGATCATAGATTCCCGCTGCTGCCTTTAACCTGTCCAGCTCTCTCAGTCTGACTTTTGTCCCGTTTTGCACAGCCTGCCGCAGCTGCCTTCGATGTTCCCTGTCAAGATAATCATGTTCCCTCAGCACCGCGTACATCTCTAACTCAGACTGATACATATCAAATGCACTCTCCGAACAATTGTCGCTGCCGAGTATATGTTCATACAGGATATCCTGATTGCGCACAAAGCGCTTTCCCTCATACAACATACACAGCCAGAGCATCCAGTCATCCGCACCATTTTTTCTCAGAATATGCTCTTTCCAGAACCGTGGAACCGCTTCCCTGCGCATGAGTACCTGTCCGGGGGAGAGGATTCCATTTCCTACAGAAAACATGTTCTGTACAGACACTGCAGCCTCAAAGCGCCTGCCGCAGTCATAAAATTCCCGCGCGCCGTTCACAGCCCTGCAGACCACGGCATCCGCAGACCCGAGCGAAGCCAGCTGGCTCTGAAAATAGTTCTTTGAAAGTCGGTCATCCTGATCCAGAAAGACCACGCAGGAACCTGTACAGTACGACAGTCCCCTCACCCGCGCGCCGTGTATGCCCCTGTTCTGATCGGTCTCCACCACCGTAATATCTATCGTTTCAGAAACATACTCCTCCCGGAAAACATCATCCGGAGCGTCGTTCACCAGGATCAGTCCAACTTTGAACTCCCGCTCCATCCCCTCGAGACATGCCTCGAGCTGGCTGATAATGCCATTTATGTAACGCTGTCCTCTATATACTGGTACAATCACATCAACGCTCTCTGCGCCGCCACATTTACTCAATCCCATTCTTCTCGTGAACCTTTACTTTTCCAACAGGGTAATACAATCAATATCCCTGCTCTCACCCCATGATATAACCTTCTGCTCCAAAATCTTAAACCCGCTGCGAAACGCCAGATACGCAAATATGCCATCTGTCATATAACTCCTGCCGTGGGGGCTGTTCAGAAAAGATGCTTTATAGTCCTGCGCGTAATTGGAATGATGAATCAGAACCCTTCCGCCCTTTGCGCACACCCGGTAGATATCTTTCAGATATTGATAGATATCCATCATCTCAAAATGAACCATCGCGTCATAGGAAAAGAGCGCCGTGTACTTTCCGGACTCAAGCTGTTTTAAGTCAAAGCCGTTGTTGCAATAATAGTGCACGTTCCTGTACGCCCTGAACCGCTCCTGGCAGGCGGCAATGTTTTTCTCCAGGATGTCCACCAAGGTCACACTGCCCGCACTGTCAAGATATTGTCCGACATGCCTTCCCCGTCCACATGCCAGCTCTATCACTTCCGTCAAATCCAGCTGCCGGAACAGGTGCAGAAAATCAGAGTGTTCTCCCCAGAAGATGTCAAGGTTCCTCTTTTCCTCAGCACTGCTGTAATAATTATCCATCCTGCCGTCATGGAAGAACGCAATATACGCCCTGTTAAAAGCAACTTTATCGACCCCGAGGTAGTCTGCAATGTCCTCCATCCCATAATAACAACAGCCATCTGCTGTCAACTGCTGTGCGATCTGCGAAAAACTGTCCCTGTCAAGCACAGAGAGCAGAAACGGCACTCCCAGCGCCTTCGCCGCATCATAACTGTAGCAGGGTTTTTCTCGATATGGTTCCATTTCCAGATAACGCTGGTCACAAAATCCAGCCACACAGCCGCCAAATCCCCTGTCTGCAAAAAAGTCATAGTAAATCTTTCCCCGCTCGCCGAGTCCATATATTATAAAAGGCTTTTCCTTTTTAAACGCATTCATCTTCCTTCTCCGTATCTTTGCTGCACTACTTTTTGATAATGATACAGCTCTCCTGAATAAAGCTTACCATGGATATCTGTTCTGCCAGCTCCGCAATCTCCTGTCCAAACGGCAGCAGCGCCTGCTGCAAATGTGCTGTGCGCAGTGGCGCCCTGCCCGTCACAGCCTCCGCTAACGCTGCACAAAAATCGTATGCCGTAATAACTGCATCAGCGTAATACTGACGGTCATACGAAAAGAAACTGGTTCCCAGATCCTCCATGATGTACACGCCGCCAGTCTGCAGTGCAGGAAAGAGCTGATACAGCGCCTTAATCTGGTGGGACCACAGATGCGAGGCGTCATCGACAATGATTGTGGGATGCAGTTCTCCCAGAGCCCTTATCCCGTCCTCGTCCCCCAGATCCTGCAGGATCACACTCCTGTTTTCTCCCGCATACTGCTGACACTCCTCGGAAATATCAACTCCGTACACCGACGCATTCGCAAAATAGGCGCTCCACATCTTCAGGCTGCCTCCATGATACACGCCCAGTTCGAGGATCGTAATGTCTGCATCCTTCCACTTGTCTACAAAAAACTCATACTTATCCAGATAGTCATGTTCGTCACTGCACTTGTCTGTTCCATGCTCCCTGCCAATCCGGTCCAGCGCAGTATATCCCGCAAAATAAGTATCTTTCTGAATTTTATGGTTCTCCGGGCACAATTTTCTTTTTGCAAGTGCTGTGTCATCTATATAGATCTGCTGTGCATAAATATTTTCCGATGAAATCCCCCTGCTGTGCAGGCTGCCGCAGATTTCCCTCAAAAACACTTCGCTGACACCCAGAATGATTCCGTCATTCTCCTCAAACGAAATCTCTGACAGTTCGCAGACCGCTTTCCCGCAAAACAGATTTTCCGTTTTGTGTCCGTCGCTGACACAGAATGCATATATCTCTATCCCTTCCTCTTCCAGATACTGAAAAAGCCCTCTGCCCACCCAGCCGTTTCCATAGAGATACAGCCTGTCGTGCCGTCGGCAGAATGCCAGCATCCCGCTGCGGTCCTTGTGCAACTTAACCCCGATATAATCCATATGCCTCTCCCCTCACATCTTTGGCAGGTCCTGTCTGTCCCCGCGTTCTCAATATACGATATACGCATAAAATTCCATCCTGTCCAGGCTGCTTATGATCGCATTCTGATAGTCTGTCTCATATACTGTGATGAGAATCCCCGTCCGGTCAGAGATCTCCAGCTCAGAGACGGACAGTATCCTGATTCCCTCTATTTCGTCAGGCGCATCCTTCCGGTCTGTCACCAGTATCCCGGCGGGCACGATCCCCAGCAAAGTACACATTCTCAGGCAGTCTTTTCCCGCCCTTCCTGCCCCGTACAAATACAGATCCGGATGCGCTTTCTGAAACTGCCTTATCGTTTCCGCCCGCTGTCCATAGACGTCAATATCCCTGTAATTCCTGATTCCAAAGACACTGCCCGCCCTTTCCCACATCCTGTCTGCCTCTTCTTTCAGCTGCAGGATAAACGCAGCTGCAAAGGTGGAAGACAGCGCGACTGCCGTGTCATACCCCGCATCTTCCGCCACATACTGCAGGATCCTCTCCACTGCATGGTTTAACTCGCCGTAATCGCGCATCGGTTCGTCCGGAAAATCTGAATACGTCCACTCTCTTGAATACAGTTTCCGCAGTATTTTTGTCCTCGCCCAAAACACCGTGCTGTATGTGACCGGAGGTGCGTCATAACAGATCTCGACCGCAAGTCCCAGCAGCTTTGCAAGATTTCTGACAAGCCCGAATGTGCCTCCCCAATTGCCTTTCAGCCACACCCCGTTGTCCCCCTGGTGCGGCGGAAGCGGCACCAGCAGCCCGATCCTGCTCTCACGCTCAAACATATCGATCAGGTTGGCGACATACTCCGGCGACTGGAGCATGTTATCCCACAGGTTTTTGCGCCACAACTCCACAAATTCCCGATCGTCCGGGCTCTTCTCCCTCTTGTCATGAACAAAACATATGTACTGATACTGAAAGATCGCTTCTCTGGCTGCTACCAGCAGCGCGCTGATATCACGACCCCTGTTTTCTTTCCTGATTTTGATATATCTGTCAGACGGAAACTGTGCCAATATCTCTTCCTTTGCAGACAGAATAATACGGTCGATGCCATTGGGAAGCCTGTCCAGATATCTTTTGCTGTATTCCACCTGATCCTCATAAAATAAATGTGCCAGAACCGCTGCCCTGACCTTGCGGATGTCAACTTCTGTCTCCACCCTTCTGCTGTCCGGAATGATCCTGTATGACTCCGCCATATTCCTTTCCCCGCTTCCTCTGCGCAATTGCGTACTGCCAATCTACCGCTGTGTCACCAGATGATATCTGTTGGATTGTAGATCTGCTCTATCCTGCATCTTTTTTTGACCAGCTGAACTATTTCCCGAAAGACTTTTTTATTGCCGACTGCTATGATGATACCATCGTCTTCTGCAATGTCTGCCCTATCAAAAGTACTACAGTTGGAACGATCATTTCCTGGCTGCCCTGCCATTTCTGTCACCAAAAACTTCTCAAAAGTCCACCCTTTATATGAAAAGTACTCTGCTGCGTTTTTTCCGTAATCGCCTGCGCCGTAGATAAAAATCCTCGCATGCGCCGCGTAAAAGCTGTCAACTCCCATAAGATTCACGCCTGCCGTTCCCCGCCTTAAATGGCTTTCGATCAGACAAATATCGTAATCACACGCCTTCCCGATAAACTTTAGCGCTCCTATGGCATTGTCAAACCGCTTGTTGGACAAACTCAAACTTTTCCTTTTCAGGACAGGGAGCGCAGCATCGCGAATCAGCTCCAATGGATAGGATAAATAGGGATTCTGATTTTTTTCTAGTTTCCACTGAACAGAACACAGATCCATCGCTGCAGCCCCACGGAATCCAAGCTGTCGCAAAAGCTGATTGATTCCAATTTCAAACGTGATGACCGTCTGCATAAATGATGCCGGATACTCCATGTTCTCCCAAAACTGCTGAAATCTTTTATGGCGCAGAATAGTTTTTCCCAATGCCAAAAAATAGCTTTGTATGTGTGATTCGTATGTATTTTTATCTGCAAGTTCCACTTCGGGACACCGTGTCATTCCCCAGTAATCCACATTTCTCTGATACATTTTTTGAAACAGCTCTTCCAATGGATACAATGGTCCATAGAAAGAATCATTTATCAGCATCAGTTCATCAAACTTTTCTACTTCGCCCCATCCCAGTTCCTGGCAGAGTACATCCTTGTAAGCCCCCGCATCAAATCCCTTATTATCCCTGTAACATATCCTGTCCGCATATGGTTTTACATTGCTTATGCCTTGTGCGATATTCTGATAGTTACATACAACCACCAGCGTATCTACAGTGTTTCGCAGATGCCGGAGCATATACCCGATATAGTCGTCCACTCTGTTTTCATGATCGTATGTTACATATATGCATAAACGTTTCATAAGGATTATTCTATTATCCTCCTGACTGCCTCGGATATTCTGTTCCTTTCCTGACATCCTCCAGTGAGATCTCTGACCAGTCCAGATGCGATGTTGCTGTTTCCATAAATTTCTGCCCTAAATATTCAGAGTGACAGTAAAGTCCTGGAACTCGCCTCCCCTGCAAATAGTCTGACGCATCTATCGAAAACCTGCCTTCAATCAGATTACTACAACCCTTTTTCACGCAGCGCATCCCAAATTTTTCAGGGAAAAGTATATCCAGGGCGTTTTCACTATACTGAAAAAAGTGCCATGGACGCTCATGACTGGAATAAGAATAATGCGTTTCCAGAAAGACATATCCGCCCATTTTCAACAGCTTAATTATCTCAATGGAAACCATCCAGGGCAGCGCAAGATGTTCAAATACCGCACTGGAAAAGATTAGATCAAACCGTTCCCGAAAATAACTGCTCAATCTGTGTGCATCGCCGACAACATCAACATTTTCCCCAGGATAATAATCAAACCCTACATAAGAAGCATTCTTGAATTTGTCTCTGAATGTATCGCCAGTGACGTTTCTCGAACCGACTTCTAAAACCTTCATTCCGGGTTTATCACACAGTGCTATCAGATAATGAATCCAGTTTCCATGCGCAATTGTATCGTCCCTCAAAACCTGTTTGTCCTCATATAATTCTGGAGCTATAGAAAAATCAAAAATTCCGTTCTGGTACAGCTGCTCTTTAATTTCGTCTATCCTGTATGTCGAGATGAGAATCCGATATTCGCGATATAGTTTTATGTATGTATCCAGACTGATAACCGGGCTGCCAAATAGCTGCTTTCCCTGTATTTCCAGATTGTTGTCAATCACTGCTGCAACTTCGTATTTGGATTGTGCCAAAATGTTTTTCCCAGCCTCACCGGCACCAAAAAGCACTACTTTCATAGCTTCCTGTTCCTTTCTTTCCAACCATCAGACAATCTTCCAGCCTTTTTCGCACAGACTGCCAAACATTTGTTTCGGAGCTACTACGATTTTCTCCGGGTTTTGGTTCAGCCACGCCCCCCAGTAACTAAAGGTACTTTGCGCAATAATGTTATGTTTGCACTTTGACATGATGATCAGTTCCTCGTAATCCTTGTATCCATGCTGTCCAATCCAATAAACACGCGCATGAAATTGATACATTTTTCTTGCAAGCTCATAATCGTCCGTAAAAACAATGAAATATGGATCCTCTACCCTTGCCTGAATGTATTGAACTGCTCGGTCATAATAGGGCTGCCTGCAGATAACCGACGGATCTCGCAGATAATCCGTCAGCCTGATGTGAATGGAAACGGTATTTTTATTCTGAAAGATCGCTCTCAAATCCTCAGATAACCCACATCCCTTTTTTGGCTGCAATTCCTGCAGCAGGATGTCCCTGCAGTCTTCATAATATCTTTTATTTACACAGTGTGCATTGATATACGTGTTGGTCTTAGGTTTGAAAATATCTGGTTTTATATCATACTGCTGTGCGGCATCATCTATAATTCTCCATTTTCCCATCTTTCTTCTTAGCAGCAGGTATTGAAGTTTGCTGTCTGCCCCGGTTCCATCAATGCAGCGCAGTGCGGAAATCTTATCTGTCCTTATTCCCTTCAGAGATATGTTGAACTGTTGAATGCCTAATTTTCTTGTCACAATATCCCTTTTTTCACAGGGAAGATCCCCCCTGTTGTTGTGGCGCACATCCAGAAAAACCGGAATTGAAGTTCTCTGTTGCAGGGAGCGCGCATATGCATACTGGAAAAGCTGGTTTCCTAGCCCCTCCCATATTCGTACTATTATCATCCTGTATTCCTCTTAAAATGTACTGCTGTCAAAACCAGATTTCCGACAGATCCCTGTTTATCATTTTTTCCAGTTTTCTTATGCTGTCACAATAGTATACCTGCAAATATTTTCTTTGTTCTGTTGTCATTTTTACATTGTAAATCTTCCCGGCCTGTTCGAACTGCTTTTGTATTTTTAACTGTTCTTCAAATAATTCATCCCTAGATAATTTTCGTATTTTCTCAGGATACTTATATTCCCAATAGATATCAAGATACTTTTCTGCTATCCTTAATCCCTCGATATCTGCCATCACAAAATTTCCCTCGTTTTCCACCGGAAGGTTTTCCTGTTCATACTGGCGTGTACTTCCCAGAAAGGACAGAATATCATTGATTATTTCCTTGGGATATTTCACCATGTCTTCAAAAAGTACAATTTTAATCTGATCCTTTGTATAGTACTCTAGGAACTGTTCTAACCAGTCCGCATAATTTCCCAGTTTAACAAAGGTACTGTCTCTTTCATTTTGATTAAAATACAAATCAAAAATCTCACTGCCAAAGACCCCTTCATTTTTTTGATACGCTTCACGCATATCGCTAAATCCAAGTCGGGAATTCATTTTGAATCTCGAAAAAACAGCATCGACAGGATTCCTCACGCAAAAGATAAGCTTTATCTGTCTGCCGAAAAAATATTGTATTTTATCAGCCTGCACAGAAAAATCCGGCTCAATCATACCCACAAGCTGCCCTTCCCGGATATCATCAAAATACTCTGACGCTAAATCCTCCATAGGTGCATCCACGCTGTCACACCATCGAAAAAATGCACTCTCCTTTTTCTTTGACAAATATATGTCATCAATCTCCATCAAAACCTTATGTAAAGAGGTGGTGCCACACTTCGAAAACCCGGCCAGCATAAAATCCAATCCAGCAAATGGCACACGCTTTCTTATGTCAGGGCACAGAATCGCATCTATTTCGTCATACAGTTCACCTGTCATACAGCAGAATTTTTTTCCATATTTCTGTAATACAGTAGTCATTTCTTCCAAAAAGGGTGCAGATGCCGCAATTATCACAAAACAGTCCACCTTGCTCAATTCCTCCGCCCCATATATCGGAATTCCCTTATAATCGTTATGTGTGTCCTCTTTTTTTGTCACAAAAAATCCAGAAATCTGCTTCTCTCTGTGACTAGAAATAATATAATCAGCCAGTTTTTTCCCGAATGCACCCGCGCCATACAATCCAACCTTGATTTCGGTTCCAAAACATTTATCTACTTCCTGTGCTGTATACAAATACTTTTTCTGTTCCATTTTTTAAGCGCTCCAATTCTTCCAATAGTTCAGTCAGGTCAATAACCTGTTCGTATCCCCTGTCTCTCAGATTTCGAAGGATATACTCTGCCCGAATCACTGTAACTACAATCATATCCACTTGCATTTTCTGCCCGTCCAACGGCGTAAAATCTAGGATACTTTTCATATTTCCAGGATTTCTGTCTAAAATATGCGATACACGAATGCCACTGTTCTCCAATTCATCGTACAACCTTCTCCCCAATTCTCCCATCCCATAAATGGCAATCTTTTCAATTCCTCTGGCCTTAAAATACGTTTCAAACGAAAGCCCCTTTTGATTCATCTCGGACCATCGCAGCAGCAATGTGTTTCTTTCCACTGCCTTTTTAGTTTGTTCTACATTCGTATTCTTCTCATATACCTGCAAATTTCCTATCTCACTATGTGTCTTTTCCAAGTCTCGCAGTAGCCTGTCTCTCTGCCAGACCCACGGCTTCCGAAGCACTTTGTCATATAAATTCAGAATCTTCCTGCAATACTGCTCTAATCCAAAAGTGTGTTCTGCATACTCCTGCGCTTTTCTGAGCAATTGATCCTTGTCTGCCGATGAGCGCCGCATCGCCCGAATCATCGCTTCTGCAAGACTTTGTGAATCGTTTAATTGATAGAGAAAACCTCTTTCCTCATGTCTGCCGATAATTTCAAGTGTGCCACCGCTCCTTGCCCCTATTACAATATTTCCCGCCAGCATTGCTTCTACTGTAACCCTTCCTAACGCCTCATTTTGAGAGCAAGTAATCGCATAAAAAGCTTCTTTTCTCAATCTGGACAGATCTTTCTGATATGGAAGAATTTGTACCTGTTTCTCCAACCCGTTTTTTTTAATATACTTTTTTAATGCCCATATGTAACCTGCCTCACCATGACCAGCAAGAATCAGTCTGACATTTTCATATCCTTCTTTTAACATGAGCTCCACTGCCTTGACCGCATCCCATTGTCCCTTTCCAGGACTAATCATTGCCGCTGCTAAAAAAACAGGATAATACATTTGATTTTCAGATTTATTTTGTTTAAATCTTTCTACTCTGAAGCCATTGTATATTTTTTCAGATTTTAACTGAATTTTTTGCTCAAATATCTCATGGACAAAATCGGAGATCACAACAAGACGTGCTGCCCTATAAAATAAATCTCTTTTCAGATCTATATTAATAAATTCCATTCCGAACTGTTCCTCTACCAGCTCTCTTATATGCCAAATATATGGAATCTGTGTCATCAGCGCCGCAATTGCACCGACTTTACCAACACTGGAATTTATATGCATCAGCTCTATTTTTTCTTTCCGAATAATTGCAGCCAGTTTTTTAGCGGCTTTATAGCTGAAATACAGATCCTTTTCTATCTCTTTGTCATTGACACACCCGATTTTCACCACGTCATTAGGCAGAAACATTTTATAATAACGGATCCCCCGGCTGACTAACAGTTCATCCAGCTGTGCTTCCTCGCCGATAACAAGAACTGGTTCTATTCTGCTCCCCAGTCCATCGAGCATATCCAACAGTGACTGCGCTGCACCTCCCAGAAATGCACCATTAAAATGAAAAACATACATAACCTTTATTTGTTTCACATGATTCTCCATTCCGACTGGCCCGATCATATCTCACATAAAATGTCCTCCAGAGACAATATGGGGCAGTTCACTTTCTGGCTCAATGTTTCCTCGATCTCATCAAAGAATGTAACTGCGGTAACAATAACTGCATCGACATCGTCAAGTGCATCATCAGGCAGCACGACATCAATATCCTGATAGATTCTTTCCGCATTTTTGTCAATCCCATATTTTACTGTTACCTCTGAACCCGCCATCTCACTCAGCAGAGTCTCTCCTACATAGTTCATCCCATATATCGCAATTTCCTTGAATCCTTTTTCTTCAAAATAGCGTGCAATCGATTTATTCGACTGCTTTACCTTTACCCATTGATTCATCAACATATATAAGTTAAAATGTTTTTCAGACATCTTTGTGGTATCGGCAATTTTATGCTTTGTTATTTGCGCGACTCCTGCCGCTGCCAGAAGCGCTCCCCCTATTGCAGAAAAAAATGCAACTGTTCCCTTTTTCATACTGATGGCCCCCTGTTATACTAATTTTTTATCAAACGCTCTATCTGTTTCTGAATATTCTGTATGGAATTTGTCGTAAAATATTTGTTATCTTTCTTTTCTAATTTTTTATCATTTGTTATCAGCAGTCCCTCTGCCAGTTGTTCAACCGTTTCTACAAGGCATGCATTACTATTTTGATACAGATATTCAGCTTTCCTGTAATCTCCGTCTTTAATCACAAAAATCTGCGTATCAAACTCCATTGCCTCAAATAGTGCTGTTGATGAAATTCCTACTACATAATCTGAATGTCCAAGATAATAATAGATATCATGTTGGTTATCCGAGACAATCTCCAGATCACTGTGCTCCAACTGGGGATACCACGCTTTCCAGTCACGGTATTCGCAAGGATGCAGTTTAAATATCATCCTGTAATTCTTTAATTCTTCCTTCTTTCGCAATTCCAGCGCGTACTTTAAAATGATCTCACCCGGTCCGGGAGCGGAAAGAAACGTTATGACTTTTCTCCTGTTCTTTGTTTGCTTTTTTATTTTATTTGTCACATAGCAACGTGCTTTTCGCTCTAACTCAGGATACCCCACTGCAATCACATGATCCGCTAAAATCGGGTATCTTGCGGCAGTCTTATCATACGCTCCGTACACAAACATATAATCACAAAAAGATTCGATTTCCCCCCGATAAATATAATTGTACGCTAAATGTGTATCCCCTATTCTGGCATGCTGTAGTTCAACAGTTGGAATCCGAAGTCTTTTGGCTTCCGCCACCATCACCTGCACAAAGAAACTGTAACCAACTGTCACTATCACCAGTCTGGGACGCACCAGTTTTAACACCAATCCTGCCCAAATCCTGTCATAAAACAACTCTCTGCAGGCATTAAAAATATGGGAACAAAGAAATTGTTTCAATGCTGCTGACAACGTAACCTGACAATAACCTTCGAAAGCACAAATAACTTTATTTACAAAATCAGACAATTCTTTTTTGTAACGTTGCTCATCATATTTGACTAATTTTCTGATACTGTCTACATTCACATATTTTAAGTGTCTGGTTCGTACAGGTGTATAATGCATCCCGCCGTATTCGCTCTCATATACATAATAAGAATATTCCAGATTTTCCAGAATCCAGTCTGTCACAAAACACCTGTAATACCTGCCTTCCTTCACTCTTCTCGGATGATTCAGCACCAGTATGTCCTTCTTATGTGCAAGAAATTGCTGGTGTTTTAGCCACTCTTTGAATTCCCACTGTGTCTTCTGTTTGCGCACAGCAGACATACCCCTGCACACCGTCTCAACCCCCGTAATTTCTTCGAGTATCTTAACCATGCACGTATACCGGACATACTGCCACAGACAGATATTATTTACTTTCAGCGCAAACAATCCACATCTGGCTTCTGCCTCTAGTAACTTTTCTCCTACAAACACACTTGTCTTTCCCAAGCACACTCCTCCTCATGTCCACAGTAGTCTGCATTGCCTGTCTTCAAAAAAATTTCTTCTCCTTCTTCAGTTTGTTAAAATGCTCCACATCTCTGTACTTAAACACTTTTGCAGGATTATTCTCTACTGTCAAAATGGCACAGTAATAAATCAATTACTTCCCGCACTGCTCCCTGTCCTCCGGTTTTGTGAGTAACATATGTCGCCGCATCTTTTACTTTCTGTATCCCGTTCGCCACACTGCACCCAAATCCCACACATTTAATCACATCAAGATCATTGATATCATCACCGACATAAGCTACATTTTTCAAATCAATTTTATATGTTTGACATAATCTCTGTACCACACCCAGCTTGTCTGCCACACCATCTTCAAAAATATCTAAATTGAGTTTTTGGCTTCTGCGCAGATTCAACTCTCTCTTCTCTCCTGTGACGATGCCTGTAATAATTCCTCTCTCCCGCAACAGACGCAGTCCCAATCCATCCAGCGCATTGAACTTTTTCAATTCATCCCCATTTTCAGAATAATACATGCCACCATCTGTCAGGCATCCATCACAATCTGTCAAAAACATCTTGATTTCAGGAACTACCAGATTTCGCACACTCTTCTGCCTGCATCTCTCCATAAGCTGCTGTTCAATAATTGTCCAGTCACCTGGTTCATCTATTTCCAAATAAGTGGATTCATCCATCTCAAAAGCCCTGATATTTCCCGACAATCTGTTTCCCGATTCCATGAGCGCTTTTCTGCTGGTAATATAAAATGCTCCATTTTCCACCAGAAAACCGTGAAATTCCTGTCTTCTCGGCCTATGGAACACATCATAATTTGCGGGCTTCACACATCCATCCCTGCCTGTTTCCCACACAAATCGTTTCTGCCTGACAACAGACAGTACGCTGTCTGTTTTTTGCCTGCGAAATTCGCAAAAACCCCCCGCCAAATCAGCAGATGTGAGCAATGGCGAGGTTGCCTGAATCAACACTACCGTGTCAAACTCGTACTTTGCCGCAAATTCCAGCAATACTGATTCTGTTGCAGCCGTATCTGTAGCTGTTTCCGCACTTCGCCCTATAACACACACTTTATCAAGATTAAAGCTTTCAACTACTTCTTTAATCCTTTTGCAGTCTGTTGCAATATAAACCTTGTCAATATCATCACACGCGCTTGCCACACTGGCTGTCCAATATACCAACGGTTTTCCTGCAATTTCGCGGATATTTTTCAGCGGTATTGATTTACTTCCTCCCCGGACTGGTATCAATGCTACATTCATCATTTTTCCTCTATATGTTCTCTGTATTTCAGCTTTTCCCGCTGAACTGCCTCTATGTCCAGTATTTCCTTTTCCTTATAGCGCAATGCCGTATATGTGGCACTCAGGTTTCTTTTTAATTTTCTGATCCCCTCAGGTTCGAGGGAGGCAACATGGTCTGTCCCCTTCCATGTCCGATCCAGCGTGTAGTGTCTTTCTATAACAGAAGCACCCAACATATAAGCTGCTACATCCACAGCAATTCCCAAATGATGTCCTGAAAAACCAATCTTTTTTACACGGTTCCCATAAGTACTTCTAATGCGCTCAATCTCTAACAGGCAGACCTTGTCAAAAGGCACCGGATATCCCGATGTGCATGCATAGATTACCAAATCCTTACTGCGTCCTTTATCTTCGAAAAGCCGGATTAAGCGTTCTTCTTCCTTATGTGTAGTCATGCCTATGGAAATATGTATTCCGCCATCATAATTGTCACGCAGCCACTCCAGCATTTTGTAATTATTATTACATGCAGAAGGAATTTTGATAAACTCTGGATTTATTTCTGTAATCTCTTTTGCAGATGTCAAATCCCACACAGAGGTACTGTAGATAATACCCATCTGCTCACAGTACGCTTTCAATTCCATGTGCTGTTCTTTGGTAAACTCCAGATATTCTCTGTGTTCACCATATGTTTTACCATAAGAATTGACTGGATTGGGATGCGGCGCCCGATATTGTTCTTGTGTCAAAAGTTCTCGAATACATCTTTTTTGAAATTTCACAGCATCCGCCTCACAATATATTGCAGCAGTTTTTATCATCTGCTTGGCAATATCCATATCCCCCTTGTGGTTACACCCTATCTCTGCTATGACAAACGGTTTCAAATACTCCATAACAATCCCTGTCTCTCTTATTTTTGTATATACGATGGTTTATGCTGTGAGATCGGCAGGCGTCTGAGTTTTAGATTCCGGCTCGTGAGAAACTCATCCACAGCCTTTGTTTCACCTGCCACACCGTAATCATCCAAAACAATCAGACCACCTGGAACTACATAATCATACAGATATTGAAGCCCAATTACCGTAGGCTCATAAATATCCACATCAATATGTAACAGCGCAATTCTCATGTAAGGATGCGTCCGCAGATATTCTGGAATCGTAACAGCGACATCTCCCTGCACCAGCTCTGTATTTTCTATCTTTCTAATAAATAGAGATTCCTGTAATTCCTCTTTTGTCAGAAAACTATTATTCGTCTCTTCAACCCATTTTTCCCGAAATGCATTATCCCCGTCATTATGTGTCTCAGGAAATGCACCGAATATATCAAATCCAACCAGTTTCCGCGATTTTTCATTTTCCAAAAGTTCTCGAAAAGCCGCAAACTGAAAAAACGACCCACCCTTATACACCCCCAGCTCCACTACATCACCCGGCAGTTCCACAATCTTTTTATACAGTTCGTAATGTGAAAGAATATTGCTCATCCTTGTGATCTGCGCTGTCAGATAAAATCCATTTTCATAGTCAAATGCTTTGGTCGCATCGTATTCTCCGATCATATTTTCTCTTGATTCCCCTTTCCTTTTTCCTGCGCTTTTTTCTTAGGAAAAAATACTCTATTTTCTCAAACATGTCCCACACTATATCTGTCAGGCGGATTGCTCGTATTGCGTTTTCCTGACCTAAATTCTTTTCAAAAAAGATATTTTTTCTTTTCCTGCTTCTGCGCACAGGGCTTGTCCAAGATCCATCCCCGTAATGTACTGCGATTGTCTCGCCTACAGGCGTTCTTCCCACGGGATTAAAGTATGCCGCCGGATAAATGTGTGCATGGTCAAGCTGCTGTTCTTCTCCATTCCTGACCAACCCATGCTTTACCAGCACAAGCGTCTCATTGTGATTACAGACACGCAAATCCATCTCACCATTTTGCTTGTAAAAACTCCGCCCTTCATAATATTGCAGTATTTCTTTTAAAATCGGATTTCCCTTTACACTGCCAAAACCCAGTCCAGAATTCACCCTGCGTTTTTCCAGAAATCCCATAAACATTTGATCATGAAGAAGCGAATCCAAACCGGCAACCAGCTCGACATCTGTGTCCAGATAAATTCCACCGTGGTGATAGACAATGTCATACCTGGCATAATCCGATGCGAACGCCCACTTCCTTGCCTGATAGGCCTCATACATGTAACGGCTTTTCTTAATGTTATAGTTTGATTCATTCCACTCGATGATCCTGTATCCGGGACAGTGTCTGCGCCAGCTGGCAATACATCTCTGGACAGATCTGCTTTTTGGATTGTTGCCAAACCAGATGTAATGTATGATACGGGGAATCTCTACCTTATTTCCTTCCATGATTCATCTGCTATTCCTTCCTTTCCACTTTCTCAAATGCATCCCAGATCCTGTCTGTCATGCGGATCAGCCATGTTGCATTTTGCTGGCTAAAACTTTTGTTCAGATAATCATTCTTTTTTCTTCTGCTTGTCCACAAACCATTAAAGTGATTCACTGCAACTGCCTTATCCGCAAAATTTCCTCTCACAGGATTCAGATATTCACACGGATATATATGTGCAAAATCCAGATCCTGTTCTTTTCCGTTTTTTACCAATCCATGTTTTACAAGTACAAGCGTCTCATTGTAATTACAGATCCGCAAACCCATCTCGCCATTTATTCTCTTGTATATATTTCCTCACGAATTAATATCTTATAAATTGTATTTGTGTATATTAGTACATAAATATTTCTTTTTCCAGATCAATTACCCGCCCTGCCCTGCTGCCTATCTGTTCTCTTATTTCCTCATAATACTGTGAACAGGTAATCACAATGAAATCTGACCATTCACCCTCATATTCCTTTATCGTCTTTCCCATCAGAACAGTTCCCCATTTATTCGGATCAGAATCATATATATCTTTGATTTTAACACCGAACTGTCCTATGGACTCTAGCAATCTGTGTCCCTGATATCCGCATCCCCATACAGAGCAGCATCCTTTTGATAGCAAATCCTGAACACATTTTATCTTCGCCTGTACAGTCATAGTATCTATGCACATATCCAACTCTCCTTTTCGGAGTTTCTTGTAAACTTCACGATTAAAATAGCTTAATTCCTTTTGGATATCTATGTCCCACATTCCCCACTTGTCAAAATAAACATCCCGCAAACAGTGAAAAAGCTTTTCATACACGCCGTATCCAACACGCCCATAAATTGCATAGCAGAGCCTGTGATAAAAGCTTTTCTTTAACTCGCCACTATCTTCTCTGTCACAGATGTATTGATATGTTTTATCAAATGCCTCCCATAGGTAATTTTCTTTAATACCATCTTCCTGGTTTGTCGAGATTGTGTCCCTCCCTTGCGCAACTCTGTAATGCACTAATTTACGATCAACATACACTATTTTTTTTGATTCCATAGCCGCAATATAGGAAAAATACAAATCATCACAATTAGGTATGGCTTGAAAGTATACATCTTCCTTTTTATATATGGATTTGTGTATAAGTTTCATCCATGGAGCATTGAAAACCAGCTGCAATATATATTTTTTCACCTTTTGCACATCTATGACAGGATACGTCTCACAATAAAGTTTCAGCCATTGATTTGGCACAACCTCTGTAATTTTTCTTGGTTTGTCCGAAAAACTCTCCCAAAAACAACACCCCATATCAGCATCTTCCTCAACAGCCCTTTTATGCAAAACCTCCAACATATCCAATTCAAATAGATCGTCACTGTCCAGAAAGATAATCCATTCCCCGTTTGCCATTTCTTTTCCGATATTTCTGGAAACATCAGCGCCATGCCTCTCTTTTTCGTTCCGGATAATGAGTCTTGAATCCTTGGCTGCATACTCCTGTAAAATAGGTACTGTATGATCAGTACATTTATCACATATGTATATTATCTCCAAATTATGATATGTCTGGTTGAGAATACATTCTATATTTTCACGAAGAAACGTTTCTCCGTTATACACGGGAACAACTACAGATATCAAATCACCAACTTTCATTGAATCTTCCCCTTTTCAATATGTACAAATGGAAATAACATCATCATAATCAAGACCATATTTCGTTATCTCCCCCGCGCTGCATTTATCCTGTGGAGAATATGTCTCAATACTGAAACCATATTTTTCCAACCGTATTTTGTAATCCCTTCCATAAAGCCTTACATGATCTCTCTGTCCAAATTCCTTTATTCTTTCTTCCGGTGTTTTTGCATCAGTATTTTCATAGGTATCAATATCCATACAGATAGGAAAAGATAAAATAAGTTTTCCGGTGTTTTTTTTCAACACACGTCTTAATTCCACAATTGCTTTTTCCTCATTTTCAATATGCTCCAGCACATGATTCATGATAATATAATCAAAATAATTATCTTTAAATTGGATATTTGTCGCATCAATAGTATGCATTTTCACTTCATAGCGCCTTATCTCTCCCATATAATAATCGCATAGCTCATTTTCCTGTATCCTTTCGCGGATATGCATTTCCGGTGCAATGTGCAGGACATTGCATCGATCTGTAAATATATTTGTATACTTTCCCAACACCCAGTACTGCCACCGGATCCTTTCCAAGCTCTTGCAT
>ERZ808054.849-NODE-849-length-22446-cov-5.032277_pt1 | contig 22446 bp, 18 predicted proteins | sample MGYA00380201_ERZ808054 | MGnify/ENA primary metagenome ERZ808054 (study PRJEB31490, sample SAMN06133419) | mouse gut metagenome | isolation source: Z5_2 | host: mice | place: China: Chengdu | collected 2015-05 ...
TTTACTGAATGCTGCAATGGTAAAAATCATAAAACCAGGCCCTAATATAATGCTGAAAAACAGCATCGTTTTATTGAAATTAAACACAATATACTCTACTGCCAAGATAATCACCAAAAGCAATGTCCTTCCGAAATACTTCCGGGAAATATTGATGGAATTCTGGATCGTATTTACAAGAGTGTTTTCATATCTCGCAGCCAAAGGATAAGAATAAATCAGAGCGACAACTGCTAACGCAATAGACGCCATGCCTACAATCAGGAAAATGACCGGGTTCTTATCCACTGCCTCAAATAGCTGGAAATCCAAATAAATTGCATAACTTGCAACCACGGTTATGATCCAGAGTATGGTTCCTTGTTTCCAGTTTCCTTTAAATGCTTTCAAAAAGGTTTTTCCAATATATCCTTCCTCATCATCTGTCATCTTAAGAGCTACCGACATGGCCGCTACCGTAGACGCACCTGCTGTAATCACAGGAATGCTGAATAAGACCCATAGAAAATTCAGCTTTAATACATCCAAAAATTTGCTTAAAAACTTATATAAAGGACTTTCCACACTGAAAAACTTCATAATCAACCTCCGCGCTGCCTTTTGCTTATTGCATTTATTATATCTTAGCACAAAAGGGAGCCGTCCTCAATGAAACAGCCCCCTTTATTTATAAGTGTTTCTTTTTTAGATTTACTGCCTTACAGCATCCTCTGCTGCTGCTCTTAATTTTGCTTCGTTCTCCTGGAACTCTACACACTGGTCATAACCATATTCATTAGCCTGTGCGATCATATCAGCAACGATCTGCTCAAACTCAGCGTCTGTGGAAGCATAAATTGCTTTCCAGGAATTATCTTTGATACAAGTTGCAACCTGATTCCATACTACCTGTAACTCATCAGATCTTACGCCGCCTGAATAAGTGGTACCGGGAGATAACGTGTAACCAACACTGCCCATGTACTCATCCGGTGTAGCGCATCCTGTCTTATTTCTCCAGTCAGCTTCAATCTCAGAACCGGGTTCCGCCGTAAAGCTTTCCCATTTCTTGTAGTTATAGGTTTCACCATTTGAATCCGGGTTAGCCGCATCAATAGCCCATGTTTCATTGTTCATCTTAAAGTTACCGTCTTCAAAGGTTCCTGAATAACCTTCTGCCATTTCTGTCTTAGGATCCAGCTTTGCGGTACGTCCAAGTTCTGTAAACTGTGTCTTCCCATTTTCATCATAATACCAACAAATATCCTTTGGTCCATATTCTGATGTCATACGTCCTTCTGGAGTTGACAGCCAGTTTAAGATAGCCATGCAAAGTTCAGGATATTCTGATTTAGCACCAATAGACCAGATTCTGTTTCCGCCATATACATTCTGTCCATAAATAATCGGATGTGCTTCTGAAGGAGGACAAGGATACATCGCTTTGCCTTCCTGTGCATGTGCATCTGAATTATACATAGCTGAACCTAAGAAATTGAAAATGTTCAGGAATGCTGTACCATTCTGATAATCTTCTACCATGCCGTCATATTTCTGTGTCTGAGAGTCAGGATCAAGGAGCCCTCTCTGATATAAGGTATTATAGAACTTCAAAGCCTGAATGTAAGGACCACCTTCTTCAAGACAAGGGTGGTAAGTCTGTGTATCGCAGTCATACAACCCAAATCCAAATTCATCATACCCATAATATGCTGATGCTAAAGATTTTACAAACATAACCATATCGCCATCCCAGTCGTTAAACAAAGATACGCCATAGGTAGTCTTGCCATTATCATCAGTAGGGCAGATTTCCTTCATCTGTGCAAGAACTTCTACCATGTCATCCAGATTTTTGATCTCAGGATAGCCTAATTCCTTGTAAAGATCCCAACGAAGATCCCAGGTATACATAGCGTCACCACGCGCTGAAGGGTCTACTGCAACGGCAAAACCAAATCCATAAGTAGTGCCGCCAGAAAGATTGGTGTTCTTTTCAAGGGCATAAGGCATGTGCTCTTTGATGTAAGGACCATACTCGGAAAGAAGGTCGTCTTCGTTCCAGTCATACAACATACCTTTTTCCACTGCCTGAAGATATTCGTCGCCGTCATTTCCCCAGATAACAAGATCACCTAAATTTCCAGATTCCATACGTGTCTCATATACACCATCGGGATCTGGAATGATATTCAATTTTACATTGAACTTCTCCAGCATAATCTGCCCAAACCATCCAATCTGTTCTCCTGAATAGTTTGCCAGCTGGTCAAATACATCCAGCGTCACTGTTTCCTCAGGGATAATTTCCGCCAACAGCTCTTCGTAATCCTCAGCGTCATCTTCCGAATCTGCTGTGTCCTCTGCATCTGCTGTGTCTGTTGTGTCTGCTGCATCTACATCGTCATCCTCATCATCTGTGTCATCTTCTACTGCAGTATCAGTGCTTGGTGTAGTACCGCCGCCACATGCCATCAATGAAAATGTCATAGCTGATGCTAAAAGCAGTGCAACAATTTTTTTTGCTTTCATACTTTTTCTTCCTCCTTTTTTTGTGTTTATGTATTACCCTGTATATAGCTGCTAATATGCCATGTACAGGATGAAACACCATAATTAATAATTTAGTAATATTAACCTTTAACAGCCCCCAGCATAATACCTTCTTCAAAATATCTCTGCATAAAAGGATATACCAGAAGGATCGGGATAACTGTAACCATGGAAATGGTATATTTAATGATCTTGCCACTAAGCGCTGACTGAATCGCCGCTTCACTCACAGAACCGCCGGACTGCATCAGGGATTTCAGGTTAGATGCCTGATTCAAGTAAATATACAACCTGTGCTGAAGTGTATACAGATTAGGAGCGGACTGCATATAGATCAGGGAATCCGTAAAGGAATTCCAGTGACCTACTGCACCAAAAATAGCAATGGTTGCAAGGATTGGCTTACATAATGGCCAGATGATCTTACGGAATATGGTCATATGGCTCGCCCCATCTATTGAAGCGCTTTCCTCCAAGTCTGATGGAATAGATTCAATGTAAGTTTTTACCAGAATAATGTTGTAAGGTGCCACAATACCAGGAATAATGTATACCCAGAAGCTGTTCGTCAGACCCAGCATCTGCATGTTCAAAAATACAGGAATGATACCGGCATTAAAATACATGGTAATAACTAAAAACCGGTACCAAAATTTTCTTCCCCACATTTCCTGCTTGGTAACCAGATAACCTACTAAAGCGGAAGCCATTACCATCAGGGCTGTGCCAAGAATCGTCCTTGATACGGATACCAAAAAGGCTGTTGACAGATCCCCCACATTCAAAAGGGCTGTGTAGTTGCCAAAATGGATTCCTCTGGGAATAAAATTGATCGTACCCTTTAAAACCATGTCATTATTACTGATCGTATTGATGAACAGATAGTAAAAGGGGAAGATACATGCAATGGTAAACAAAGTAAATACCAGATAATTAAGCACTTCAAACAAGATATCTCCGGGACTCATAACATATTTACGCTTATGAGCCTTTTTATAAAGCTTTTCCGCCTTTGCATCCGCTTTTTCCTGCGCTGTCTTTGCCATACTTCCACCTCCTTATATGATACTTTCGCCACGAAGCGTTTTGGAAACGCCGTTAGCTCCGAACAATAACAAAACACTGACTACTGACTTCAACATACTGACCACAGTCGTAAGTGGAATAGAACCCTTTCCAATACCAAGCTCATATACATACAGATCAAGTACCATGATAGAACTGGTATTGGTAGCATTTTTAAATACCAGATACTGATCCATACCATTGCTTAAAATATTTGCCACTGCCATCAGGAACAATACGAAAAAAGTAGGAAGCAAACTTGGGACCGTGATATTCCACATCTTCTGAAACCTGCCTGCACCGTCCACCGTCGCTGCTTCATATAACTGCTGGTCAATTCCGGAAATTGCTGATATGTAAATAATCGCGCTCCAGCCTACGCCCTTCCAAGTACCCCATAACCACATCTTAAGCCAGGTATGGGAGCCGTTCATCAAAAGGTTCTGACCTTCCTGCCAGATTCCCAGATTTACCATGATACTGCTTAAAAAACCGTCTGTGGAAAAGATACAAAACGCAATCGCATATACCAAAACCCAGCTGATAAAGTTAGGAACCGTAGTAAAAGTCTGAACAAACCTCCGAAACTTGATATTTTTCATTTCACAAAGGAAAATCGCAAAAGCCATGGGAAGCCAGCTTGTGGCAAGCCCGATAAAGCTCATGCCAAGAGTATTCTTTAAAACATTTATAATATCCCTTACCGTTGCAGGATTTTTTACCAATTCTGTAAACCACTTAAATCCTACAAACTTATCCATGGTCAGGGTATCACCAACCTTGTAATCAAAGAATGCATATCTCCATCCCCAAAGAGGAAGGTAAGAGAACACTGCAACCAATGCAATGAAAGGCAAAAACATTAAAAACAGCCTGAACTTCGTCTCCATCTCAAATTTTTCTTCTGCCTTGCTTCCCGTCAGCATAATAAGCTGGACTACAGAAAATATAAGAATTAAGGCAAACACTATTGTGATCAGCCAAAAGCACCCTGGAAACATAGGTTCCACTCTTTTAGGCTTTGAAGTTGTAGCAACCTGAGTGTATGCCATATAGATACCTGCCATGCCAACCAATTCCACGATACTTGCAATAAGAGAGATCAGATTTCCAAGTTTCTTAAATTTGATATTCCCAAGTGACATACATCCACTCGCTGCATTTGCCGCAATGCCAAGACAGATTGCCAAGGATGATACATAGAGAATCTGAATGGAGGACTTTGCCACCCATCCTTTCCTGAAAGCACGACCAAAATCTGCTGTCAAGGTCGAGTAAGCAACACCGGATGTAAACAAGGACAGATTCTTATTGATCAGTCCGCAGATTCTTGACGGATTTAAAGCCGGAACAAACAGGAACACCACTGAAAGAAGAATAGCAATTCTGATAAAATAATAAAGTTTGTCAGACGCTAATTCTTTTGCAGTTTTGTTTTTGTCCATTTTTCTTCTCCCTTTCCGCTTTATGACATATAAAAAATACACCATAAAACTCTATTAGTTTTGTGATGTATTAATTATAAAAAATTTATAAAATAAATAATACAATAATAAATTGACAAAAAATACAGTCATTTTTTAGCTTTGTTTATCATTTCTTTCGTCGGGATCACGATCTGGACCATTGTTCCCTCACCAGTCTGGGATGATATTTTTACCCCATATTCCTGTCCATAGCTGAGCTTCAACCGCTGATTTATATTGTAAAGACCGATACTTTTGGTTCTTCCATTGTCCTTAACCTCGATATCTCTGGTAAGCTCATAAAGCTTCTGAGCTGTCATTCCACAGCCATTGTCCTTAATTTCAATACAAATATCTTCATTTTCTCCTTCTTTCTTTTTATAAATAGTTATTTTGATCAGCCCACCGGATTCCTTTTCCTCCAATCCATGAATGATTGCATTTTCGACGATAGGCTGAAGCAATAAAGGTAAAATATAAGTCTGCGATAAATTTATATCTTTATCCAATTCAAAAACACTGTCAAACTTTTCACCAAACCGGAGCTTTTGAATAGTAAGATATATTTCTACATGTTCCAATTCTTTACTTAACATAGTAAAAGAAGTCCCTATATTTTCCAACACATAGCGCATGGACTTTCCCAAAAGCTTAATGGCTTTGGCAACCTCCTTATCGCCTGCCTTAAATGCCTTCATGCGTATGGTTTCCAACGTATTATAAAGAAAGTGAGGATTGATCTGGCTTGCCAGCATCTTAAACTCCATCTCCTGCTGGGCTGTCACCAATTCTTTTTCATTGATCCTTGCCTCATACATATCAGCATCTTTTTGTTTGATTTTTTGAACCATAATTTCCAGATCCGAAAATGCCTCCGATAATTCATCCTGGCCGCTTACCGAATCGACAATCTCATAATCCTCATTGCTCGCCTGATGCATTGCCTGGCGCAAAGTCAATACCCTTGAAGTAAAGTACATAGTGAAAAAATGAATGATAAAGCCTGGAATCATAATAGCCAATATAATAATCAGCAGACAGATCATAACTATCTTTCTAATGCTGCTGTAAGCCTGATCATTCATAGTTAAAACATAAATCTTCGAATCTGACTGATACATGCGAAGTGTGGACATATCCACGAAACATTTTTCCCCTTCTATTTTATGTGTTCCCATATATTGGAAATAATCCTTTTCATAGTCAACATGAACTGGCTGTTCTTTACCATAGAATTTCCTGTCTGAACTGTAAAAAATTGAACTCTCATCTACAGAAATCATGGCAGCGTATTCCTCACTGCTAATTCTTGTTTTCAAGTAGTTATCACTGATCTTTATAACCAAAACTGCATTATTAGAAGTATTTTTTAGAGGAATCTTTCTGACAAGACACAAATTCCAATATTCATTTCCATATTTATCAACATTTACCATAGGATACCAAAAAATACTTGACTGCGAGGACGCCTTTTGGAACCATTCTATGTTTCGCACTTTTTTATCTGCTATATGAAATTGTTTATATTCCATAAAAGACAGATTATCAACATATATTGCTATATCATCAATTTCTGCATGATTATATCTGTAATTGTCAAGTATTGTAATCCCTGAGGCTTTCTTTTCAAAATTAGAACGTACATAATAACTCCTTCGCAACATTTCCCGAAGTTCTTCATCCAACGCCAGATCCTCGGAAATATTGTAAATCTGTGTTGTGATCTCAAACAAAATTGTCCTCACCCTCAGGTTATCGGATTCTAACAGGTCACGATGATAATTGGTAAGCAGTCTCGATGTATTAATAACCAGAAAACTGCCAATCCCTGTAATAGGAAGCACGATTGCCACAAAATATATAATATAAAGCTGCCATTTGATCTTAATTTTTTTTAAAAATTCGAATTTTTTAAAAATGTTTTCTGAACCCATACCGATTTCCTATCACTTTTTTACTTTAGTATATCTATAAAAAGAACTGTATGCAAACTTTTCTTTTTCCCTTATAATAATAAATAATTTATAATTATGAAACGGAAAGGAAAATAACCACTATGAAATTTAGTAACGGCTGTTGGCTGCAAAAGGAAAGCTGTAGCTGCTTTGCCCCTCAGGAAGCATATTTTACCACTATTGAGGAGTGCAAAGTAACTATCACAGCTCCTACGATCCATATCACTCAAAGGGGTGATACATTAGGATGCATTAATCTCACTTTAGAAATTACCTCCCCTGCACCTGACATTATCCGGGTACGTACCTGGCATCATAAGGGCGCAATTGTAAATACACCTTCTTTTGATCTGGAACTGACAGAGGATCTTCCTCTTCAGGTAGAAGATTCAGATGAAAAAATAGTAGTAACAAGCGGGAGCATGTCGCTTGTTATTACCAAAAAAACCTGGTCTATGACTTATATGAGAGGCAATGAGATCATTACCAGAAGCACTGGAAAAGATCTTGCCATTATGAAGACAGACTGGCATGGTCATTATGCATATGACCATGGCGATAATGAAGATACTTATATGCGTCAGATGCTTTCTCTTTCTGTAGGAGAACTGGTGTACGGTACCGGTGAACGATTTACACCTTTTGTCAAAAACGGACAAAGCATTGATATCTGGAATGCTGACGGTGGTACCAGCACAGAACAGTCTTACAAAAACATTCCTTTTTATATCACAAACAAGGGATATGGTGTTTTGGTAAACCATCCTGAAAGAGTATCCTTTGAAGTAGGAACAGAAATGGTAACAAGAACTGAATTTTCAGTAAAAGGCGGTTATCTGGATTATTTCCTGATCAACGGTCCTACGATGAAGGAAGTCCTTATGCGTTATACGGATCTTACCGGAAAACCTTCCCTTCCTGCACCCTGGACATTTGGCTTGTGGTTATCTACTTCTTTTACTACCAATTACGATGAAGAAACTGTTATGAGCTTTGTTGATGGAATGATAAACAGAGGAATTCCTCTTCGTACTTTCCATTTTGACTGTTTCTGGATGAAAGAATTCCATTGGTCGGATTTTCTCTGGGACAGCCGGGTATTTCCGGATCCTGAAGGAATGCTTAAGCGAATCAAGGCAAAAGGACTAAATATTTGTGTGTGGATCAATACCTATATTGGACAGGAGTCTGTTCTTTTTGATGAAGGTATGGAAAAAGGATATTTTATTAAACGCGCTAATGGACAAGTATGGCAATGGGATATGTGGCAGCCTGGTATGGCAATCGTAGACTTCACTAATCCTGAGGCATGGAAATGGTTTCAGGACAAGCTTGAAATCCTGCTTGACATGGGTGTAGACTGTTTCAAAACAGACTTCGGCGAAAGAATCCCTTCTAAGGATGTTGTTTACTATGATGGCTCCGATCCTGAGAAGATGCACAACTATTATACCTATCTTTATAATAAATGCGTTTATGAACTTTTAGAGCGTAAACGCGGAAAAGGGGAAGCAGTGCTGTTTGCCCGCTCTGCAACGGTAGGCGGACAAAAGTTTCCTGTACACTGGGGTGGTGACTGCTGGTCCGATTATGAATCCATGGAAGAAAGTCTCAGAGGCGGACTTTCTCTGCTTATGAGCGGATTTGGCTTCTGGGCACATGATATTGGCGGCTTTGAGCATACTTCCACAGCTGATGTTTATAAAAGATGGGTGGCATTCGGACTTCTTTCTTCCCACTCAAGACTTCATGGCAGCTCTTCTTACAGAGTTCCATGGGTTTATGATGATGAAGCGGTAGATGTAGTAAAATTCTTTACAAGATTGAAAGCAAGATTAATGCCTTATCTTTACAAGACCTCCATTGATACCTCTAAATCCGGTGTTCCTACCATGAGAAGTATGGTCATCGAATTCACAGAAGATAAAACCTGCCACTATGTTGACAAACAATATATGCTGGGCGACAATCTTCTGGTTGCCCCGATCTTTAATGACCAGAGCATGGCTGAGTACTACTTGCCAAAAGGAACCTGGACAAACTTCTTTACCGGAGAAGTTAAAGAAGGAGGATGCTGGATTAATGAAAAGCACAGTTATTTGAGCATACCTTTGATGGTAAAAGAAAATTCTATCATTGTGCTAGGTTCCTGCGATGAAAAACCGGATTATGATTATGGAGATCATGCTGAGATCAGAATTTATTCTTTAAAAGACGGTGCAAAAACAAGCTCTGTTGTTTACGGAATGGACCAGAAAGAAGAGATTTACATTACAGCTGAAAAAGATAAAAATCATATTTATTTGAATGTTGTTTCAGACAAGGAATATACGGTTCGTCTGGTTAATGTTATGGTTTCTGGTGATGGCGCTGTAAAAGATGGAAATGATACCGTGATTACATTATCAGGAAATGCAGATCTTACACTAACTGAAGTATGATAAAGGGAATTTTTCCCCTGTGCATTAAAAAAGCCGTAACGCAATGGTTACGGCTTTTTTACGTCCCCGAGACGATTCGAACGTCCGACCCCTCGCTTAGGAGGCGAGTGCTCTATCCCCTGAGCTACGAAGACACTTAATTCAAAACCTGCTTTTACAGATCCCGAATTATTTTTAACGACTAAAATATTTTATCACAATCATTTGCTTCTGACAATAGTTTTATTCAGGAAAATTAATATGTCCCTGCATCCAGATAATGCCTTTAAATCTTCTGCCTACTGCCGGTTCCCCAAAAAGGTCATCTTTATTGATACACATGTCAAATGTCAGATCATTACAGTTCAATGTCATAAAATATATTTTTTCATTAGTAATTTTGTTTCTGACCAAACTGCACTCCATAATTTCAGCAAGTACGGAATAATGGTCACACTCAACACCATACGGCATAAAGCAGGTATCAACCAGACTAAATACATCTTCTTTCTGTATTTTTTTTGAAATTGATGTATAAGTATCCATATCGTCCAGTGTCAGGCTTTCGATTGCTTCCTCGTCGCCTTTTCTGGCTGCATTTATTAGTTTGGCTCTGGTGATGGATGTTTTCTTATTCCTGATCAGATCTTTTTCACTTTTTACGATTGGCATCATAATTGTGCCTTTTATAGAAAGAGCTGTTAAAGTAAGAGTAGTTCCTTTAATAGGAAGTCTGTCGGAATTTTTTATTTTTACATAAGGTATCATATTTTGAAGATAAAAAATCAATGATATACCTATTCTGACATCATCACATACACCTGCATAGGATTCCTGTGCCGCATGTCTTTCTACTGAAACATCTTCTTCTGAACTTACAATATTTCCTTTCAAATAAGGAAAATAATAATCATAAGTAAATTTATCTTCATTGTCAAATTCACCGCAAACTGCAATTCCAATAGAATTACCTGTGGAACCCTCAACTACTTCGGTAAAATCCTTGCGGAATTCTGCCAGAAGCATATCTTCTCCATTTGAAGTATAAGAACGTTCCGTCCCCTCAATGATTACATCTGTGAGAAGCTTTTGTAATTCCTTTCTGTCTGTCAATTTACCAAAACCTATAGAACGCATATATTTATGCAAGGATCTCACCTCCTTATATTGTATCTTCGCTGGTCATTATCTGATTTCTTTCTTTCCGCCCATATAAGACTGCAGCACCTCTGGAATTTTAATAGAACCATCAGCCTGAAGATTATTCTCTAAGAATGCGATCAGCATTCTCGGAGGAGCTACTACCGTATTATTTAATGTATGTGCAAAGTACTTTCCATTTTCTCCATTTATACGGATTTTTAATCTTCTTGCCTGTGCATCACCCAGATTAGAGCAACTCCCCACTTCAAAATATTTCTTTTGTCTCGGAGACCATGCCTCTACATCATAAGATTTTACTTTCAAATCAGCTAAGTCACCGGAACAGCATTCAATAGTTCTGACCGGAATATCCATAGAGCGAAACAGATCAACAGTATTTTGCCATAATTTTTCAAACCACATAGGTGATTCTTCCGGTTCACATACAACGATCATTTCCTGCTTTTCAAACTGATGAATCCTGTAAACCCCTCTCTCTTCCAATCCATGTGCCCCTTTTTCTTTTCTAAAGCAGGGAGAATAACTGGTAAGAGTTTTAGGAAGCTCTTCCTTTTGAATGATCGTATCAATAAATTTACCGATCATAGAATGCTCTGAGGTTCCGATCAAATACAGATCTTCACCTTCAATTTTATACATCATGGCATCCATTTCTGCAAAACTCATAACTCCGGTAACTACATTACTCCTGATCATAAACGGAGGAACGCAATAAGTAAACCCTCTGTTGATCATAAAATCCCTTGCATAAGAAATTACTGCAGAATGAAGTCTTGCAATGTCACCCATTAAATAGTAAAAACCGTTTCCAGCTACTTTTCTGGCACTATCCAAATCAATACCATTTAATCTTTCCATAATATCAGTATGATATGGAATTTCAAAATCAGGAACAACTGGTTCACCATATTTTTTTACTTCAACATTTTCCGTGTCATCCTTACCAATTGGCACACTTGGATCAATAATATTTGGAATGACCATCATTATTTTGTTGACTTTTTCATTTAACTCTTTTTCTTTTTCTTCTAATTCAACAAGACGCTTTGCACCAGCAGCGACTTCTGCTTTCTTTTTTTCTGCTTCCTCTTTCTTTCCCTGAGCCATCAACGAACCAATTTCTTTGGAAATTTTATTTCTGTTTGCACGAAGATCATCTGCCTCCTGCTTTGTTTTCCGGCTTTCCAAATCCAGTGTTATTACTTCATCTACCAGTGAAATCTTTTCATCCTGAAATTTCTTTTTAATATTCTCCTTTACTGCATCAGGATTCTCTCTTAAAAATTTAATGTCGATCATTGTTTTCCTCCCATCATATTATTTCTACTTTTCATATTCCCATAGCCATATCCAACGCTTGTTTTTCTTCTTCACCAAGAGAAATATCACATATTCCATTTTTAACTTCTTTTGTATAAGAATAGCATCCCTCTACACTGTGAACTGAATTTATAATAAATCCATTGTTATTGCCATCAAGCAATACCAGACTAAAACTTAACTTGCCTCCCATTTGATTGAAAGCATCATATTTTACTATTCCTATTTTCTGGAATGTTGATTCAAAATTTCTGGAAAGTACACGGATATCTTTTTTATTCTTTTCTATAGCACTTTTAATAAATTTATTATCTTCAAATAATCCAATAATTTCTTGCTCCAGGCTTTTGCTGTTTTTTCCTTGCATAAACTTTTTATAAGTCTTTTTCATTTTTATTATGGTACACAGGTTAATAATACTGATTATGACCAAAACTAATATGATAAACAGCATAACACCAATTACAATTCCCATGTCCAGATTTCCAAGACCAATTTGATTTAAAAAGGAGTTATTCATGTCTTACTTTTGTACCTTTCTATTATTACAGATTCATTCGTCCGTTATATATTACTTAGATAAAAGATCCATCAATTTTTCCAGATCTTCATGACTGTAAAATTCAATTTCAATTTTTCCGGATCCATTTCCCTTAGATATGATACTTACCTTTGTACTCAGTTTTTGTTTCAGATTTTCTTCAATATCCTGATAAACTGCTTCCAGACTTTTATCAGTCACTATAGGCTTTTTCATTTTAGGAGGCTGATTTAAATTTTTAACCAACTTCTCTACATCGCGTACACTTAATTTTTCATCAAAAATCTGCTGTGCAACTGTATATTGTTGTTCCGGATCTTCTATAGAAATAAGTGCCCGGGCATGTCCAGTTGATATCATACCGTCAATAATCATTTGTTGAACATTATCACACAGTTTTAATAAACGCATAGAATTAGTAACCGCTGTACGGCTCTTAGCCACTCTTTCAGCTACTTCATCCTGCTTTAAATTAAATTCTGTTAAGAGACGCTTATAAGCCTGTGCCTCTTCAATAGGATTTAAATCTTCTCTTTGGATATTTTCAATCAAAGATATTTCTACAATTTCCTGTTCTGATAAATTTTTTATGATAACAGGAACTTCCTTTAAACCCGCTTTTTTGGCAGCACGCCATCTTCTCTCGCCAGCTATGATTTCATAATAAGTTTTGCGGTCCTGAACAAGAATAGGCTGAAGTAAACCAAATTGCTTTATGGATTCTGCTAATTCTTCTAAAGCATCCTCATCGAAATTTTTTCTTGGCTGCTCTCTATTTGGCTCTACCTTGGTTATATTAACAATTGTTTCTCCAGATTGTTTTTCTGAAGATTTTTCTTGTTTTGTTTTATTTATATTTGAAGACTTTTCGCCAACAACACCGCTTGGAATCAGTGCATCTAATCCTTTACCTAATCCTCTTGCAGCTGCCATAATTATTCTTCCTTTCTGTTTATAATTTCATCCGCTAATTGCATATATGCCTCAGCTCCTGCTGATTTAGAATCATACATATGAATTGGCATTCCATAACTTGGTGCCTCAGCTAATCTGATATTTCTTGGAATCACAGTACTAAATACTCTCTGGCTTAAATGATCCTTTACATTTTCTACGACCTGTGCAGATAAATTTGTTCTTGAATCATACATAGTGAAAACTACACCTTCCATATCAAGATCCGGATTCAATCTTTCTTTTACAAGATTAATTGTATGTATTAACTGGCTTAATCCTTCCAATGCATAATATTCACATTGAATTGGTACAAGAACAGAATCCGCAGTTGTCATGGCATTCAATGTTAATAAATTTAAAGAAGGAGGACAATCGATGATAATATAATCATAACTATCCTTGATCCATTCTACTTCCCTTTTTAAAATAAACTCTTTTCTTTCTATGCCAATCAACTCAATTTCTGCTGCTGCCAGATTAACATTTGATGGAATAATTGATACATCAGGAATAACATTATTTAAAATACACTCTTTAATAGAACATTCACTTAGCATCAGTTCATATATTGTATTTTCTAAATCATTTTTTTCTATTCCAAATCCACTTGTAGTATTTCCTTGTGGATCAGCATCTATTACTAATACTTTTTTTCCTTTAGACGATAAGGATGCTGATAAATTAATAGATGTAGTAGTTTTACCAACTCCTCCTTTTTGATTTGCAATTGCAATTGTTTTTCCCATTTTTTCTTTTTCCCTTCCTGATTCAATAGGTAAATTTTTTCATAATATATATTTAAATGATTATAGCACTTATGAAATTGATATTCTATAAGATTTTAATGAAAAATATAATTATTTATAAACATAAATGTTTCACGCCTGCTTTTTGGCATTTTATGGGATGTTTCACACCTGCTTACACTAGATTTTGGGGTGAAATGTTTCACGTGAAACATTATCTTGTGTTTATTATCTGTTACTATTTAAAATGTTTCACGTGAAACATTTTAATATAGTTTAACAATATTATTTTTTATTGCAAATATAGCCGCCTGAGTTCTATCAGACACATTTATCTTTTTAAATATATTAGAAATATGATTTTTAACTGTTCTCTCACTTATATCAAGGTTAATTGCAATTTCTTTATTTAACATTCCTTTAGCAACCTGAATCAAAATTTCCAATTCTCTTTTAGTCAGAGATTTTGATCTTTCCACATCAACATTTCTATCAGATATTTTAGAATTCATATCTGAAATTAAACTTGGCTGAAAATATGATTTGCCATTCATAATTGTATCTATTGCATTTTTTAAATCAGACGAATTTGAATCCTTTAAAATATAGCCGTTAACACCAATATCAACTGCCTTAATGAGATAATCAATTTCGTTATGTACTGTTACTATTAAAACCTTTAAAGAATTATCTATCTCCTTTATTTTTTGAAGAGTTTCAATTCCATTCATATTTGGCATACTAATATCAAGTAAAAGAAGGTCTGGTTTTATATTTTTTAACTTTTCCAAACATTCTATTCCATCTTTAGCTTCTCCAATTACTTCAATATTTTCACTTGATTCTAAAAGACTTTTTACTCCTTCCCTCACTAATCCATGATCATCTGTAAGCATAACTTTTATATTCATTTTAAATTCCCATACCTTTCTAGTAAAATTTTTCTGTCAAATTGGTTCTTTAGAGGGAACTCCTGCTTTTCTTGGAAATTTTACAGGTGTTTTTTCTTTCTTTTTAATCACTACTAAATTTCTGTAAATATCTGAATTAGGAAGAAAAAATTCAATATAATTTTCATATTTTCCGCCTAATATTTCAATTGCTGATTTAGCTTTGCCATATTCTTCCTTTACTTTTTCAGATTTATAAGAAATAAATAAACCATTTTTTTTAACAAATGGAAGACAATATTCCGAAAGAGTAGATAAATTAGCAACAGCTCTTGAAACACATAAATCGTATGTTTCACGTTTATCCTTTTGTCTGGCAAAATCTTCTGCTCTTCCATGAACCGCAATTATATTTTTTAGATCTAACACATTTATTACTTCATTTAAAAATTGTACTCTCTTATTCAAAGAATCCAACAATGTAATTTTTAAATCTGGAAATACAATTTTTAATGGAATACCCGGAAAACCAGCACCCGTTCCAACATCAATTACAGAATAAGATTTTTCTTTTAAATTTGGAACAGCCTTTATCAAAGAAAGACTGTCAAGAAAATGTTTTTTTAAAACATCATCAAATTCTATGATTGTTGTCAGATTCATAAAAGAATTCCATTTAGCCAAAATATCATAATATTTTAAAAACTGTGAAATATGATATTTATTCAAACTAATACCAAATGATAATACATCTTTTTGAAAACAGTCACAATTATATTTCTGCACTTTTTCTTTCTCCTTTGTTTTTGTATTTATACTGTTCCAAATATACTAAAAGCACAGAAATATCAGCCGGTGATACACCCGAAATTCTGGATGCCTGTCCTACTGACAAAGGATGAAATGAAATAAGCTTTTGCCTTGCTTCTATACGAAGACTTGGAATATTATCGTAATCAATATCATCAGGGATCTTCTTCTGTTCCATCTTTTTAAACTGCTCTACCTGTCGCAACTGTCTTTCTATATATCCTTCATATTTAATCTCTATCTCTACCTGTTCAATCACATCCTCAGGAAGAGGTTTTCTTTCTGGATCAATCTCACTTAGTAATTCATAATTCAATTCAGGACGACACAAAAGCTCTGCAAGACAAGTTCCTGTCTTCAGAGAAGAACTGCCATGTCTTAAAAGAAACTCCTGATTTATTTTTGCAGCACCAATTTTTACATTCTTTAAACGAAGAATTTCATCTTCTATTAATTTTTTCTTAGTAAGCAGCCTTTTATATTGCTCCTCTGAAATAAGTCCAACAAAATATCCCTTTTCCATAAGACGAAGATCAGCATTGTCCTGACGAAGCAATAATCTGTATTCTGCCCTTGATGTCATCATACGATAAGGTTCAAAATTATCTTTCGTAACAAGGTCATCAATCAAAACACCGATATAAGCTTCTGATCTGTCAATAACTAATTCATCTTTGCCAAATATAAACATAGCTGCATTAATACCGGCAATCAAACCCTGTGCTGCAGCTTCCTCATATCCACTGCTTCCATTAAACTGCCCCCCGCTATAAAGACCTTCTATTTTCTTAAAACGAAGAGTCGGATATAATTGTTTCGGATTGATACAATCATATTCTATTGCATATGCATTTCTGACAATCTTACAATTTTCAAGTCCCGGAACTGTCCTGTACATGGCAAGCTGAACATCCTCCGGCAAAGAAGAAGACATACCCCCCACATACATCTCATTTGTATGTAAGCCTTCCGGTTCAATAAAAACCTGATGACGTTCCTTGTCTGAAAATTTTACTACTTTATCCTCAATAGAAGGACAATACCTTGGACCGGTTCCTTCAATAATACCTGCATAAATAGGTGAACGGTCAAGATTGTTCCTAATAATTTCATGAGTATTTTCATTCGTATATGTCAGATAACAGGATACCTGATCAATCTGTACGCTTGCAGGATCAGTTGAAAAAGAAAAAGGAACTATATTTTTATCTCCAAGCTGTTCTTCCATTTTAGAATAATCTATACTTCTCCCATCCATCCTTGCAGGTGTGCCGGTTTTAAAACGGCGCATTTCTATTCCCATAGATAAAAGTGAATCTGTCAAATGATTTGCTGCCTGAAGTCCGTTTGGTCCCGTATAGGTAATCGCCTCTCCACACAAACATCGTGCCTTCAAATAAGTTCCTGTGCAAAGTATGACAGCCTTACATTCATAAACTGCTCCTGTAAAAGTTTCAAGACCTATAACCCTTTTGTCTGCTTTACCGGGAGCGCTTTCTAAATCTTCCCATAATAATTTACATACCTCTGCCTGCTTAATAGACAGATGCTCCTGATTTTCCAAAACCTTTCTCATAGAACGGCTATATTCTGCCTTATCTGCCTGTGCCCTTAAGGAATGAACAGCAGGACCCTTGGATACATTTAACATTTTTGACTGGATAAATGTTTTATCAATATTTTTACCCATCTCTCCGCCAAGTGCATCCAATTCTCTCACTAAATGTCCTTTTGACGAACCACCTATGTTAGGATTACATGGCATAAGAGCAATACTGTCAACACTGACAGTAAACAAAACCGTCTCAAGTCCAAGCCGCGCACAAGCCAATGCACCTTCACATCCTGCATGACCGGCACCAACAACACAGACATCTACTTTTTCTCTTACCTTTGTCCTCATTTTAATCATCCATTATTTACCCATACAAAATTTTGAAAAAATCTCATTGATCAGATCATCTTCCACTTCTTCACCTATGATCCTGCCAAGACTGCTATAAGCATTCATAAGATCTATGGAATAAAAATCTTCCGGCATATCCAAATCCAAACTCTTATTTACCTGATCAAGACTTTCTGCTGCCTCCTGTAAAGCTTCCTTATGACGGATATTTGTAATAACCAATTCATCATTTAAAGAAATATCTCCATGTAAGAACATATGTTTGATTGTATTCTTAAATTGATCTATGCCTGAATAATTTTTGGTTGAAGTCTTTATAATGGTATTTTGATTTCCAATTTTTTCTTTAATTTGTTCTACAGAAATCTGTTGGTCAAGATCAGATTTATTAAAAAGGACTATACACTTTTTATCCTTTATCATTTCCATAATTTGCACGTCGTTTTCATCCAGAGAAATTGATGAATCTATCACATAAATAATCAAATCTGCATCTTCTGCATATTTTTTTGCTTTATCCACACCTATTTGTTCTACGATATCTTCCGTCTGACGGATACCTGCCGTATCTGTTATATGAAGATTAATTCCATCTATTAAAATATCTTCCTCCAAAATATCTCTGGTCGTTCCAGGTACTGTTGTAACAATTGCTTTTTCTTCCCCTGCTAAAATATTTAATAAAGATGATTTTCCTACATTTGGTTTTCCTACAATAACCGCACGAATTCCTTCTTTTACAATTTTCCCATTTTCTGCAGTAGCCAATAATTTTTTAATTTTCTCTGACAAAATCTTGATTTTATTTCTTAATTTATCAGAATATCCCTCAAAGCTGACATGTTCAGGGTCATCTAAAGCTGACTCAATAAAAGCAATTTCATAGATAATATTTTCCCTTATTTCACTGATTGTCTCATAAACAGATCCGTTAAGCTGTTTTACTGAGCTTTTTAAAGCCAAATCATTTTTTGAGGAAATCAAATCCATAACAGCTTCCGCTTTGGAAAGATCTATTCTTCCATTTAAAAAAGCACGCTTGGTAAACTCCCCCGGCTGGGCTAATCTGGCACCGTTTCTGATCACAAGCTCCAAAATATGTTTCATAACCAAAACACCGCCATGGCAATTGATCTCAACAGTATCTTCTACAGTAAAACTGTTTGGCGCTTTCATGTAGGAAACCATGACTTCATCAACTATTTCATTATCCATATCGATAATAAAACCATAATGAATTGTATGGCTTTCCATACTTTTTAAAATATGATGACATTTTCTATTTACAAATATCTTATCAACAATATCTACTGCTTCATCGCCGCTTACCCTGATAATACCAATTCCAGAATTACTTAAAGCAGTAGAAATTGCCGCTATCGTGCATGGTTCCATAAGTCAACTATCCTTTAAGGTAAAAAGGCTGCTGCAGGTATATTATGCAACAGCCCGGTTCATACTTATCTTTTTAGTGTAACAACAACCCTTCTGAACGGTTCGTCGCCTTCACTATGAGTAGTAACATATTTATCATTTTGAAGTGCTGAATGAATGATTCTCCTCTCATAAGGATTCATCGGTTCAAGAGATACAGAACGCTTTGTCCTTTTAACCTTGTAAGCAATATTCTTTGCAAGGTTCTCAAGAGTTTCTTTTCTTCTCTTACGATAATCTTCTGTATCCACCTTTACCCTGATATATTCTTCGGACTCCTTATTAACTACCAGGGATAATAAATACTGTAAGGAATCAAGTGTTTGTCCTCTCTTGCCAATCAAGACACCCATCTCATCTCCGCTTAATTCAACATTAATATTTTTATTTTCTTCATCATATTTAATGTCAATCACTACCACCATGCTCATGGCATCAAATACTTCCCTTAAAAAATCTTTTGCCTTATCTGTTATGGAAGATTTTGCTTTTGCTTTGATCACAGCCGGTTTAGAACCTATACCGAGAAATCCTGATGAACCTTCATCTACTACAATATAATCCAATTTATCACTGGTAACTTCAAGTTTTTGACATGCATCTGTGATAGCATCAGCGACAGTTTTAGCAGAAATCTCAATATATTCCATATTAATTACCCCCTACTTATTATTTTTTTCATTGTATTGTTTAACCATATTTGCCTTGGCAGCAAGGCTTCCAGGTTTTGCATTTTTGTTATAATACTCTGTAGACTTTTTAACAGCTTTATCTCTTTCTTCCTGAGTCATAGGCTGTGCTGCAGAATTTCCTTTTACCTTGGAAGAAATATAAGGCTTGTTAGCATTAACGTTTCGTGTATTTAAAGTTGCATTTTTATTTAATATATCAGGATCAATGCCCGCCTTCTCAAGCTTTTTAGCTTGTTTACTTTTATTTTTCTTAATGACTTCTTCAATATCCATCTTATCAATATGCTTATTGATAACAACCTGTTGGATACTTCTTACTACAGAACCTGCAATCCAGTATAAACCCATACCTGCCGGCAATGTATAACAAAAAAATGCGGACATGATAGGCATCATGGTATTCATCATTTTCATGGACTGTGCCATAGAATTCTGCTGGTCGCTTTTATTATCATCGCTGTTCGCCTGAGGCATCAGCTTTGCATTGATCCATTGCGTAACTGCTGATAATAAAGGAATCATCAATGCCGCAACAATCATCAACCACTTAATTCCACCTTCGGCAGCCCAGGCTTCTTTAACCATATAAGAAGGAGAATTTCCTATATTAATGCCAAGAAAATTATTATAACTGTCGATCAAACCTCTTGTTATTACTTCGCCAGTTGAACTGATCTGGCTCAAAATGTATTCACCGTTAAACTGCAGAGCTGAAAGGTCATAATGCTCAGAAATAGTTGTCATATCAGATGTTGATAACATATTCAGCACATCTACAACACCATTTTGAATATTTCCTTCCGTAATATTTCTTCCATACATACTGACAGTTCTTGCAATTGACTCAATACCCGAATTCTGTAAAAAATCAGCTTTATCAACTGTAATGATCTTGTCAGCAAGAACCCTGAAGGTATCGCCAATCTTTCCTACATAAGCTGGCATAGCATAGATAACACGGTACAAAGCAAACAAAATAGGCATCTGGATCAAAAGCTGCACACAGCTTCCGCTTGGAGAAACACCATACTTTGCATATACCGCACGGGTCTCCGCATTCATAGCCATCATAGAATCATTGTCTTTTTTATTTTTATATTTTGCCTGAATAATCTGAAGCTCCGGATTCATTTTAGCAGAAAGCTTTGAAAACTTCTGCTGCTTGATTGTAAGAGGCATCATTAACAAATAAATAACAATAGTAAAGAGAATAATAGACAAACCTATGTTTGGAATTCCTATCAAATCCAAAATACTAAAAATACCGTTCATAAGAACTCCAAGAACCTTTGCAATTGGTCCAAGGATAAATCCATCATACTGGGTTAAAACAATTCCTGTCAATTTATTTCCTCCTGTTTTTGATTTTATTGATTGATCTTATTATGGAACAGGATCATATCCTCCCTTTGAAAAAGGATTACACCTTATAATTCTCCACAGAGCAAGAAATCCCCCTTTTAAAGCTCCATACTTTTCAACCGCCTCCAATCCATACTCTGAACATGTAGGAAAATAAGGGCATTTCGTAGATTTTAATGGAGAAATATATTTTCTATAAAATTTAATTAATAAAATCAATAATTTTTTCATACTATGGTCTGATTACTTCATATGATGTTATGAAGCTTTGCAAGATGTAATAAAGCACTTTCTGTTTCCGCATAAGAAATAGAAGAAGCACTGTTTCTGGCTATGACTACAATATCTAAACTACTATCAGATATCATTCCTTCATGTAGTCTGTAACTTTCCCTTATCAATCTTGTAATCCTGTGTCTGACAACGCTGTTTCCAACCTTCTTACTAACACTTATTCCCAGTCTGTTTATTCCCTGATCATTTTCTAAAATATACATTACTAAATATTTGTTGGCATATGATTTGCCATTTTTATAAACAAACTGAAAATCCTGATTTTTTTTTAACGATTGTGACTTTTTATATTTCATAATCTGCTATTCTCACTGATTAGTAGAAAAAAAGGCCACTTTCGCGGCCTATGCTGATAATCTTTTTCTTCCTTTAGCCCTTCTGGCTGCCAAAACCTTTCTTCCGCCACGAGTACTCATTCTGGCTCTGAAACCATGAACTTTGGACCTATGTCTTTTTTTCGGCTGAAAAGTCATTTTCATATTGAAAGCACCTCCTTTATTAGACCTTAATATATAATAAGGCAAACAAATATTTAGATTTATTTAGAAAATATCATAACGATTATATAAAATTAAATCCTCTGCGTCAAGTAAAATGATAAAATTAATCTGTAAAATAAATTAAAAAAAAAGCCCACAAAATCGTTATTTTTTACACCGCAATATCTTGTAATCAGTTAAACATCATAACCACAAAATATTGATTTCAATTTTAAAATTAATTAACATAATTCTATCCACAAATTGTGAATAACTTGTGGATAACTTCATTTTTTTTTAATACTTATCTACACAACCCTCATTTTATTATTCTTTTATGCATGTGTAAAATGTTTATTTCTTTTTCCAAGTTATTCACAAAGCCCTCTAAAATGTCCATACATTATGTAAAC
>ERZ808054.851-NODE-851-length-22250-cov-16.217923_pt1 | contig 22250 bp, 22 predicted proteins | sample MGYA00380201_ERZ808054 | MGnify/ENA primary metagenome ERZ808054 (study PRJEB31490, sample SAMN06133419) | mouse gut metagenome | isolation source: Z5_2 | host: mice | place: China: Chengdu | collected 2015-05 ...
GTGGCAACCCCAACAAGATTCCCATAGGACAAAATGAGCGATTAGCGAAATTTGGTACTGTGGTAGAATCTTGCTCTAAGAAACTGCGCTGTGTGGTCTGTTCACTTACTATCCGGCTATTGGCGGCTGGTTTGTTGCGTTCCGGCGAAACTTTCTCTCTCAATACCTTTAGTGCCGCACGGAGAGATTTTGTCAAAGCTGCGGAAACTTTCTCTCCAATACCTACAAACCAGCAAAAGGCAAAATGGACGTTGATTTGCGTAAACTTCCCCTTAATCCTTACAACACCGCACTTTGCGATTTTGCCAAAGATTTCATAAAATCTTAATATTTTTCTTTTTGTTTCCACACCACATAAAAAGAGAAAACTGCCAGACAAAGCGGCAGTTGTTTTCTCTTTTCCCTTGTTACGCACGGCGGGCGTGAAATGGAAAAGTTCTCTATCTTTTGTTGAAAATTTTTTTCGCTGAAATATATGGGCGGTCATTTGCCCCTCTATAACTTACTACGGGAAAAAATGAAATTTTGGCAACATTATCTGAAACTTTTTGAAGTTTTTCAGCCCGGCGCAAACTCTGGCTCGGTTTTGGGCGCAAAAAAACAGGAAACCTTTTCTTGATTTCCTGTCTTGGTGTGCCGCTGTGATGGGCGGCGGTTATTCTGTTGTCATTCCCCGGAAGCAAACTTGTAGCCTATGCCTAAAACCGTCTTTATGTAGGTGGGGTTTTTATTGTCCGGCTCTATCTTTTTCCGCAAGTTGCATATCACACTGGCAACGCTTGATTGGCAGCTTTCGCTTTCCATGCTCCACACGGATTCAAAGATTTGCGCTTTTGTAAATACCCGCCCTGGACTGGCGGCAAGGTAGCAGAGTGCGCCGTATTCCAAACGGGTTAGATAGATGTCTGCACCGTCTTTCAGTACCCGGCGTTGGTGTAATCTGATTTCCAATCCCGGAAAAACCAGTGCGGGGGAATGGGGCGGCTGTATGGCTTCCAGCGGTATCATATCGGCAAGAGCGGCTATGGCTTTCTCAACCGCTTTTTCTTCTGTGTCGTTGAATATAAGCATGACTATTTTCCCGACAAATCTCACCTCCCGTTATGTCGCCTGTTCGTCAAAGCGAAACTGTAACAGGGCAGCGATAAGCCGCCGTTTGATGTTGTCCTCGGTGTCCTTGTTGACCTGTCCGTTTTCAAGGGAAGCAAGCCGGATTCGTTTGCCATAATGCCGTAAAACCTCGTCCACGGCTTCCGGCTCTCCGCTGGTTGCTCTGACAATGGTTTCATACGGCACAAGTTTAGGATTCCTCACGGAAAATCACCTCCATTTCTTCATTTAACATTTGCAAGGCACTATGTATGTGATGCCATGCTGTACTCCGGCAGCGTCCATATAGTTCCCCGATTTCCTGCTGTGTGTAACGCCCGAAAAAATAAAGGTAGATGATTTCCCTCTTTTTCTCCGGCAGAGAGGACAGGGCTTCGGCAAGTTCCCCATTGGTGAGGATAACCCTCTGACCGCATATCGTAACCGGGTATTGCTTGCAAGGGTCTATAAAATATTTATCTGTTGTGCTTAACGGGTAAAACTTTTCTTCTGTGAGGTATTCAAAGGATATTTCCCTTTGCCGCCGCCTATCCCTATCACGCCATGCGTTGATAGCAGCATAGTGTATGACAACTCTGCAAAAGGCGTTAAATGTGTATTCGATATGCTCCTTGTATGCTTCTGTACAAGGCATAAATGATTCCCCCCTTCTCCCATATAGGACAGTGTATGGTTTACAGTTGCTTTTTATAATTCAGAGCAATAACAGCACGTAGTCTGTCATGTCTTGAATACCGCAAATAATATTTTGTATAATCCCATAACCCAAAGCAGACTTGAATTTACCAACAAAACAAGGAACAAGTCTTTTACAAAATACCATACTACCCATAATGGAATACTTACCATATAGGGCAAACAGAGTAACAGTAGTGGCAATATGCCATGCCTTATAATGTCAAAGAGTATCAATCTCGTTGTCTGTTTCTTTTTCTTCCATTTTCTTATTGTTGCTATTGGATATACCGCCGCTGCAACCAACACTAAATATGCCACATTCAGTAACAGGTGTTTTACAGTATACAGGCTGCCTGATACATCATATTGTTCTCTGCCCCAAAGAGCAAATATCACATTTTTGCTTATAAAGTTTAAAATAAACAGAAACTGTTAATATATTATTTTTATAACTAATTTCCTTTATACCACCCTCTATTTTATTTAATAACTCTTTTACAATATATAACCCCAACCCTGTATTCCCGTTTGAACGTGATGTATCTACTGTATAAAATTTTTGAAATAGTATATTAACATCTATATTTTTTAATTCTGATGTAGTGTTTTTTACTGTAAAGATACCATCTGCGTCCATCACAATTTCAATATAATCATTAGAATACCGTATTGCGTTTGTAACCAGGTTATCAATAATTCTTTTGCAGGCAACAGCATTTCCGGTTATCCATACAGGAGCATTTTCTATTTTAATAGTGGGGGACAGTTCTTTTAATTCGTTATATTTGTTAATCAGACAGTCGGTTACAATTCTGTTTACATCTATTTTTTCAATTCCCAGAATATAATCATCACTTTCTATCAATGACAAATCATAAAATATTTGCACTAGTTCTGTTAAATAGTCTGTTTTTGCCTGAATAACAGAAAAGTAGTGTTCCTGTTCTTCTTTATCTTCACAATCTTTTAAAAGTGTTAGATATCCTTGGATTGATGTTAAAGGCGTTCTTAAATCATGGCTAATATTAGCAATAGAGTGTTTTAATTGCTCTTTTTCCTGTATAATCTGGATATTTGTTTTCTGTTCTAAATGTTTTTTTTCGTTGATGATATCTGCTAATTTTTCTATTTGCTTATTTGATAAGGAAATTCGCAGTTTTTTGTTTTCGCTAATCTGTTTTGTTATTTCACAAATTTGGCGTTTCCATGAAAAAAGAGAAAATGCCAATATTATATTTAATAAGACCAGTAATAAATACATCATTAACATTCTCTCCTTCGGTGAATTTCAGAAAATATTTTCTGCTGACTATTCGTTTTATAAAAATTACTTAAACTCCTGTTTTCTGACAAGTATAACAGACAGGGGCAGTAAAAATAATAAACTGAAAATAAAATATATGATTATTTCATTGATTAGCCCATATTCAAGCCGGAAAGTTCCCATGTTCATCCAATAGTATAATGGATTGAGCCAGACTAAATATTTTAATATTGCATGACTGTGAAAATCTTGCCATATCCCGGTATATATTACTGCGCCGCCCAAAGTAAATAAACACATGACAGTTGCAATAATACCGGTATTTTTCAAGCAGATGCATATAGTAAGGCAAAGTAAGATAAATGAAACCAATACTAAAAAATTTAATCCGACATAACTTAAATATTGTGCCACCTCAGTTGTGTCGGGGAGATACCCGGTCTGCAAACAAGTAAACAAAAGTGTAATGGTATTGAATATAAAATAGCAGACTGCATTATATAAAACAATAACAATAGTCTTTGCAAAGTAAACTTTTACTCTATCTATTCCATAGGCAACAGGGAGTTTGATTGTACCCGTAGAGTAATCATAGCAGAAAAATTGTATGGTTAAAATGAGGGTAACAATCCAGAGAAATACATTGCAGGATATACAGGATTGCATAATTTCGCTAAATTTAGGTGTATCAATGTTTTCAAATGTAAATGCAAAAAAGCCAATAATTCCTTGTATGGCAGCATTTGTTTCTTCATCTCCCTCTGAAACGAAGAGCTGTGTTCCCCCTGCGGACAGGCTGAAACTCCCATACAAAATCAGCCCTGCCAAAAAAAGAATTGGAACCGCTATAAACAGTTTGGAATATTTCAGTTTCAGAAATTCAGATTTCAACTGATTATACATATCTGCACCCTCCTATTAGATTTTCAAAATAGGTTTCTAATTCTTCCCCTTGTACAGACATTTCTTCAACAACAATGCCATTAGAAGAAAGCGTTTTTGAAATAGTATGTGTTTCTTCCAGTTTCTCATATATCCTTATAAAATTGTCTGGATATACAGAAAAATTTTTGATTTTTAGCTGTTCTTCCAAAACAGTAACAGTTTTTTTCGTATCGTCTGTTTTCAGTTTAATATGCCGCTTACATTCTTCATTTAATTCTTCTGCCGTAATTTGTTTCAGCAGCTTACCATGATGTAAAAAGCCATAACAAGTTGCAAGCTGGTTAAGCTCACTTAAAATATGGCTTGAAATCAATATTGTTACATGGTTTTCCTGGGCTAACTTTTTAAGCAGCTCTCTAAGTTCAATAATACCTGTTGGGTCTAATCCATTGACAGGTTCATCTAAGATTAGAAATTCCGGCTCACCCAAAAGAGCAACAGCCAATGCCAAACGCTGTTTCATACCCAAAGAAAAGTTATTTACTTTCTTTTTTTCCGTATTATTCAGTCCGACAAGTTCCAATGTTTTTGAGATACATTTTTGGTCTGGAATGCCCCTTTGTACCCGCTGAATCTCTAAATTTTGTTTTGCAGTCATATCTTTATACAATGCAGGCATTTCAATCGTACAGCCAATTTTAGTACGTTCATGCTGCAAATAATCTGTTTTTCCGAACAGAGTAATGATACCGCTGCTTTTAAATGCTAATCCCGTCAATATACGGATTAGGGTAGACTTTCCAGCGCCGTTTTCACCGACTAACCCATATATTTCTCCCCGGTTAATTGAAAAATTAACATTTTGTAATACATGGAAATTTTTGTAATTTTTACAAAGTTCTGTTGTTTGACAAATAATCTCTGACATTTTACCAACTCCTTTCCATGCTAATTTACAATCCAAATCTAAAAAAAATCTAAAGAAATAAAAATTATTTCAGTTTATACCCAATCCCCCATACAGTTTCTATATAATCAGTATCCGTATGCTTTTTTATTTTTTTCCGAATGTTACTGATATGCGTGTTGATTGTATCATTATCGTAGGCATATTCTTCCTGCCAGATTGATTCATAAATATTTTGTTTTGAAAAAATTTTTTGCGGATATTGTAACAGAAGGATTAAAATTGATAATTCTGTTGATGTAAATTGTACGATTGCTCCTTTTATATAGGCATTACAGTTTTCGATTTTAATATCCTTATACTTTAAGTGAATATCCGCTTTCATGGGAGCAGTTACACTTCTTTTTAAGTTAGCCTCAATCCTTGCAAGTAACTCAAAAAGGTTAAAAGGTTTTGTCATATAGTCATCTGCTCCCAAACGCAGTAAATCTATTTTGGATTGTACCATTGTTTTTGCAGACACAACAATTACAGGAATATCTGTATATGTTCTTAATTGCTTTATCACACTATCGCCATTTAGAATTGGAAGCATTAAATCCAAAATGATAAGGTCTGGTAAAAATTTCTGGCATAGGTCTATTCCCTCTCTTCCATTAGGGGCAGAATACACTTCATAATTGTGATTTATCAGAAACTTTGTTATCATGTTGCAAATATCGGTATCATCTTCAATGATTGCTATTTTTTTCAATTTTATATCCTCCATATAAAGTAGGGTATACTTTAATTTTGATTGCTTAAAATATGCTTTCATTATACGGCATAATAGAAATGAACTCAAGGCAGAGCATGGAGTATCAATAAAATGTATTTGTAACTTTGATTGGGAAAATAAAAAATACTGGGGAATGGCACTGTATAAGATAGCTTGCTTTCTGCTTTTTGGTTTCTTTGGTTCGGAATAGTGTGGTGCTGGCAGTCTATCTCTTGTTTTCGGTTGCTTGCTTCTTTACCGTACATGAGCATTTTCCCAGGTATTCAAGCAGACGGTGGGCTGCCTTCCCAGCGAATTCAGAAAGCAGGAAAAGGAGTTTTAGAAAGAAGAAGCCGAGAAGGAGTGATCTATATGAGAAAAAAAGCGTTCTTTTATAGTATTCGATGGAGAATGTTTTTATGTATCACTGGAATCGTGATGGGTACCTTGCTCCTCACAGCGCTTTTGGTGGGCTTTGTCATGCGTCATTATCTGGAAGAATCGGCAGTTGAAACATATAGCCTCTCCAGCAGAATTTTAAATAGCTATGTAGAGGAGGGTTTTTCTAAAATTGAATCAGAAACAGAGAGCTTTGTTTTTGATTCTGTCATTCAGCGTTCGCTGGAGCCCACACCGCTTACCTATCTGGAAGAGAGCCGGATGTCTAATGTGTGGAACCGTATCAGCAGTAAGTATGTGAAAAATGGTGTGTATCTGGACAATAAGGGACATGCTTACATAAAAGGAAACCGCGGACTCACATTTTCATGGGATGCTTATGAGGTGAGCAAGCTGTTTTTAGCAACTCAGGAAAGCTATGGCAAATTGCAGTGGGTCTGGACGGAGGATACGATTTTTGGAACGGGAGAGACTGGTATCTTTTTGATCAGGAATGTGAGAAATGTGGACCGACCGGAACTTTCGGGGGTTTTGATTCTTCAGATGAATCCCTATCTCATGGAAGAGGCTATGAAGAAGGCAGATGCTTCTGAGCAGTTGTTTTATTATATCTTTGATGGAGAAGGGCAGCTTTGCTATGAAAAAGGCTGGGAAAAGGGGGACGAAGAAAAACAGCAGGAGCAGATTAAAAGGATTGTAGAGGTATTGGATTTTTCTAAGAAGTCAGAAATTGAGGTAAATCCAGTGCAGGGCGGAATTTTATTTTCCTGCTATGAACCTGGGTTTGGACTTACTGTGGTTACGGAGGTTCCTGACAATGTGATCTACGAGATGACCAGGCTGGTGAATCTGACTTTACTTCTGATAGCCGCCGTGATGTTTCTGATAGCCGCAGCTGCCAGTCTGGGAATGGCATATCATTTTACGAAACCCATTTCAGAGATCAGCCAGACCATGGAGCATTTTGATGGAAGCAGCTTTGATGACAAAATTAAGATCAATACGAGGACGGAGCTTGATACCATAGGAAGCTCCTACAACAGCATGCTTTCCCGCATGGAACAGCTTGTGCTGAAGGTGAAGGAAAAGGAGAGGGAGGTCTGGTCGTTGGAGCTGGATTCTCTCTATTATCAATTAAATCCTCACTTCCTCTATAATACACTTGATAATATTTATATGATGGCACGTATTGCAAAGCAGAAGGAAATCATGAATATGATCCATGCTTTGTCCAGGCTTTTGAAGATCAGCTTAAATAAGGGTGATGGAATGCTTACGGTGGAGGAAGAATTGGAGCATGTGGCGTCTTATCTGGAGATTCAGAAAATGCGTTTTGGGGATAAGTTCCGTTATCAGGTGAAATGTGAGGAGGACGTGAAGAACTATCAGACCATGAAACTTTTGTTACAGCCGATTGTGGAAAACAGCGTAAAGTACGGATTTGCAGGCATGCAGTCAGAAGGCGTTATTTTCATCAACGCAGGGCTGCAGGAGGGAAGAATCTGCTTTTCCGTTTACAATAATGGGAAATCAATTGAGAAGGAAAAGCAGCATCAGTTAAATCATCTTAAGCAGATGGCGCCGGACGGATTGAAGGAAAGTCTGGTTACGGAAAAAGGAGGATTCGGCATCTATAATATTGTGACCAGAATGCGGATGAAGTATGGAGAGGCGTTTGATATCGTGTATTCCGTGCCGGAGGGCGGGGGAACCTTATGCACGCTCTATCTGCCTCTTATATCCCCGAAAAAAGCTATTTGACGAATAGGAAAAGAGAAATATCAAAAAATAAACTTTTGTAAATATCAAAAAGTATATTTACAGGAGTTTATTTTTTTATATTCTGCATTTTATTTTTGCTATAGGTAAAAAGCACAAAACTGTTATACTCAACCTATCAAGCGGAACAATAGGTAAACAACATAAAGGAGGATAAGAGATGAAGTTAAAAAAACTGACAGCGCTTGTATTGACGGCGGTCATGGCAATTACCTTGAGCGCCTGTGGAGGCGGGGCGGCTGATAACGGCACAGAGAAAACACAGGAAAATACAGGAACAGAAAGCACCGGTGATTCCAATGTGGGAGAAGGAGGGGAAATTACCTTTACGTATCTGGAATTAGGGGATCAGGGGACCGGATTGGAAGATTTTTACAGAGAAGTAGTGGATGATTTCAACAATAACAATAAAGGGACTTATGCGGTAGATGTGGAATGGATGCAGGGAAGTTCCCCCGACTATAATAATAAGCTCAGAATGCTTAACGCAGCAGACCAGCTTCCCACAATTTTTGATGCAGGTGGAGAGATTTCTTTATATAACACCTTGAAAAATAATGGGCGTCTGGTAGATGTAAAGCCTTATATCGATGCAGACCCTGAGTGGAAGGCGCGTCTGGAGGATGATTGCATAGAGCAGTTTATAGAAGACGATGGAGCAATTTATATGGTGCCTGAGGCAGCCATGTGTCCGGTTGGAATTTTCTGGAATAAGGATTTGTTTGCAAAGGCAGGAATCGAGAGTTTTCCCGAAACATGGGATGAATTCTGGGAAGCGTGCGATACCCTGCAGGCAGCCGGGATCACGCCGTTAGCCCTGCAGACGGCAGGCTCTGCATGGACCAGTATGATCATTGCAACCAGTTATATGTCTTCCAGTCAGGAAGGAATTGACTTTATGAATCTTAGCTTCCCGGAAACATATGATACGCCAGAATTTCGTGAAATGATGGAGGTTTATGTAAAGTTGTTCCAGTATTGTAACCCTGATGCCATCGGAGGCGACTATTCACTGGCACAAAATCATTTTACCAATGAAGAAGCAGCCATGATGATCAATGGCGCATGGATGATGGAGACACTGCGCGACACGAATTATTCCCCGGAAGGGTTCGAGCAGCATGTGGGATTTACCACGCTGCCGGGTAAAACCGTGGTATATTCCTGGAATCAGGTGGGACGCGTGATTAGTGCCAGCGCTACAGAAGAAGAAATCGAGGCAGCCGTAGAATACATGAAGACATTGAGCACAAAAGAGCATGTAATCCGCTATTTTGAGCTTACCGGAGGCTATTCCAGCAAGGTTGAACTTCCGGAGGAAACTTATAATAACTTAATGCCGACGATGAAGGAATATGCAGATATGTTCAAGGATATCGATCATGTAATTCCCAATTATCAGACACAATGGAACTCGATTATCTTAAACGAAGTATTCACCACAGATCTGCCTGCTCTGGTACAGGGCTCTATTGATATGGACCAGTTCATTCAGATTATGGACGATGCAGTCAAACAGTACGAAGAATAAAGGTTACGGGGATTGTGCTTTTAGGGTACAACCCCCGTTCTAATCAGAAAGCTATGCTTTAGGCATGTGGAACGGAGGCAGATTTGAGAAAGAATAGTACAAGTACAAAAATATGGATTATTTTATTTCTGATTCCGACGGCAGTCGTATTCTGCTTGCTGTTTGCAGTACCGCTTTTTACGACAGTCGTTTCCAGTTTTACGAAATGGAACGGAATGGAACCAATGAAGTTTGTGGGGCTGGATAACTATATTAAGATTTTTCAGTCCAAGGATTTTCTGACAGCGCTGAAAAACACCCTGATATGGGCAGCGGCAGCCGCCTTTATACATGTACCTTTTGGCGTCATCGTCTCTTTGGTGCTCTTTAGAAAAAGAAAAGGATGGAAATTCGTCCGCTCTTCCTTTATGATTCCCAACATGATCTCAAAGACAGCGCTTGCCTTAATGTTTACCTTTATATTCAAGCCCGATGTGGGAATCTTAAATTCTTTCCTGCGGGGAATCGGTCTGGAAAAATGGACTCACAACTGGCTGCAGGAAGAAGCTACAGCGCTTTTTTCTATCACGAATATTTGGCTTTGGTATGCGGCGCTGATTACGCTGATTACCTTTTCAGAACTTACCATGATTTCCTCAGAGCTGGCGGAATCCGCTAAGATTGACGGGGCAACGGATCTGCAGATCGATCTGCTCATTTATTTGCCGCTGCTAAAGAGAATCATTGGAACGGGGGTAGTGATTGCGGTAGTAGGGGTGTTCAAAGAGTTTGAGACTATCTTTATCACCACCAACGGAGGACCGGGCAATGCTACCATGAATCTGGCAATGATGATGTATAACAGAATCATGAATTCAAGTCAGTATGGGTATGCAAATGCGCTGGGCGTACTCTTGCTGCTACTGTCAATCGGCGTTCTGGTGATCTGTAATAAACTGTTTGCAATGGATAAAGAAGATTAGGAGGCGTATATGAAAAAGAAGCATAAGGCAGGAAAAACCGTCTTTGAATATGCAGTCATGCTGATTGTTGTGTTTGTCGCTCTGCTGCCGGTCGTCTGGGTGCTTGTTTCCTCGTTTAAGACCAACAAGGAAATTCTTTCCTCATCCTTTTCTCTTCCCACCAGTCTGTATCTGGGAGGGTATAAGGAGGCATTAAGCAAAGTAAATATACCTGCACGGTTTTTAAATTCACTCATTGTGACGTCTGTCAGTACTGTAATCGGAGTGACGATTTACGCGATGGCGGCATATGTGCTCGCGAGAAAGAACTTTATTGGAAAAGGGATTATTTTTACGATATTCATCTCTTCTATGCTGATTCCCGGCAATGCACTTTTACAGCCAATCTTTCTAATGATGGTCCGCATGGGACTGTATGATACCAAGGCAGGGCTGATTCTGGTGTACATAGGATTTGGGATGCCCATTTCACTGTTTCTGTTAAGAAGCACCTTCCTTGGATGTCCGAAGGAGTTAGAAGAGGCAGCCGCGATCGAGGGAGCAGGTTTTTTGAGAACCTTCTGGTCGGTCATGTTGCCCCTTGCGAAACCGGCATTGAGCAGCTCGGCAATTCTGATGTTTTTGGGAAATTGGAATGAACTGGTCTTTGCATTGCTTCTGACATCAAGCGAAAAGAACCGTACACTGCCGCTTACCATGAAGTTTTTTACCACTACCTTTGGATTCGATTATTCGGCAATGCTTGCAGCCTTAGTACTCTGCATGTTGCCCACGATTATCGTGTATTTATTCTTACAGAGACAGATTATGGAAAGTATGATTGCCGGTGCGGTGAAAGGTTAAAAGGAGGAGACTATGGCATTATTTCAAATATCCTATCCGTCAAAAGTTCTCAGAAGAGAAGCCCTTTTAAGTGTCTGCCTTCCTAATGTACGTTTTAAGGACGCCGCAAAGGAAGTTTATGATTGGAAGAAAAAGTTTGCGGTCTTATATCTTTTACACGGCGCAGGCGGCAATCATTTGGACTGGATCCGTTATTCCTGCGTGGAGAGGCTGGCAGATGAATATCAGGTGGCGGTCGTGATGCCCGCTGCGGACTTGGGATTTTACACAGACATGAAGTATGGAAGCCCTTATTTTACGTATGTGGCGGAAGAACTGCCGCGATATATGGAAAAGGTATTTCCTATTTCCGACAATCCGAGGGAACGTTTTGCGGCAGGTCTTTCCATGGGAGGCTATGGGGCGATGAAGCTTGGACTGACTTATCCTGAGCGTTTTGCCGCTGTGGCAAGCATGTCAGGAGTTCTGGATGTGAAAGGGCTTATGAGAGAAGAGGAACTGGCAAGAGAGATAGAATTAGATCAGGTGCTTGGGTGGTGCTATGGCAATCTTGCCGGGGCTAAGACACAGGAAAATGACTTGTGTTCGCTGTTAGAGCGCGCAGCAGAGCGCCGGGCGAAACTTCCCAGGCTCTTTCAGTGTGTGGGGACGGAAGACTTTCTGTATGAGATTAATCAGACGTTTCTAAATAAGGCAAAAGAACTGAAAATAGATCTGGTATATGAAGAAGAACCCGGCATTCATGAATGGGATTATTGGGAAAAAAAGCTGCCCCGTGTTTTTGAATGGATGTTTTCGGAAAGAAAGGGATAGTAAGAATGAGTGGGGGATGGAAGGATTATTACCAGTGCCGCATGATAGAAGACAGAACCTGGCTAATCAGAGATCTGTACGGTGATTGCAGTTATCTTTTAGAAGGAGAAAAATATGCGCTGCTGATTGATACAGGCATTGGTCTTCCGGGATTTGAGGAAGCGGTAAGGCAGTTGACGGATAAGCCGGTCAGGGTTTTATTGACCCATGGACATCTGGACCATATTGGAGGATGCGGATACTGGAAGGAAGTCATGATTCATGAAAAGGAGATTTCCACTTTAGGCAGGCATCAAAATGTCGGTTACAGGCAGATCATACGAGGGCTTACCAAGGAAGTGGGATTAAAGTTGAAAGAGAAAGCAATCCAGAATTGCATCCACATAAAAATCCCCCGGGAGATAAATTTCATAAAAGAAAAAGACGATGGACAGGCAATCGATCTGGGCGGACGCAGGCTGATCATAATGGAGACACCCGGGCACACAGAAGGAAGTGTCTGCCTGTGGGAGCCGGACAGGAAGGCACTCTACAGCGGAGATACCATCTGTGAAAACCGGGTCATGCTTTCTTTCCCGGAATCCTGCAGCCCGGCGTGTTATGGCAGGAGTCTGAAAAAGCTGGCATCTATTCAGGACAAAATACAAAAAATATATGCAGGTCACAATAAGGTTCCGCTTCCTCCTGCATGGATAGGGCACTTTATGGACTGCGCGGCAGCGCTTGCCGGGAATCGGCAGATGGGGAGCATCGAAGAGACAAGCTCCGTTTTTGGAAAATGTCAAATCTTTAAGGTGGGAATGGCAGAACTGACCTGCCACATAGAAAAGGAGTAATATGGCGCGAGTATATGCAATAAAAAATTTTAAGATTAATAAAGAAAACCTTGCCCTTCAGGAGACACTCTTCCATAATGCCAACGGCTATATCGGGGTGCGGGGAACGCTGGAGGAGAGCAGTGCTGAAAACATGGACACCATGCGGGGAATGTATTTAAACGGTGTTTATGATATTGCGCCGATGAAGCAGGCGGAAAAGCTTTGCAACCTTGTGGAAGAAAAAGAGACCATGGTAAATGTGGCGGATACACAGACCATTGATCTTTACTTTGAGGGCGAGCATTTTTCCATATGGAATGATAAGATTTCCAATTTTGAAAGAAAACTGGATATGGAAGACGGGGTGTCTGAAAGAAAGCTCGACTGGCAGACGAGGAAAGGCAGCAGGATTCGGATAGAAATCATAAGAATGACGTCTTTTGAGGAACGGGCTTTATTTACCATAGACTATAGGATTACTTCGGTAGATTTTTGCGGGAAACTGGAGATCAAGTCCTTGCATAAGGGTTTGGTGCAAAATTATTTTAATCCTGACGACCCCAGGCTTGCAGGTGAAAGTCACCAGCATTTACAAAAAAAGGATGTGCGCATAGAGGGAAGGGAAAGCTGCCTGGTCAGCCAGACGGCAAAAAGCAAAATTCAGATTGCCAGCAGTGTTACCCATTGTATTTATAAAAATGAAGTGCAGATGGAGGAAAAACCTCCTGTATACCATAAAGACGAACACAGTGCATGTTTAAGTGACTGTATACAATTGGAGCCGGGAGACCGGATTCGTATCGTAAAGTATACGGTTTTTGCCGATTCTATCCGCTGCAGGGACTGCATGGTCACGGCACGGGCAAAAATGGAACAGATATTAAAAAAAGGAATCGATTTTTATTATGAATGCCAAAGGAAGTACTTAAAGGACTTCTGGGAAAATGCCGCCATGAAAATAGAAGGCGACGAGGATATGGATTCTTCCGTGAGTTTTAATATGTACGCGCTTTTGCAGGCAGCGGGGGCGGACGGACATGCAAGCATTGCGGCAAAGGGATTGAGCGGGGAAGGGTACGAAGGGCATTACTTTTGGGACACGGAGATGTTCATGCTTCCTTTTTTTGCATTGACGAACCCCGCCATTGCGAAGCAATTGTTGACGTTCCGATATGAAACACTTAATAAGGCAAAGGAAAATGCAGCCTTGCTGGGACATGAGGAAGGCGCTTTGTATCCCTGGAGAACTATTACCGGCAGGGAATGTTCCGGCTATTTTCCTTCTGGGACAGCCCAATATCATATCAACGGGGATATTGCCTATGCAATCGTTCTGTATTACTTGTGTACGGGGGACTGGGAATTTATCAAGGAAAAAGGGCTGGAGGTTTTGTTAGAGACGGGACGATTGTGGATGGATGTGGGATGCTGGAAGGAAGACCGCTTTTGTATCAACTGTGTAACCGGACCGGATGAATATACCTGCATGGTGAACAACAATTATTATACCAACGCCTGTGCCAGGTACAACCTTGAATGGATCGGGCGGTTTACAGATAAATTTCAAAAAGAAGATGGGTGGAGATCTTTTGCAGATCAGATGGGATTAACGATCCGTGAGCTGGAAGAGATGGATGGGGCAGCGAAAGGAATGTTCCTGCCATATGATGAAAAGCTGGGAATCAATCCGCAGGATGATTCCTTCTTATCAAAACCTGTCTGGGATATCAAGGGGACGCCTAAAGATAAATTTCCTCTTCTGCTGCATTATCATCCCCTTCACCTGTATCGCTATCAAGTGTGCAAACAGGCAGATACAATCCTGTCCTATTTTCTGTTTCCAGATTATCAGGATGAAGAAACGATGAAAAAATCTTTTTCCTACTATGAAGAAATTACGACCCATGATTCTTCTCTGTCCACCTGCGTATTCAGCATCATGGCATCCAGGCTGGGGATGAAGGAAAAGGCATACCGCTATTTGGGGGATTCCGCCAAGCTGGACCTTTTAAATACCCATAAAAATACAAAGGACGGAATCCACGCCGCCAACATGGGCGGGTGCTATATGGCTATCGTGTTCGGATTTGCAATGCTTCAGATAAAGGAAAACACCATCTCTCTTTCCCCTTGGCTGCCGGATGCATGGCACGCTTACCGCTTCCGGTTCCGATATCAGGGAAGACTCGTGGAAGTACAGGTAAACAGGGATGAAAGCAGGATTCATCTGCTAAAAGGAGAACCTGTGGAGACAGAATTTTATGGCGCAAAAAAACGTCTGGAAGAAAAACAAGGACTGAAATGGAATGGCAGGGAGGTTTGCTTTCTATGATTCATGAAAAAATAAAAATTTCCACCCTAAAAGAGACAAAGGCATATATGAAGACCTATCTGCTTGAAAATTATGAGGAGATCGATCCAAACAGAAGAAGACCGCTGGTGCTGATTTGCCCGGGGGGAGGATATGAGTTTACAACAGACAGAGAGGCGGAGGCGGTTGCCATGCAGTATCTGGCAAAAGGATATCACGCCTGTGTGCTGAGATACAGCGTAAAGCCGGCGGAATTTCCCAAAGCGCTTGGCGAACTGGCATGGTGTGTTGCCTACTTAAAAGAGCACGCAGTAAAATATGGTATTTGCGCAGAAAAGATTATCCTAGCAGGGTTTTCGGCAGGAGGACATCTGGCAGCCAGCCTTGGCGTATTTTGGGATAAAGAATGGCTTGCAAAAGAAACAGGACTTTCCAAAGAGCAGATGCGGCCGGGGGGATTAATCTTGTCCTATCCCGTAATCACCTCCGGGCAATATGCGCACAGGGGAAGCTTTGACCAGCTTATGGGAAATTCAAAGAATAAGGAGTTACAGCAATTGCTGAGCCTGGAAGAACAGGTAAGCGAAAACGTGCCGCCTGTCTTTATCTGGCATACCCTCACTGATGAAGCAGTCCCCGTGGAAAATATGTTCCTGTTTGTAAGAAGCCTGCAAAAATTCGGCGTCTTAGTGGAAGCCCACCTATTCCCTAAAGGTCAGCACGGACTTGCCCTTGCCAATGAGGAGACAATGATTAAGAACTTAGGGTTCGGCGTTGAAAAGCACTGCCAGAAATGGATGGAGCTTTCTATAGACTGGATTCAAAATATTATGGAGGAAAGCTGATGAAAGGAATTATCTTTGATTTAGACGGAGTCATTATATCTACCGACAAACTTCATTATAAGGCGTGGAAAAAAATAGCAGACAAATTAAACATAGCATTCGACGAAAAAATCAACAACCGCCTCCGCGGAGTCAGCAGAATGGACAGCTTAGAAATCATCCTGGAAGGCTATCAGGGATCAGCGCTTAATAAGGAAGAAAAAGAGGCACTTGCAGATGAAAAAAATGCCTGCTACGTGGAACTTCTAGGAACCCTCCATCCCGACCAGATGGATCCGGATGTGACAGATACCCTGCGGTACCTTAGAGAAAAAGGACTAAAACTGGCAATTGGTTCCTCCAGCAAAAACACCAAATACATATTACATCAATTAGAAATAGAAAATCTATTTGACGCAGTATCAGACGGAACCAATATTACAAAATCAAAACCCGACCCAGAAGTATTCATTAAAGCAGCCTCATTCTTAGAACTGCCGGAGGAGGAATGCATTGTAGTGGAGGATGCTGTGGCAGGAATCGATGCTGCTCGAAGTGGTCATATGAGGTCAGTAGGGATAGGGGATGCCTACTTTTACAATCAAGCAGATTATCATATCAAAACATTTAGTGAGTTAAAAAATCTTTTTTGATTGAGGTAGGGTCAGCCCAGAAGGGCGGCGCGGCAGGAGGGGCAGGACTACGGCAGGCAGGAAGCGCCCCTCCTGCCGCGCCGCCCTTCCGGGCTGACTCGCTGCTTTAAAGGTAATTTTTTTAAAATTCTTGAAAAAGACGGGCTCTTTTGTTACACTAGGAACTGGGAAATATTGTGAAATATATTTTAGCTAAAAGGAGCGAATATTTATGAACAAAGTGACGTTTGATTATTCAAAAGCAGCTTCCTTCATAGGAGATCATGAAGTGGAATCTATGAAGAAGCTGGCTATGGATGCAAAAGATCTGCTGGTTTCTAAAACCGGAGCAGGAAATGATTTTCTTGGATGGATCGATCTTCCTGTAGACTATGACAAAGAGGAGTTCGACAGGATTAAGAAGGCAGCAGCAAAGATTCAGAGCGATTCGGAAGTTCTGCTGGTAATCGGTATCGGCGGGTCTTATCTGGGTGCAAGGGCAGCTATTGAATTTTTAAGACACAGCTTTTACAATACGGTAAGCAAGGAAATCAGAAAGACACCTGAAATCTACTTTGTAGGAAATTCCATCAGCTCCACTTATATCAGGCATTTGATGGATGTGATTGGGGACAGGGACTTTTCTATTAATATGATCAGTAAGTCAGGAACGACTACGGAGCCTGCGATTGCATTCCGTGTATTTAAGGAAATGATGGAAAAGAAGTATGGCAAGGAAGAGGCGGCAAAGAGAATTTATGCCACCACCGACAAGGCAAGGGGGTCTCTTAAGAGTCTTGCCACAGAGGAAGGCTATGAGAGCTTTGTAGTGCCGGATGATGTGGGCGGACGTTTCTCCGTTCTCACAGCGGTTGGTCTGCTTCCCATCGCAGTAAGCGGTGCTGACATCGACAAGCTTATGGAGGGTGCACAGGCTGGACGCAAGGCAGCATTGGAAAATGCTTTTGAGGACAACGATGCAGTGAAGTATGCAGCGCTCCGCAACATTCTTCTCAGAAAAGGAAAAGGAATCGAGATTCTTGCAAACTATGAACCCAGCGTTCATTATGTTTCTGAGTGGTGGAAGCAGCTTTACGGAGAAAGCGAAGGCAAGGATCAGAAGGGTATTTTCCCTGCAAGCGTGGATCTTACCACAGACCTTCACTCTATGGGTCAGTTCATTCAGGACGGTTCCAGGAATATGTTTGAAACGGTCATCAATGTTGAGACAAGCAGGGAGGAGATCATTCTGCAGGAAGAGCCGGTGGATCTTGACGGATTGAATTATCTGGCAGGCAAGAGCGTTGATTTCGTGAACAAGAGCGCTATGAATGGCACCATTCTTGCCCATACAGACGGTCAGGTGCCCAACTTTATGGTTACCGTTCCCGAAGTAAATGAGTTTTATTTAGGACAGTTGTTTTACTTCTTTGAGTTTGCCTGCGGTGTCAGCGGATATCTGCTGGGGGTAAATCCTTTCAATCAGCCCGGTGTGGAAAGCTACAAGAAGAACATGTTCGCACTTCTCGGAAAGCCGGGATATGAGGCGCAGAGAGAGGAACTGCTTAAGAGATTATAATTGAACGATTACGAATACCCGGAGGAGCGATCTTCCGGGTATTGTTATCTATCTTCGTCAGCTTGCCGTGGGGCTGTTCGCTGGGAAAGGAAGGAAAGAGCCATGAACAGGATTTTGATTATAGACGATGATAAAGAGCTGTGCGCACTGATCAAGCAAAGTATTTTGGTGGAAAATATGGAAGCGGATGTCTGCTATTCGGGAAAAGAGGGCTTGGCAAAATTAAGGGAAAACGATTACCAGAGTGTCCTGCTGGATGTAATGATGCCCGGCATGGATGGGTTTGAGACCTTGGAAAAAATCAGGGCGGAAAGCAAGGTTCCTATTTTGATGCTTACATCCAGAGGCGACAGCATATCTAAGATACGGGGCCTGCGCGCCGGGGCGGATGATTATCTGGCAAAGCCTTTCCTGATGGACGAGCTGATTGCCCGTGTGGCCTCGCTGGTAAGGCGGTATACGCGCTTTAATCCCAAGGAAGGGGAAGTGAAGAACTTGGTTTTCGATGGGCTTACCATTGACTTGGACGCCAGATGCGTCACCACGGGGAATGGAACCTTTGAACTTCCCAAAAAGGAATTTGACCTGCTTTTATTCTGCGCTGAAAACCAAGGGAAAATTCTCACTAAGCAGCGGATTTATGAAGAGGTGTGGGGGGAAGAATACTGTTTTGACGACAGCAATATTATGGCAGTAATCAGCCGGCTGCGGAAAAAACTGGAGGATAATCCCGGAAACCCCAAGTATATTCAGACGGTAAAAGGAATCGGTTACCGTTTTAATAAGGAGGTATGACCATTGTATCTGGAATTAATTGTTACCCTGTCCATTGTTTCGGCGGCATTTTTTGCCGCCGCCTTTTTCATGACCCAGCGTGTAAAAAGGCATCTTAAGGAAATGGAGGAAGTGCTTAAGGAAGTAAAGGAGGGTAATGGAAACAGGCGCATTCTGGCAGCATCCCGGGAACTGACTGCGCCTCTTGCCTATGAAATCAATGAGATTATCGTATCCTATGAGGACAGAATCGTATCCCTCCGGCAGGCGGAGGAGACCAACAAGCAGCTGATGACGAGCCTCTCCCATGACGTGAGGACACCGCTTACCACGCTGATTGGCTATCTTGACGCTGTGCATAAAGAAGTGGTCACGGGAAAGGACCGCGAGGAATATATGGAGACTGCCCGCCGGAAAGCCCATGATTTGAAAGCGTACATCGATGTACTCTTTGACTGGTTCAAGCTTAATTCAAATGAGTTCACCTTAAAGATGACCATTGTTGAAGCGGCGGAACTGACCAGAAACATTTTGATAGACTGGATCCCCGTTTTTGAAGACAAGCAGATGGAGTATATCATCGATATTCCGCAGCAGCCTTTTCCTGTCAGGCTGGACATGGATGGTTATATGCGGGTTATAAATAATCTCATATCAAATGTGATTTCCCACGCCCATGCAGACCAGATTAAGATTGCATTGGAAAAGCAAGGCGGAAAGGTAAAGATTCTCCTATCGGACAACGGAGCAGGCATTGAAAAGGAAGACTTAAAGCATATTTTTGAGCGGCTTTACAAATGCGATAAGAGCAGGAGCGAAAAAGGCAGCGGTCTGGGTTTATCCATCGTATACCAGCTGGTTACGAAAATGAACGGGGAAGTGACGGCGGAAAGCGAGCCGGGGAAAGGGACTGCTTTTATGCTTACCTTTCCTTTGGCGGACTAAAAATTCAAATACAAGGTTCATGCAAGGTTTATGTAAGATTAGCGTGATAGAATAAAGCATGTAAAACCGCCAGGAAAAGAAAGGGCGGCAAAGTAAGGAGGTTTGAATATGCCGGAATATATCATTGAAACAAAAAATCTTACAAAAAAATACGGCACACAAAAAAGCGTTGCAAGCTTAAATATCCATGTGCAGAAGGGAAGAATTTACGGTCTGCTTGGAAGAAACGGAGCCGGAAAGACCACCACCATGAAAATGCTTCTCGGATTGACAGCGCCTACGTCCGGTGAGATTAAAATCTGGGGAAAGTCTCTCCATGGAAATGAAAAAAAGATTCTTCCCCGGATAGGAAGTCTGATTGAGTCTCCCGGGTTTTATCCTAATTTGACGGGCACGGAGAATCTGCGCATCTTTGCGGCGCTGCGGGGTGTGCCGAATAATCACGCCATTGAAGATGCGCTGAATCTGGTGGGTCTTCCTTACAAGGATAAAAAGCTGTTTTCCCAGTATTCCCTTGGCATGAAGCAGCGGCTGGCGATAGCGCTTGCGGTCATGCATGACCCGGAACTTTTGATTTTAGACGAGCCTATCAATGGACTTGATCCGATTGGAATTGCGGAGGTACGTTCCTTTATCCGGCAGTTGTGCGACGAACGGGGAAAGACGGTCTTGATTTCTAGTCATATCCTTTCTGAAATTTCTCTTTTGGCAGACGATATTGGTATCATCGACCACGGGGCACTTCTGGAGGAGGAAAGCCTGGTCCGGTTGGAGCAAAAGAGCAATAAGCACATTCACTTTACCCTTTCTAATACGGCACAGGCGGCAAGAATCTTAGAGCTTCAATTTCAGGAGAATTGGTTTTCCATATTGGATGATCATAATCTGCAGGTCCATAATCTTGCCATACCTGTGGAAAGGATGGTTACGGCTTTTGTGGAAAACGGGCTGGAAGTATCGGAGGCGCATACCTGCGAAGAGAGTCTGGAGGATTACTTCAAACGCATTACGGGAGGTGAGGGCATTGCTTAGGCTGATAATCTGTGAAATTTGGAAATTAAAGCGAAGAAAATTATTTCAGGCGGCGTTTCTCACAACTTTTATCATGCCGCTGTGCTATACCATTATTTTATCGGACACAAATCTTGACAATATGATGTCGGTCGTAAGGGAAGAAAATGGCTTTTTGATTCTGATGCCCTTGTCCGTTGTGTTAGCTGCCAATCTCTTTTTTGAAGAACATGACTATGACACATTAAAAAATCTGATGTGTATTCCGGTTTCAAAGAACAGGCTTGCTTTGGCAAAATTTGCAGTGATTCTGCTCTTTGATGTGGGATATATGTTTGCCGGCTATGGAATTGCATTTTTGCTCACGGCGCTGACAGGCACCTCGCTTAACGGCTGGGGACTGCAGTTTTTCCTTACCATTGGAACCGGCGTCCTGCTCTTTGCGGCAGCAATGCCCTGCATCTTTTTGGTGGTGTGGTGCAATAAATCTTATATTATTTCCGTCATTATTGCGTTTGCGTATACGGTGTTTAACTATATCCTCCGCATCAACGATAGCTTTATGATGGTACCCCTGGGGTTCAACGTCGCCACCTTTCTTCCTGTTCCTGTTATTTTCCGGTGGATATACCAATTTCATTCATTGGAAGGCGCCGGGGAAATCGCGCGCAATTTTTATCATCGGTTCAGTCCTTATTTTGTCTCGACCCCGGCAGTTTTTGGGATACTGCTTGGGGAAGGGCTGATCTTCATGGTGCTCATGATGAAGGTCTATCGGAAGCAAAGTGTATAAGGAGGTGAAGAAGGATGTTACGTATAATTAAAACGGAGTTTATGAAAATAAAAAGATACCATATTCTGCTGATCGGCTTAATCGGCATGCTGTGCTCGCCGCTGCTTCAGCTTTTTTCGCAAATGGTGGTAAATGAGGAATATAAAAGACCGAATTTTGATTTTGCCGCGCTGGCGGAGATGACCGTTTGGGGAAGCGCGCAGGTCTTTATGCCGGCGCTGTTTACCTTGATCGGGGGTTATCTGATCAGCAGGGAATATTCGGACGATACCTTGAAAAATATTCTGACCGTTCCTGTTTCCTTTCGGAAGTTCTTGGCAGGAAAGCTGGTTGCAATCGGGTTGCTGGCGATGCTCTTCGGTGTATACTGTTTTGGTGTGACGGCAGTGGTGGGAGTAGTAGTGGGTCTTCCTGATATCAAGGTTTCTGTTCTGGCAATTGCCCTGCTGCAGATGACGGGGCTCGCCTTCTGGGTTTATATTGTGGTTGCGCCGATTATCGTTATCTGCAGCAGAAGACCGGGAATGTTCATGAGCGGTTCTATCATGGCATTTCTTGTATAATAGGAAATTCCTCCTGCCGGAGGAATCTTGAATTAAAATAGCCCGCCGGAGACGGGCACGCTGATAAGACGA
>ERZ808054.854-NODE-854-length-22179-cov-5.809067_pt1 | contig 22179 bp, 24 predicted proteins | sample MGYA00380201_ERZ808054 | MGnify/ENA primary metagenome ERZ808054 (study PRJEB31490, sample SAMN06133419) | mouse gut metagenome | isolation source: Z5_2 | host: mice | place: China: Chengdu | collected 2015-05 ...
AGAGGTATTGGGAGTAGTTGTAACGGTAACTGCGGCAGATTTTATACAAGCTTATACCGCCGTGAATAATTCAGGATTAAATATTTTCTCTGTCATTTGAACCCTTAAAATGTATATTTAAAAAAACATCTCTTCCCCTGCTTTGCAAATCTGTTATACTATAGGAAACAATAGATTAGATTTGCTACTAACTGTAAAAAAGAAGGAGCCAGCATGAACGGATTATATGCGAATATTAAAAAAAATGGTCCAAAACACAAGGACACACTATTCTGGAGCATCCTGGCGCTGGTACTGTGCCTGACTGCCATCGTAATCGCATCCGTTGTCTGGTTTCTGGGCTATCATGGGCGCTTTACAGATTTCGTGGGAAATCTGTCTGCCAGCACCACTTATGCCTACAAGAATGACTGTCTCATTGCAAAAGCAGGGGGCAAGACCTACAAAGTATCAGAAGAAAATATGTATGGCATTTATGCCTATCTTTCTTTAAACAAATCCGGAAGAGAAAGCAAAAAAATACCGGAAGGGGAACCTGTGGAGCTTGATTATGGCAACAATACCATGCTGAGGCTCTGGGATATCCCCCTTGAAGGCGGACGGCATAATCTGTTTATTCAATATACGGACATCCAGGGGCACATTTATTCCTATATCAGCTATAAGACCACTCTGGATACGGTAATAGTCCGGTATCTGACCTATGGAAATGAAGAAATCAAGACAGATTCGTGATCGCCTTTTTCAGCTTGCTCTTGATCCGCTGCAGCGCATTATCCGTGGATTTTCCATCTCGCCCAAGGACCCGGGCAATCTGGCTGTATTTCATGCCGGTCAGATACAGATCCAGCACCTGCTTTTCAAAGGTACTCAGCTCTTTTTCAATGGTCCGCTCCAGCCGTTCCACATTTTCCTTATCGATCAAAAGCTCTTCCGGGTTTTTCCCCGGCATTGAAGCCATGTTTCCCATAAGCTCCCACTCACCATCCCCGCCATCCGCATCCTGATCCGCCGATGCGTAGAGCGATATGTAAGTGTTCAAAGGGGTATGCTTCTGCCGTCCTGCCGCCTGAATTGCCGTGTACATCTGTCTGGAAACACAAAGATCAGCAAAGGTAAAAAAGCTGGCATCCCGCCCCGCATCATAATCCCGAACCGCCTTAAATAGCCCGATCATCCCTTCCTGGATCAGATCATCCCGGTCCGCCCCTAAAATATACATGGATTTTGCCTTACTCCGCACCAGATTTTTATACTTGTCCATGATATAGTCAATGATAGCCCCTTCTCCGTCGCGCAAACGCAGAATCAGCTCCTCATCACTGCACTCCTCATAGTTCTTCTTCAAAATTTCCCTCCTGCATTTCATACAGACTGATCACTTCCGCAGCAATGTGCCGGGCTAACAGCTCATACCCTTCCGGATTGCAATGGACGCCATCCGGCATATAGTTAAAAATCACCGCTGCATCATGAGAATCCAATATATTGGAATTATAAAGATCGATCACCGGAACCTCATACTCTTTTCCGATCTGCTTCATGGCATTTGCAATCATGGACTGGGGAAGCAGATAATCCCGCTCCTTCCGCAGCATGTCATGGAGCACATTGGGCAAAGGCGTTATCAATATAATCTGGGCATCCGGATAGTTTTCCTTAAGACCTTTCATCAGTTCATCCAGGTCCCCGATAAAAGTTCCCTCCTTCCGCTCCTCCATAATGCCGAAATCTTCCTGTGTCACACAAAATCCGTCATTGGTTCCACCCATGACCAGGATCATGTCTGCATCCTCGGGAATATCCCGGTACCGGTCAACAAAAGCATTTTCCCAATATCTTCCGATCGAAGAACCTCCTATTCCTAAATTCACTACCTCTTTTGCGCCCAGGATTTCCTTTAGACAGGCAGGATAAGCATACTGCTGATAATCCTCCATCTGCTCCAGATTCGTTGCCGCAGTAATGCTGTCTCCAAGACAGACTATCTTTTTATCTGAAAAATCTATTTGACCGCCCATAATGATTTCCTGATCCAGACGGCTTTGGAAAATTGTCTCTTCATAAGAGCCGCGGATCTTTCTTTTTTCCAATAAGGTCATTCCGGATACATCATTCCCTGATATGTCATTGTCCAAAACGTCATTTCCTGATATGTCATTGTCTGAAATAGCATTGCCAGACACTGCATTTCCCGATATAGTACTCTCCGATATGTCGTTGTCCGATATCTCATTTCCTGATAATGCGTTCTCGGAAACACTTCCTTCTATATCACTGTTTCCTGATACCGTTTCAAGGAAGCTCTCACCTTCGGACACACTATCCGCCTCCTGTGCGGCTGGCAGATCTGCCTGCTCTTCCATCTCATCAAAATACTGCTGATTTTCCCTGATAAACTCTTCGATTGCCCGCTGATCCTGTGACAGCTCACTGATCGTCATCTGAATCTGTGCCGCCTCAGCCCTTGCTACCTCGTAGCGTTCCCGCCGTTCCTTCGCCCATTTTCTGGTACCGGAATACTGCACAGCTCTGTCGATTCCCACCGCCGCGATCATGATCGCTACCATCGCGATCAGCATAAGCATAACTCTGTTAATCTTTCCCATTTCTTATTATTATCTCTACTTTCCAAGCCTCTGACGGACGATCTCATATGCCAGCACACCTGTTGCCACCGAAGCATTTAAGGAATCAATGTCGCCTTTCATGGGAATGGATGCAACCATGTCACAGTTTTCTTTAACCAGTCTGCTCACGCCCTCCCCCTCGCTTCCGATCACCAGTCCGATGGCACCTGTCAGGTTCAGATCGTACATCGCAGTTCCGTCCATATCCGCACAAACGAACCACATGCCCTGCTTTTTCAGTTCCTTTATGGTTACTGATAAATTGGTCACTCGGGCTACCGGCGTGTAATTCAAAGCCCCCGCAGAGGTTCTTGCCACCGTAGCCGTCAGCCCCACTGCACGGTTTTTCGGAATGATCACCCCATGTGCCCCTGCCAGATTGGCAGTCCTGACCACCGCTCCCAGATTATGGGGATCTTCCATGTTATCAAGCAGGATGAAAAAGGGCGGTTCTCCCTTCTTGCGGGCCAGTTCAAACAGATCCTCCACTTCGGCATAGGAATAAGCCGCTGCCGCTGCAATCACGCCCTGATGCTTTCCCGTTTCCGACATCTGGTCCAGCCGCTGTCTGGTCACATACTTGATCATGGCATTCTGCTTTTTGGCTTCCCGTTTGATAGTATTTACAGCCCCGTCCTGACAGCCGTCAAGAATATAAACCTTGTCAATGGTTTTTCCTGAACGGAAAGCTTCTATCACCGCATTCCTTCCTTCTATCGCAAATTCATTTATCTCCATATCCTGTTTCTTATCTTCCACTTTTATTTCCTTCCTGCATGTCCAACTTATGTAAACCAATTTGTATCAGCTCCAGTACCCGGTCCATCCGTTCCTCCAGATAAAGATAGCCCACCAAAGCCTCTAGTCCGGTAGCCTTCTTGTATTCATCCAAAGAAGCATTTTTAGCTATCGTATGGGGGCTGGCATTTCTGCCTCTTTTATACACCACCAGCTCATCCTCTGTCAACTCATCCAGAATACTTTCTATCATCTTAGCCTGAGCCGGCGCCTTCACATACTGGATGGCCTGCAGATTCATCTTATTGACAGACATATTCCCCTTTCCTACCACCATCGTCCGAAAGATCAGATCATAGACCGAATCTCCGATATAGGCAAGGGGAAGAGGTGAATATGTCCTGATATCCACCTCTTTTAATCCAAAGCTTTCTTTTATCGACTGTAACAGACTTACGCTCTCTTCCATTTAACTCCCTCTCGGGTATCCTCTAAAATAATTCCCTTTTCCAGTAACTCATTGCGGATTTCGTCCGCCCGCTTAAAATCCTTTGCCTTTCTCGCCGTCTGGCGCTCCTCGATCAACGCCTCGATATCACTGCCTGGCATTTCCTGTTTCTTTTCCACGATAAGACCGCAGATATCGGAAAGCATCACGATTTCTTCCTTCAGCGCGTTTAAGAATTCCTTGCTGCAGCCCTCTTTGGCATTCACGTTCACAAACTTTACCAGCTCAAAAATAGCCGCAATGGCATCCGCCGTGTTAAAATCATCATCCATCGCTTCGTCAAAGCTTGAGGCAAAGCCCTTTGCCTCATCGAGAAGCTTTTGTTCTTCCCCGCCTGCCTTGTCCGCAGACGCATTTTCCAGCAGATAATTCAAGTTGCTGACGCTGGTCACGATCCGGTCATAGCCGTTTTGCGCTGCTTCCATCAATTCCGCGCTGAAATTAAGCGGACTTCTGTAATGCGCCGAAAGCATGAAAAACCGCAGCACCTGAAGGTCATATTTTTCGCTGATATCCCTGACCGTAAAGAAATTTCCCGCCGACTTGGACATTTTCCGGTTATCAATATTCAAAAAGGCATTGTGCATCCAATACTTTGCAAAAGGCTTCCCATTAGCCGCCTCTGACTGGGCAATCTCATTTTCATGGTGGGGAAAAATCAGATCCTCGCCGCCTGCATGAATGTCGATCTCCTCGCCCAGATACTTTTTGCTCATCACGGAACATTCAATATGCCATCCCGGACGCCCATCGCACCAAGGTGATTCCCAATAAGGCTCTCCGTCTTTTTTTGGTTTCCAGAGCACGAAATCAAGGGGATCCTCCTTCTGATCCTCCCCGGTCACAAGCAGCGAACGGTTTCCGCCCTGCAAATCATCCAGATTCTTGTGGGAAAGCTTTCCATAGCCCTTGAAGCTTCTTGTCCGAAAATATACCGTGCCGTCCGCCGCCGTATAGGCATGCCCCTTTTCGATCAGAGTTCCGATCATGTCCAGCATACCGCAGATTTCTTCCGTTGCCTTGGGATGGGTGGTTGCTTCCTTCACGTTCATTGCAGCCATGTCTTTTTTGCATTCCGCAATATAACGCTCAGAGATCACCGACGCATCCACGCCTTCCTCAATTGCTTTTTTGATGATCTTGTCATCCACATCCGTGAAGTTTGACACATAATTGACCTCATAGCCCTTGTGCTCCATATATCTTCTGACCGTATCAAACACGATCATAGGACGTGCATTGCCGATATGGATCAGGTTGTACACGGTGGGACCGCACACATACATCTTTACCTTTCCCTCTTCTAATGGAATAAATTCCTCTTTTCTCTTTGACAGTGTATTGTAGATTTTCATTCTGCGAAATCCTCTCCTTTCCCTTTTCACTTAAAATTTATTTCGTGACAGTTCCCTGAGATCCCTTTCAAGGTCTAAGACCCTGTTCGTCAGCTCTGCATTGGCACGGTTCAGTGCATTGATATCCTCCTGCACTGGATCAGGCAAATCCACCTGATCCAGCTCATCCTGAGGCAGGCACTTTTTCAGCCGCTTCACCACATGCCCCGGAACGCCCACTACCGTAGATCCCGGCGGCACATCCTCCAGCACCACGCTTCCTGCCCCGATCTTGGAATTATCCCCGATGGTACAGGACCCAAGGACCTTCGCCCCTGCCCCGATCATAATATTATTTCCCAGAGTAGGATGCCGCTTTCCCTGCTCCTTTCCGGTTCCTCCTAAGGTGACTCCCTGATAAAGAGTCACATTGTCTCCGATAATAGTGGTTTCCCCTATGATCACTCCATTGCCATGGTCGATGAAAAAGCCCTTCCCGATCTGTGCGCCGGGATGGATCTCAATCCCTGTCTTGCGCACACCCCGCTGGGAGACCCATCTCGCCAAAAAGTAATGCTTTTTCAAATATAGCCTGTGGGCGATCCGGTAATGGATCATCACCTTAAAACTGGGGTACAAAAATACCTCCATGGAGGAATGGATTGCTGCATCCCTTTCCCGGATAATTGCAATTTCTTCCTTAATATTCTTTATAAATCCCACTGTTTCAACCCCTTGGTCCGATTTCTATGCGGTTATTTCACGAAACTTTCACTTTATGAAATCAAAAAGGATAACCTCATCCTTAGAGACGAAGTTATCCGTGGTTCCACTCTACTTAGAAGCATTGCTGCTCCCGCTCAAATTACGTAACGTGTAAATACGTGCCCCGCTACCTGTTTTGCACCTGCCCTTCAAAGCAATGTGCTTTCCAGCTCACCAGGCCTGCTCCCGGATGCACTTCTATGATCCCCTTGCAGGAACGCTTCCAGCCGATGACATTCCCTCTCTGTCCAAAGCCCGCCAAAACTGCGGATCGATCATATACTCTTTCCGTTCTAAGCATTTTCCCTATAGAAATCGAAAAACTTTTTACATTAACAGAATATGCAAAAGCAGAAGTTTTGTCAACTGGTATTTTCCATAATCTTTTGCAAATGCAAAGTCCTGGGCTGAATAATTACCTTTCAGCCTTTCCCGGCACAATTTTCCCCAATCAACACCCCAGCCTGAAAGCTAATCAGAAACATCTCCAACATCTGGGCATTACATTCCCTATACTTTAAATAATAGTACAACATATCAAAAAAGCCCATCACATTTTTACGACATTCACTATCAACATCAGTATTAACATGCTCCTTCAACAAAAATTGGGCTATCTTCGAAAACACAAACTTTTCATTGGCAAAAACTATCTTTTCTTCATTATCTGGATTGCATACAATCTGAATGGCATGTCTGCGCATTAACCAATAGCACTCATACGCACATACTTTAATGTCATTCACATTTGTTATTTCATGTAACTTTTTCAATCGGGAAATATCCGTATAATAATCTAAAATTGCATGTGTTAATGCCACTTCATCAATTTTCAATTTATCCCCTAAAGAATAATCAGAAATAAAAATATCCATTTCCTGATGAATATTTTCGTATTTAGATTTGATTTTTTCTGCCGTAAATTCCCTAATAATCGGCTCATATGATATATATAACGCTTCAATATTCTTCATCATTACATTTCCCACTCAATTGTAACAAATCATATCCCCATTTAGACTTCATAAAATCCATATACTGAATCATTTCTTTATGCTCAATGTCTCCGTATCTGTTCAATGAGCTATTTGTCATAATATGCATCTTAACTTTGCCATCCCGAATCATTTCCATCATCCTGTTTGCAGCGCCTGAAGCCTCTACGCTTATCCCATTAATCTCAGACATCTTTTTCTCCTATTCTTCAACCACATAATTTATCATATCTCTAAATGTCTTACACTTCTCCAGCTCCTGAGAATTGTGATTTTGCGCATAATGCAAATCGTTACCCACTGATTTTTTCACACCATTCTCTTTAGTAATAAATTTATTTTCAGGGACATTTTCAAACCTTTTATAGTATGAACCCATTTCATCTCCCATACCAACAAGCCGGTTCAAAAGCTCTGAATACTCTTTTAACATTTTATTGCTTAACTTATGCGGATATAAAATATCATGGTCAATTTCACCCCATCCCTCTTCCAATAACGTGCGTACTTGAATTTCGATGTACATTCCCTTATAGTTCACTATATAGTGTATCGAGCGATAATACTTATGGTCTAAAATATTTTCCAGAGGAATTCTGCCAACATATATTTCATTATAGTCACCTGCACGAATATGAACTTTGGGAGCTTCCGCCATAAAAACAGATCCATCATTTACATAATCCAATGCACTATCCTTTACATACCCTGATTGTCCCGGTTTAATTTCCCCAGTAATATATTCATGAAATTTCACCCAGTCTTCACGATATAACAGCAATCCTCTTACACCGATCAAATCTGTCAAAAAATAATAATAATTATCTTTTCGAACGCCTTTATATTTTAAATAATTATCATTTCTTTTTCTGATAATTTTTTCAATAACATGCTCTGGTTCTTTGCATCTGCTTCGGTATGAATGTAACCCTGTTTCACTCTCTTTATTCAAAAAATATTCTTCTATAAATTTCTGACGTGCAGGCTCATAAATTTCCTTTAATTTATTCTCATAGTCCTCTGCTATTTCCTTCAGCTCTTCCCAAGAAATCTGAGCACTCTCAAATTGATTTTCTGAAATATGATAATGCTCCAAAAAGTCTTCTTTCGTAATATTCATATAAAAGCTCCACTTTAAGACATTTTTTTCAATGTTACGCTATTCACATAACAATGTAAATCACATTTAGCAGGTCTTGCCATGTCTTATTGTTCTTGTTTTGTATTTTATCACAACATTTCAAATTTCGCCATCAGTTTAGGTAAGATGTTATTTATCTGCCATCACTGGACATCCCATGCAGCCTTCACATTTCTGCTCCGTTACATCTTCACTGGACAAATTCACCGGGCTGGTAAGCATACAGACAGCCTGGGAAGAAATCCCTTCCCCCATTCCCGTAAATCCAAGCCCTTCCTCCGTAGTCGCTTTCACATTAACCTGACTTACATCGATTCCCAATGCCGCCGCAATGTTTTCCCGCATAGTATCAATATGAGGACGCATCTTCGGTGCCTGCGCGATAATCGTTGCATCAATATTTTCAATCAAAAACAGATTTTCTTCTAAAAGCCTTCCTACATACTCAAGGAGCTTGATCGAAGATATTCCCTTATAAGCAGGATCGGTATCCGGAAAATGCTTGCCGATATCCCCCAGCGCAGCCGCTCCCAAAAGCGCATCCATGACGGCATGCAAAAGCACATCCGCATCCGAATGCCCCAGAAGTCCTTTTTCATAGGGGATATCCACTCCGCCAATAATCAGCTTTCTCCCTTCTACCAGCCTGTGGACATCATAACCCATTCCTATTCTCATTTTCTTTATGCTCCTTCCTCTAAAACCTTCCTGATATATTCTACGTCCTTTTGCGTAATATATCCAACCTTCCGGTAAGATAATGCCATCCCGCCCTGCGTCACTGCATATCCCCGGTACATATATTCCCCAAAGCCGCAATAAACTGTTGCCGTATCGGTGAGAACCTCATTTTCAAAGGTGTCCTTCATCCTGATTCCCTTATAATACAAATGCAGATGGATTGCCTCATGAGCCAATACCGCAATAACCGAATCCAGCGTGTAGTAAGGCTGCAGCTCCACGCTGATCTTGGTAAAGGCAAGGTCCGTGGCAATCTGTCCCGCCCGGTCCGGCACCGGCGTATGCCATATCTCCAGCTTGATAAAGCTGCCGTCAATCCCCAGATGGGCGCAAATACTGCACAACAGCCTTTTTAGGGTTGCCTCGTTCATCATATCCGCCTTCAGATCATCCATCAGCTCCTCCGGTACCGTATAAATCCCATAATCTTCCTTTTCCTGCTTTTCCAGCATCGCAATACACCGGTCTAACAGCTCCTTGGACACATGCCCCAGCGCACCAGAGGGCACCGGCGCCCTGTGAAGGATAAAACGGCTGGTCAGATAATAGACCAGCCCGATCATGGACAACAGCCAGCAAATATTGTCAAACGTCAAATAATTCTGGATATAAAATAAAAGATCCCTTTTCATCTTTTACAAACCTGCCTTATTTAAGAATCATTCCGGTAATATTCATTCATCCGGGCTTCAATCTGCGTTTTTACCCCTTCCCAGTCTCCTTCTGCCAATGCCTCCTTTACGGAAAGCAGGGACTCTCGCCGTTTTTCCCAGCTATATCCTTCCCCGCCGTTATAGTTGATCCAAATGGAAAACAACGCATCCGGCGACCAAAGGTAATCATCCCTTTCCGGGTCATCCGTTTGAACAAGATACCGCCAGTCCTCAGCGGCATAGAACAGCCAGTCCGCCAGGTCCGCCGCACACAGCGTCACGTCTTCCCGGGAATAGCATTTCACCATCAGGCGGTCCTCGCTTTCCGGATGCTCCTTATTATTCCACCTTTCCTCTTCCTCAAGCTCTATGACCTGCTGCCTTCTGTCCACAAAGGAAAGCGCCCTCTTCTTTTTATTTGCCCAAAAACCTGTTGCATCGCTTTTCATCAGGGAATAAAGAAAATTATCCTCCACATAGTAATCTCCCCATACGCGAAAATAAAACGGAGCACTGCCCGGTCTGCTGCCGGATGCCTGATAGATCCTCTCCCCTTCCGGTGTCATTTCCACAAAGGTGATCCCTTCCCCATGCCGCTGCCGCAATATTTCTGCCAGCTCTTCCTCACTCCATCCCGGAAAAGGAGTCTTAAAAATTCCATATACCGGTTCATAGTAGTAAAACACATCCCCTGCAAGGGTTGACCAGCAGCCCCGGATCCGTCCATCCTCCAAGACCTCTTCCGTGACCATCTCATTAAAGAAATAAACCAGTCCCCGGAAGGATGCTATGCCCAAAATCAAAATCATGGCTATGGTAAGCGCCAGATACCGGAAAAAAGGTCTGACCCTTTCCCTGATAAAATCATGCTCCATGGCAAATGCCACTGTCACCGGCATCACCAGCCAGATAAAGATCCCTTTAACTGCCTGCATATAAATACGGAACTCCAAATCATAATCCTTTGCCACTCCCTCAGCGGTCTGCAGTAAAACTGCCGCTCCCACAAAACAAAGGGCTGTATAGGATGCCCAGTAGTTTTTCTTTTTATCTTCCATATTAAACCACCATTGAAACTACTGATTTTATGTGTTACCATCAATCAGTAGGAGAAATTTCGAATGAAGCTGTCAAAACCTGTTATAATCCTGTTATTATGCATACTGCTTTTCGCTTCCTTTTCTTTAAGTATTTTATTGGGAAGCGTTCCCATCCCCATATCGGATGTCTGGGGCAGCCTGTTATCTCAAAATACCGATTCCACTGCTTATACCCTGATCACTGCCGTGCGCATACCCCGCGCTTTTGGCGGGCTGTTTGCCGGAATCGGGCTTGCTGTTTCCGGCGTGATCCTGCAATCCGTGATGAACAATGCACTGGCAGGTCCGGGTACCATCGGCGTCAATTCCGGTTCCGGCTTTTGCATCATGCTTGCCATGCTGCTGTTTCCCCAAAACAGCTTCCTGATGCCGCTGTCAGCCTTTTGCGGGGCATTTTTTACTTCCCTTGCCATCTTTTTACTGGCTTATCTTGCAGACAGCTCCCGCACCACGATCATCTTAGCGGGAATTACCATATCCAGCTTTTTAAATGCCGGTATCAATATGATTAAGATACTTGATGCGGAGCTTTCTGTCAACCTGACTTCCTTTATGGCAGGCTCCCTTTCCGGGCTGACCAGCACCAGACTTTACCTGCCCTGTCTTGGCATTCTGGCTGCTCTTTTGCTTTCTTTATGCATGAGCAGGGCTATCAACATTTTAAACCTGGGAGACGATATTGCAAGATCCCTGGGCATGAATGTCCCCCTTACAAGGCTGGTGCTCTTGCTTCTTGCCAGCCTGCTGGCGGGCTGCGTGGTCAGCTTTGGGGGGCTGATCAGCTTCGTGGGGTTGATCGTCCCCCACATATGCAGGCAGTTGTTTGGCAACGATGCACGTTTTCTCCTGCCCTGCAGCGCATTGCTCGGGGGGAGCCTTGTGCTTGTCTGCGACCTTTTGGGAAGGATTCTGTTCCGTCCCTTTGAACTGCCGGTGGGCATCCTGACTTCCCTGATCGGCGGTCCCTTTTTCCTGTATCTGCTTTTAAAGAAGAAAGGAGGACGCCGGGTCAATGCTTGAGTTCAAAAATGTATCCGTTTCCTGCGGGCGCACTCCTATTTTAAACCAGATTTCCGTTTCCTTCCCAAAGGGGCTCATCACCGTCCTGATCGGTCCTAACGGCTGCGGAAAGACCACACTGTTACAGTGCCTGAACGGCTCTTCCAGAGTAACTTCCGGGGAAATTTTGCTTGAAGGCCAGGATTTTCTCCGTCTTTCCCCAAAAGAAAGAGCCAGAAAGGTTTCCTTCCTGCCCCAGGTACGCTCCATCATTCCTGCAATTCCTGTCCGTACACTGGTAGAGCACGGACGCTTTCCTTATCTTGGTTTTTCCCGGAAAAAGACCGAAAAGGACATGCAGATCGTAGAGCATGCCCTGTGCTTTACCCATACTGCCCCTTACGCTGACCAGTCTACAGACACCTTATCCGGCGGCATCCGCCAGCGGGTTTTCCTTGCCATGACTCTGGCACAGGACTGCGACTATCTGGTGTTAGACGAACCTGCCACCTATTTAGACCCTGACGGACAAAAGGATCTGCTTTCCCTGTTGCAGGAATTAAAAGCATGTGGAAAAACCATTATTGTGACCCTTCATGATTTAAGCCAGGCAATCCGGCTGGCAGACCGGCTTGTGGTCATGGACCAGCGGAAGATCATTGCCCAGAATACCCCTTCCGAATGCTTAGACCGCCACATCATTCAGGATGTTTTTCATGTTTCCTGTAAACAATTCCAGGATGAGGAAGGGATCTATTACTTCTTTCACTAAGAGTTACTATTCTCATATGGCTGGAAGCAGTCACTAAGAAACTGTACACAGTTCCTTAGTGAAAAGATCCATGGCAGCGCATTCCCCCACAAGGATCACTGCAGGCGGCGCCATTCCCGCCTTTTGGGTCTTTTCAGCAATATCTGCAAGGCACCCCCGGACTGCCTTAATTCCGCCGTCAAATTCTCCCTGTACCACCGCCGCAGGTGTATCTGGAGATTTTCCGCACTCTGTCAGCTTTCTGGCGATTTCTTTCAATCTCCCGAATCCCATCAGAAACACCAATGTGCCATTTAAAGACGCATACCGCTCCATATCTTTTTGAAAATCCTCTTCCCCGGATGCCCTGTGGGCTGTGATCACATGAAAGCTTCTGCTTACCTCTCTGTGGGTCACAGGAATCCCGGCTGCTGCCGGTACTGCCACTGCGGAAGAAATGCCGGGCACTGCCTGTGCCTTAACCCCTGCTTGCTGCAACGCCAAAAGCTCCTCACCGCCCCTTCCAAAGACAAAGGGATCGCCGCCCTTTAACCGGACCACGTTTTTCCCTTCCTTCGCCCTGGCGATCAGGATCTCATTGATTTCTTCCTGAGGTGTGCTGTGAAGTCCGCTTCGTTTTCCCACATAAATCTTCTCACAGCTCTCCCCTGTAAAGGACAGCAGCCTTTCATCGATCAGGTCATCATAAACAAGCACCTGTGCACTCTGTACCAGGCGCATTCCCCGGACCGTGATCAGGTCATATGCGCCGCAGCCTGCCCCTACCAGCGTAACCACTCCTTCTTCCGTCTCCTGCAGATTCATGCATTGCCGCGCCCTCTTCTGAAACAGATCCGCTCTCTGCCTCTGGTCCGGGACGTTCAGTTTCACCTGCTCCCGCAGCGCTTCCATCTGCTCTAACTGTTCTGCCAGCCCTTCCGGCAGCATGGCTTCTATCTGCCCCCGCAAATATCCGGCAACTCCGGGGCTGACTCCTTCTGTGGATATCCCAATTGCCAAATGCCCTTCTTTCACCAAAGCAGGAAAAAGGAAGGTGCATCCTTCCTTATCATCCGCCACATTTACCGGTATCTGCCGCTCCTTGCACAACCGTGCAACCTGATGATTAACATCCTCCTCATCACAGGCAGCGATCACAAACATCTGCCCGCAAATGTCGCTTTCCTCAAAAGCCCGCTCCCTGCAGGTAACCGCCGGATTTTCCAAAAGCTCTTTTTCTATGGAAGGAGCAACTACCGTAAGTCTGGGATGGAACGAAAGAAGCCGCCGCACTTTGCGAAGGGCGACCTTTCCGCCGCCCACGATCAACCCTTCCTGTCCTTCCATGTCCATGAAAAAAGGAAAATATCCCATCCGTTTCCTCCTACCCTTCCGGGTACAAAATATCCGCCAGTTTCCGATAAGCTTCGCCCCATCTGGCATTGGGTTTTAAATTATATAACCGCTTGTCCAGCATGTAGTACCGCCCTTCTTTCACTGCTGTGAGAGATGACCATGCAGGATGCTGTAAAAGAATCTGCTCCATGTTTTCTGTGGCTGCCTCCTGATCACTTCCCTGCAGGGTAACAAAAATGTAATCCGGGTCCGCCGCAATGATTGCTTCCATACTCAGTTCGTCCAACAGGCTTCCATCCTGATCTGCAATGTTGACACAGCCCAAGTCCGCCAGCATCTCCCCGCACACATTTCCTTCGCTGCCCTTTGCCTTCACACTGCTTGCAGATGCCCGCAAAAACAAAACCTCCGGCGCAGAACCATCCGCCCTTTCCAGAACCTGCGCAATTTCTTCCTGCACCTTCAATCCATGTTTTTCATATAAATCTCTTCTTCCCGTAAGCTGAGTGCAAATATCCAGCATATGAAGATATTCCTCAAAATTGGAAACTGCAAAATATGCCACCGGTATTCCTGCCTGCGTGAGCAATTCCTCCAGTTCCAGATCCGCCGCCGTATTGGAGCTTGCCAATACCAGATCCGGCTCTGACGCGATCAGCTTCTCAGCATCCGGCTCTGTAATGCTTCCTAAATTAACTACCTGATCATCCAGGGGAAGCTCCAGGCTGTCCCAGGAATCATTAGCAGCCGCAACCAGTTCGCCCCCTGCCAAAAGCCAGATATCCGCAAAGCTGCCGATCAGGGCTGCAACCCTTTGGGGATTGCCTGCCTGCACCTGCCGCCCTAAATCATCCTGAAAAGTTATACCTGCTTCTTTTCCGGCTTCCGGCGCGGCTTTGCAGCCAGACAACAGAAAAGCTGCTGTCAAAAATAATATAAATATCTGTTTTATCTTTTTCTCTGCTCTCATTTCACGTAAAATGCCTTTGCTCCATGTTTTTTCAGGGAAACGGAAATACGATCTGCCGCCTTAAACTTTTCCCCGCTCCACAGCTCATATCCTGTTACAGCTTCATACAATTCCAGATCAGACAAGGAAATTTCCACTTCACTGTCCTTTTCCCCTGTATTAAATACAGCTATGTACTGACCGCCATCAGCACTGGCTGCCGTCCACAGGATATGTTCTGTACCGCCAATCTCCTTCCGCCATACCTGATGAGAATGACGCGCATTCCGGTGCATTTTTAAGATTTCCTCATTGGTCAGAAGCCCCATGGTAAAATCATCAAATCCTGTCATTTCTCCTCCAATGATCAGCGGAGAACGGAAAATGCTCCAGAGGGTGATCATCGTGGTCTGTTCATCCTCGGTAAACTTCGTCCAGTCAGAAGGATCATAATCCTGACGGACAGGACCTATGGGCAGCATATCCGCATCCGGCCAATGCCCGGCTCCTGTATGGGTGCACCACTTTTCAGTCCGGGAGAACATGTCATATAACTGCTCCCACTTATCCCAGAAATCGTCGGTAATACGCCACATATTGGCAGTCTGCTTGTAAAGCTCTGCTTTCTCCAAAAGCGCCGGTCCGGGGGAAAGACTTAAAACCATATCACGTCCGCATCCACGGACGGACTGGCTGATCATTATCATTTCTTCTTCCTCATGGGGAAGCTCCCTTGCAATATCATCACATTTCACGAAATCCACACCCCAGGATGCGTACAGCTCAAACAAACTGTCGTAATAAGCCCTTGCCCCCTCTTTCGCCGGATCCACGCCATACATGTCCGTATTCCAGCCACAGATACTTACTGTCTTTGCAATATCCCTTGCATGCAGATTGGTACCTTTAACCTTAGTATTTTGACATACAGCCTGTCTGGGAATTCCCCTCATGATATGGATGCCAAATTTTAGTCCCAAGGAATGGACATATTCTGCCAACGGCGCAAATCCTTTCCCGCCTGCTGCTGACGGGAATCTGTTTTCTGCCGGAAGAAGCCGTCCGTATTCATCCATCACCAGGTCCGCAAAGGGATGATATTCATGAGTGTCTGCTGACGGCTCATACCACTGAATATCCACCGTGATATATTCCCACCCATATTGCTTTAAATTTTTTGCCATAAATTCCGCGTTGCGCTTTACAATATCCTCTGTCACTGCCGCTCCGTAGCAGTCCCAGCTATTCCACCCCATAGGTGCCGTTAATACTCTCATTTTCTCTTCAACTCCTGTCAAACATTTAATAATCATATTGTAAATAAAGGTAAATTCAGTATAGCATTTTCCCTCTATAAATCAACACATTTATTTGCAAACTTCCCCCATTCCGCAATCCATGGGCGGCCCGGACAGGACCAGAGCAGCAAAAGCCCATGAAGAAATGAAAGCCCTGAAAAAGGATTTGACAAAGATGGCAGAGGACTGTATCATGATTATAAACCGTAAGGAAGAAAACGGAAGAATGAGTGGCAGGATGGGCGCGGATATTCTGGAGCTTATGTGAAAAGCCTGCGGCTAAAGCCGGGAAGGGGACTTGGAGGAAAGTGTACTATGTTAATTGGATTGATTGGTGAAAGCTGTACCGGAAAAACAACTCTGGCAAATCAAATAAAAGAATTAATTGGTGCAGATATTTACAGTGGAAAAGATTACTTACGATTAGCCAAAAATGAAAATGATGCCAGAAAACTATTTATGCGAAAGTTGGAATCCGCCATTGCAGGAGAAAACATTATTTATATTATTTCAGAAATCGACCATCTTTCCCTCCTGCCAGACGGAGCTTTCAAAATTCTTATCACTGCCGATTTAGAAATCATAAAAGAAAGGTTTGCCGCTCGGATGAATGGGAAATTACCGGCACCGGTTGCTACAATGCTTGATAAAAAACACGGCTGCTTTGATCAGGAAGCATGTAGCCTTCATATCCATAATGGTCATCCCGACGTTGATTATGTATGCCAGTGTATACAAAATTCTTAATTAACGCGGGTACGCATGAGCGGACGTTTTTCACACATGCGTACCCTCACTAATTAAGAAATTATCACATAAATTCATTGATCGTCTCCGTGATCGATGTCTCCCGGATCCTCTTTGCCGGTGTCCTCACTGCAATATAGCACGAAAACATAACGATCAGCAATATAATCCCGATCGGTTCAAGGGGAATCTTCCATGTGCCGCCAAAATGCTCCACGATCAGCTTCATGGTAAGCAGGCGGTGGAGATAAAGCCCCGCTGCGCCTCCAAGCAACAGTCCTGCTGCCGCATAGGTCACCGCTTCCGCAGCAATCATTTTTGTCACTTGGCGTGCACTCATTCCCACTGCCCGCATCGCGCCATACTGCTTCATCCTTGCCGACACGCTCATGGAAATACTGTTCATGATATTAAACACCGTGATCAGGGCAATAATTGCCAAAAAACCATAGGCTGCCATCCGAAACACCCAGAAGGAAGAATTACTGGTCTGGTTATCCTCGCGCCGGTCTACAAATTCATTGCCATCACCGGCCAGACCTCTGATCGTCTCCACCGTCTCATCAGTTGCATCCTTATCCAGTTGGGCACCCAGAAGAATGTAACCCTCTTCTCCTGTGATACGCCTGAAGGTTTCTTCGGTACAGACTACTGACGGAAGATCGGAAACACCAACTCCCTCTGACACTACGCAGGCAATTTCCAGCTCCGTATCCCTTATTTTTATTTTATCGCCCGCGTTCAAACGGCTTTCCGCATTAAAAATCGTCAATGCATAGTCGCAGTCACCTTCTAACTCGGAAATCCTGCCGCTGACAACCGAATTCTTGCTCCATTCTAACAAATAGTCATCATATGAAACCAAATTGACACTGCCGGAAATACCGTTTATATCAGCCGGAGTATCCAATGCATAGGCACAGCCAAAGACTGCTTCCACACCGGAAACCTCCGCTATCCTCTCCTTTAAATCTCTGTTAAGGGAATTGGCATTATCTGGTGCTGCAATGGAAATATCCGAGCTCAAATCACTTGCAGAAGGCAGCAATTTCCTTGCAAAATCAAGCCCTGCAAAAAAGACCAGAAACAAAGTCACCGTAAATGCAAACGACAAGGACATCAAAATCAGATTCTTCTTCGCCGATACTGCATGGTACATTCCAAGGGCGCTTTCCACTTTAAGTAAACGAGTATTCGCAGCGTGAGAAATCTTTTTCCCTGTTTCCGCATTGCCGATCACAGCAGACATCGGGGATACCGCAGCAGCCCGCCTTGCAGGCGCATGGGCTGCAAGCAGCACAGAGATCACGCCCACCAAAATACCACTTACAACCGCAACGCCGCTAAACCGAAAGGAAAATTCGTCAAACTCACCGCCTACAACATTTTTCAAAAAGACACATATGATAAACGTAAACAACATCCCCAGACCCAGACCAACAGGGATTGCCGTCTTACACCAGTTCAACGCTTCCAGCCGCACAAAACGCATCACCTGCTTTTTGCTGGCGCCAATACAGCGCATCATCCCAAAGAACTTTATTCTCTGGGAAACATTACTGTTCATACAGCTTGAGATCATGAGCACTCCGGCGATCAAAATCATAATAAACACTGCCACCGCTGCCATGTACAGCCAGTTTACATCCTGATTGCTGCTGGCACCTGCCAGCCCTACAGTGACCGTGTTTTCATCCATGTCTCTGTCAGCAATGCCATACCGGGCTTTCACATCTGCAATCGCATCCCTGAGATTGACCCCTTGTGAAAACCTGACATAATACTCCATGCCATTAGCAGCACTGTCACTGTTTCCATTCTCTTCCTGATTCGCATTACATATCTCATCAAGTGCATTCACCGTCAGATAGGCACAGACGCCGTCAAACTTGTTGTCATACTGTGACCTTTCATCCACACAAAATCCTGATACTGTATAAAAAAAATCACCTGCAGGCGTGTGAATGGTAATATCATTGCCCATCCGGATCCCCAGCAGGTCTTTGGCATCCACATTCAGCATCACTTCATTGTCATTTTGGGGATAAACTCCTTCTGTCTCGTAATTCCTGATATCATCAACATAACTCTGCTCTGTTCCATACAAGATAACTCTTTTGCCGCCGATCTGATACCCTTCATAAATATCCTCCCCAAATGCGCGATACCATGCGGCTGCAGACACATTATCCTGTTTGGCAATCTCATTTCCATCCTCCTTTGAGATTCCGCTTAAAACGACATGGTGGCTTCCATGCTTTTTGACCATTGCTTCCTCTTCCCCTTTTGTCATGATCTCCGCCAATGAAAAGACGCTTGTCACAAGGAACACCGCCAGGATAATGCAGGCGAGAGTCAGGCGGTTCTGCTTTCTGCGCGTCTTCGCGGAAATAGGAATCAGGCTAAGATAACTTTTCATAGAAGTTTTCATTCTGAGCACCTCCCCAAATCAGAGAGCACTCCGTCCGATACTTGCAGTACGCGGTCAGCAGTCTGTGCAATGCTGCGGTTGTGGGTGATCATAATAATAGTCTGTTCATACTTTTTGGAAGTTTCTTTCAGCAGCGTGATCACTTCGCTGCTGTTCTGGGTGTCCAGATTTCCGGTAGGCTCATCTGCCAGAAGCAGTGCCGGTCTTGTGATAAGCGCACGGCCGATTGCCACCCTCTGCTGCTGCCCTCCGGACAACTGGCTGGGCAAATGGTTACGGCGTTTCTCCAAATTTAACACATCAAGCAGGTCCTCCAGATACTTTTTATCCGGCTTCTGATAGTCAAGCAGCACAGGAAAAATAATATTCTGTTCAACCGTCAGCTCCGGGATCAGGTTAAATGCCTGAAAAATAAACCCGATATTCCTCCTTCGGAAAATGGCAAGCTTACTTTCCTTCATGGAAAAAGTATCCTTGCCATCGATCAGTACCTTCCCCGATGTAGGCACATCCAGCGCACCAATCATATTAAGGAGCGTGCTTTTACCGGAGCCGGATTCCCCCACTACCGCCACAAACTCGCCCTTGGAAACGGAAAAATTGACGTTTTTTAACGCCTGGACAGCCGTTTCTCCACTGCCGTAAGTTTTACAGATTTTTTGGACCTCCAATAAGTTCATGTGTAAACACCTCTTTCTTTGTCTGAATTTCAATTCTTTTAGAGAATACCATTCAAACCTTACAGCAATGTGACTTTAATGCTACAATTTTGTCATCTGCACGGCAGGCTCCAGAAAATTCATTACAAAGGCAGTGCCTCTCCCCAGATTGCTGTCAACCTCAATGGTTCCGTCATGGGCTTCAACGATTGCTTTCGTCAGAGGCAGTCCCAGACCGATCCCCTGTGTTTCTTTGGAAAACCTGCTCCGGTAAAATCTTTTAAAAATATGGTACTGGTCCTCCGGATGGATACCGCACCCATTATCCTTCACGGTGATCTGGACCAGAGATATGAAAGCCTTCCACTCAATAGAAACAAAATCGCCGCTTCCGGTATGCTCAAAGGCATTTTTAACTACATTGCTGATTGCCTCGATGAGCCAGTCACGGTCACAAAAAAGAACAACATCATCCTCGCCGGATAAGAGTATTTTCTTTTGCTCCTGCTTTGCCCTGTAAGCAAAATGCAGTTCTATGTCCTTCATCATATCCGATACATTCTCCATGCTTTTTTCAAATACAATAAAACCGGCATCCAATTTTGCAATTTTCAGCAGATTTTGTATCAGCGTCTCAATCCTGTCAAGCTCCCGCTCTGACAAGGCAGTGCATTCCCTGATTTCCGGCAGGTTTTCCGCCTCGCTCTGCAGCAGGCTGTTATAAATATTCAAAGCAGCAAGGGGCGTTTTCAACTGATGGGAAATATCAGAAATCGTATTTTTTAAAGCTTCCTTTGTTTCCTGCTCCTTTACCACATGGGCATTTAATACGGCTGCCAGCGTATTGATGGAATGAAACAGCCTGTACATCCCTCCGTCGCTGTCACAGGCAATGCGTGCATTGGTATCTCCGTCAAGATATGCATTGATCTGGCTTATGGCGCTTTCCATGATCCGGTTTTGCTTCCGTACGTACCAAAAACAAAGCCCTGACACACTGACAAGCATAAATAAAAAAAGCAGGAATAACTCTAAGGAGCATTCCCTATAAAAAACCAATACTATAAGCTGGGATAAGAAAAGAAAAAATCCCATGGAAGCAGCTATAGAGCAAAAAAGCTGCCTGATGTCTTTATCTGCAAATATTCTCATCATAATGCTCCATTCCTGCTCAACATACTACGTTCCATTTATATCCCATGCGCCGGACTGTAAGGATCATTTGCGGGTCGCTGGGATTATCCTCCACCTTGATCCGCAGCCTGCGGATATACACAGTAAGCGTATTGTTATCAATATAATTGCCCTCACTGTCCCACAGCTTGTCCAAAATCTTCTCCTTCGACAGCACCGTATTAGGGTTTTGCATCAGCATGCACAAAAGCTTGTATTCCCCTGCAGTCAGATCCAGAAGCTCTCCGTTTTTTAATGCCTGCCCCTGCAGCAAAAGCACCTTGATTCCGTTAGACTCCAATTCTGTTTTCGCTGCGCTGAAATCACTGGCACGGCGCAGCAACGCGTGGATCCTTGAAAGCAGCACCCCCAATTTAAACGGCTTGGTGATGTAATCATCGCCGCCTATATCCAGCCCCATGATAATACTGATCTCCTCATCGGATGCTGTCAAAAAGATGATCGGAACTTTGGTAAACGGTAGATAGTGCGTACCTCGACTATGGCAGCAAAATGTGTGACAATAGACTATATTTCTATCACAGGTATTAAAAGTTGATCCTTAACTTTTGATACCGCTATGGAATGGAGGTAAGTCTATGAGTTCAGCAACAACGGCAGTGGCTGTACAATACCGTTTAACAGAGTGGGCGGAGCAGATCAGGGAGTGCCAGAACCGTCCCGCAGGCATGAGTGTTGTCGATTGGTGTGCCACCCACGGCATTACGAAAGCAAACTACTATTACAGGCTGCGCCGCGTAAGGCAGGCATGTCTGGAAAACCTTCCTCTGGAGACTCCGGCGCAGCAGATTGTCCCGGTAAACACCTGCCTCCTGCAGCAGCAAACACAAAGCGGCAGCAGCATACAGCAGGGACTTTCCGTTTCTGTAAACGGTTTTTCCATCCACGTAACGGAATCCACACCCATGCCACTGTTTGCGGCAGTCCTTAAGGTGGTGCGGGATGCTGAATGACGCCACCTGCTTCAAAGCCGTCTACATTGTATGCGGCTACACCGACCTGCGCGCCGGGATGGACCGGCTGGCGGCACTGGTGGAAACGCAGACCGGGAACAGGCCATATATCCCGGATACACTTTATCTTTTCTGCGGGAGACGCACAGACCGCATCAAAGGGCTTGTATGGGAAGGGGACGGCTGGCTCCTGTTATACAAGCGGCTCTCGGAAAGCCGGTTCCAATGGCCGCGCAC
>ERZ808054.857-NODE-857-length-22073-cov-11.994681_pt1 | contig 22073 bp, 20 predicted proteins | sample MGYA00380201_ERZ808054 | MGnify/ENA primary metagenome ERZ808054 (study PRJEB31490, sample SAMN06133419) | mouse gut metagenome | isolation source: Z5_2 | host: mice | place: China: Chengdu | collected 2015-05 ...
AAAAATGAATTGAATATTCAAACTTGGAACAATTATTCATTAGATTATTTGTTTGATTTTGTTAAGGGAAAGAGATTGACGAAAGCCGATATGCTTAAAGGGAATGTTAATTTTTTGGGAGCTATAAGTGAAAATAATGGTGTTAGAGAAAAAATTGCTACTTCACAATACTGTAAACCGAATTGCATAACAGTGAATTATAATGGAAGTGTGGGTGAAGCTTTTTATCAAAAGGATCCATTTTGGGCATCTGATGATGTTAATGTTTTGTATGCGAAGGACTTTTGGAAATTAAATCAATATATAGCGATGTTTATTATAACAGTGATAAAAGCAAATAAATATCGTTTCGGGTATGGTAGAAAATGGACTTTGGATAAAATGAAAGATACTATGATAAAGTTACCAAGTAAGAAAGATGGGAAGCCAGACTTTGAATATATGGAAAGATACATAAAGACATTACCCTATAGTGACAGAATATAATTTTGAATGATTTTAAATAACCGTTTTGAAAGTAGAGGTATTTTAATAAGTCCCGCCGCAGCCGGACTTTGGAGAACTATTCTTTTATCTATTTAAACGGTCAGCTTAAGACCGAGTTGACGGTATGCAGGACGTTTTGTCCTGAACCAGAGTCTAACGCCTTCTTTTGCATAGGAAAGTATGCCTGAGATGCCTCTTGCTAACCGATAATAGCAGAAAGGTATTTTTTCTTTGATCGAATCTGCGGTTTGTATAATTGTAGTCTTTAACGCATTGGTTTCTGGTTCCACAGAAATATGTCCCAGAAACGCCATGCACAAAGTAAGATAGAAATTTAATGCATTGATTGCCTTTAGTTTCCGCACCCGGAAGTTTTCAAACTGGAACATCTGCTTTTTGCAACGGAAGTATTCTTCCATCTTCCATCTGGAAAAATACAGCATTGCAGTCTTTATCACATCGTCTTTTGACTTAATTTCTTTGTTGGTTGCAAGCATCATAGGATGTTCTGTAATGCCATAAACAAGGACGAGATAAATGTCTTTTCTAGAAGCAGTGATCTGTACTTTTATGATGTGTTACTGTCTGTGTGCGGTCTGAATCATCACAAACCATGCATTTTATGAAATCACGTTATCCTTGACAAACAATATAAACAGCGTTATAGTACAATCACTTTTCATCATACAATACATGGAGGAAAACCAGCGCGCACCAATATGCAGGAGAATGCCGCGCAGGAAAGGTACTGATATTAAATGAAAAATCTACTGAATTACCAGACATCCGAATATGACTGCGGACCGGTTTCTATCTTAAACGGAATCCGCTTTCTCTTTGACAGGGAAGAAATTTACCCTGATATGATTAAATTTATCATGCTCTACTGCATGGATACCTATAATGAAGAGGGAGAACTCTGTAAACGCGGAACTTCGCCTGCTGCCATGAGTTACGTGTCCAACTGGCTGAATCACTTCGGCGTTATCAAACATTTTCCTCTTTACTGTGAACATTATTCAGGCGAAAGCGTGACGCTGACTCCTGGGAGCCCCATTATGGATGCCCTGCACAAAGGCGGCGTTGTGGTCTTATTTCTTTACCTTGAGGTTGGACATTATGTACTTTTAACCGGAATCGAAGATAACCGTGTTCTTCTTTTCGATCCCTTCTATGAGGAAGAAGACGATCCCGAACTGGATGAAGAATATTTCACCGATGAAATCGTTTTTATTCATGATCAGCCCAAAAGGGCAAACCGTTCTGTCTCGTTGGAACGATTGAACCGCACCTCTAAGGATTATTATGAGATGGGAGAACTGCCCTGCCGGGACGCTCTGGTGATGTATAACACAAACCTTACAAAACTATAAAAATTCCATTAATCCCTCATTTTAGACGCATACCAAACATTCAGCCTGTGTCCGATGCTCAAGCTGAATGTTTGTTTTTATGCAGATTCTGAAATGCTCATTGTTCCATTTGTCTTCCAAGAAATCCTGAAGCTGACTGTACCAGCTTCTGTTCCACCTCACCCATTTTCCCTTTTTCCCCGTTGTCAATCAGGACCACGCCTCCTATAATATCTCCCTCACAGATAATGGGGCTGATTGCCTCCTGCTCAAAATCGTCCGTCACATCCTGAGTAATAGGGATAAAATTTGTATCATCCTTTGAAGCGATGACCATCTCCCTCTTATTTAATTTTTCCTCCAGCTCCTTGCTGATCGATTTCCCCAAAATACTCTTAAAACCGCCTGATACCGCGATAAACTGATCCCTGTCTGCGATGAGCGCAGTCCGCCCTGATACCTGTGCAAGACTTTCTGCATACTGCTTTGCAAATGTATTCATTTCACCAATGGGAGAATATTTTTTTAATATGATTTCCCCCTCTCTGTCGGTAAATATTTCCAGCGGATCGCTTTCCCTGATGCGGAGGGTCCGTCTAATTTCCTTGGGTATTACAATACGGCCTAGATCGTCTATCCGTCTGACTATGCCTGTCGCCTTCATAAAAAAAACCTCCATTTACGCTAATAGTAAAAAATTGCTCTTGTACTATTATTTGTAAAAGAAGGTTTATTATACATGAAAATTTAAGTCCGCACCCTGGCGGCTAATCTACTGGGTATATTGGTCCCCGCAGCAATCAAACTCCGGTATAAAGCTTTCCTTTGCCGTGTCCCCTTTCTGGATAAAAGCATTTCGGACTCCCAATTCTATGGCAAAATCCACCACCGCCTCATATTCCCTTTTTGTGACCTTTCTGCACAATTCCTTGTATTCAGGATTTCCTTTAAGTCTCTCAAAAGGAGTATACTGATTCATCAAACTGATATATACTTTATCCCCATATGTTTCATATACATACAAAAGTACCGCTTTTGCATTTTTCTTATGCCCGGGAAGCAACAGATGCCTAACAATCGTTCCCCTGCGCATCATTTTCTTTTCATCAAAAACCGACTCGCCTGTTATCTTGACCATCTCCTCCAACGCATCTTTTACGACGGCAGGATAATCCGGCGCCTTTGAATATTTTTCCGCCAAATGCGCATCCATATACTTAAAATCTGTCAAAAAAATATCTACCACTCCTGCCAGATTTTTTATCACATCCCGTTTTTCATAACCACTTCCATTATATACAATCGGAAGGCGAAGCCCCTTTTTCTTAGCCTCTCTGACCGCCTCTGCAATCTGGAGCACATAATGGTCTGGCGTGACAAGGTTGATATTGGCGGCGCCTCTCTCCTGCAATTTCAAAAAAACCTCCGAAAGCTCTTGAATGGAAAGCTGCCTGCCCCTCTGCCCCCGCGCGATTTCGTAATTTTGACAATAGACACACCTTAAGTTACATCCTGAAAAAAACACCGTTCCAGAACCCTGTCTGCCCGATATGCACGGCTCTTCCCACATATGAAGATCCGCTCTTGCAACAAAGATTCTGTTATCCGAAAGACAGTATCCCTTTTGCCCTTTTTCTCTCTCCGCCATACATTCCCTGGGGCACAGATTACAGGGGCTGCCGCTTAACCCATTTCCTTTCATCTATTCCTTTTCCCCATATCGTTCGTCCCATTCCTCCCTCGGAATCGCCGTGATATTTCCAACATCATAATAAACTTCATAAAACAAATTAATCCAATATTCCTTGTCATCCTCTAACTCCGACTCATGAATATTGCTGTAAGGATTCTGAAACTCTTCCCTCAATTTAGGCACCACCACGATACCATCCCCATTGGGATCTGCCTTATCCGCCTGTATCATACTGATCCTTTCCTGCTCTTCCCTGTAAATTCTTGCCAAATTGACCAGATTATCCAGATAAGTAAAAAACAGCCACACGCACAAAACGCTGACCAGACTATATTTTGCCGCCCTGACTGTCAGTTCCATCTGCGCCATATCCGTAATTCCCTGAATACAGGCAATAAACAGAAAGATTCCTGCGCCGAAAAATGCCCTGTTCATCGGCGTAGGCGCAATCGCAAGGGCATAGCTTGTCGCCGCTGCCGCCACCAGAAACAAAACCGTTTCATTTTCCCGTATCTGTTTCCAGCCGCCCAGCCTTTTTTGAAGCGCCAGAAATACCAGTGCAATCACGGTTAAAATAATGACCGCAAAAAATAACGCCCTTATATTCAGCGTAATCTTATAAATTCTGGAAAGAAAGCCCACCAAACCAGTATACGCATCCTCTGACATAACTTCGCTTCTATTTCTCACGCCGGGCGCAGATACCATTCCCAAAATACCGCAGCACATCCCTGTAACGCCAGAAATCATAAAAGGATAAATGCGCCTCTTCCCCACTTTTTTCTTATTCAGCCAAAAATTAAGCCCGAACAAAAGTACCAATAAAAGACCGCCGCCGGACGTATTTTCATTACACCATCCCGCAAGCACGCCAAAGAAAAATGCTGCCGCCGTCAAAACCCATCCATGCTTTATCTTTTCTGGATGCTCCAAAAAATATCGATAAAAGGTTACGAACCCTAAAATAAACACACTGCCCCACAAGTAATTGCAGGCGCCGCAGATCCACAACATAGTCTGCCCGAAACTGACTGCATACTTCCATAAAAAAGTAATAATCAACAAAAGAACAAAAAGATCATATTTCCTTTTACGGCGGATATTCACGTACATCAGTAAAACCAGCGCGATAAACATCAGACTGTTCACCACATTAAACACCTGCTTGTCCACTGACAGCGAAAGACGCACATTAAACTGCCCTATAACCCTCCCACTGTTCGACAAATACTCCCCATACTGCTGTTTTACCAAATCCCAGATAGAATCCGCCTTCCTCACTTCTATGGCATAAGCATAATCATCTGACATATAAGGCGTCAAAACATTATACGCAAATATCATGAGAAATGCGATTGCTAAAATAAACCAAAATATATGTTTTCTATGTCTGTCTACAAAAGCCCCCATATTGCTTCCTTTCTTTTCCATCCAATATCCTATTTTAACAAACCCCGTTTGGGAATGCAATGCTAAGGCTGAACTGTCACTGGTTTACTACCCAAAAGTATGCTATACTTATGGGAAATAGGCAAAAATAGTAAAGGTCAGGTTTTTTATGAACGAAAAAGTTTTACACACATTAGAATATACAAAAATCATTGGTTTATTAGCAGAAAAAGCTACTTCAGCGCCCGGCCGGGCATTATGTCTGGAATTGAAGCCGCAGACGGACTTATCCGCAATCAGGACTGCACAGCAGGAAACTGCGGATGCCTTGTCCATGCTTTTTTCCAAAGGATCAACCTCTTTCGGCGGAAACAGGGATGTTTCCGGGGCATTGCGAAGTCTGGAGATTGGGAGCACGCTCTCCGCACCGGAATTATTAAAGATTTCAGGGCTTCTCGTCAATGTAAGCCGGATTAAGGCTTACGGCAGGGGAACCCGGGACGAAGAAAGAAAGACCACGCTGACTGCATATTTTCAGGCATTAGAACCCCTTACTTCCCTTTGTGCCGAAATCAACCGCTGTATTCTCTCCGAGGAAGAAATTGCAGATGATGCAAGCCCGGGACTGAAACATGTGAGGCGCTCTATTGCGCTTACCGGCGATAAAATTCACTCTCAGCTCACCAGCATGGTAAACGGCTCTTACCGGAGCTATCTGCAGGATGCAGTGATTACCATGAGGGACAACCGATACTGCATTCCTGTCAAAGCGGAATACAAAAGTCAGGTTCCCGGTATGGTGCACGACCAGTCCTCCACCGGATCCACCTTCTTTATCGAACCTGCTGCCATCGTCAATCTGAATAACCAGTTAAAAGAACTTGCCATCAAGGAAAAGGAAGAAATTGAAGCTGTTCTGGCTGATTTGAGCGCGCAGGCGGGAGAACACGTTTTTGAAATTTCAGAAAATCAACGGATCATGACCTATCTTGATTTTGTGTTCGCAAAGGCATCCCTTGCTATGGAGGAAAATGCCACTATGCCCCTTTTCAATACGGATCATTACATCCATATCCGCAAAGGGCGGCATCCCCTTCTACCTCCCAAGAAAGTAGTCCCTATCGACATTCACTTGGGGAAGGACTTTGATCTGCTTGTGGTGACAGGTCCTAACACCGGCGGCAAGACGGTTTCTCTGAAAACAGTGGGACTCTTTACCCTGATGGGTCAGGCGGGACTTCACATTCCGGCATTAGACCGGTCAGAGTTATCCATATTTACGGAGGTGTTTGCCGATATCGGAGATGAACAAAGCATCGAGCAAAGTCTCAGTACTTTTTCCTCTCATATGACCAGCATTGTTTCCATCTTGAAAAATGCAGATGAAAATTCTCTGTGTCTGTTTGATGAATTGGGTGCGGGCACCGACCCTACGGAAGGAGCTGCCCTTGCCATTGCCATTTTGGATCATCTCCACACCAGAGGCATCCGCACCATGGCGACCACCCATTACAGCGAACTTAAAGTGTTTGCGTTGTCCACAGATTTTGTAGAAAATGCCTGCTGCGAATTTAATGTGGAGACCTTAGCTCCCACCTACCGACTCTTAATCGGTATCCCCGGAAAGAGCAATGCCTTTGCCATTTCCTCCAAGCTGGGACTTCCCGACTTTATCATAGAAGAAGCAAAAGCTCAGATTACCTCCGAAGATAAAAGCTTTGAAGACCTGCTCACTGACTTAGAGCAAAGCCGCGTCACTATAGAAAAGGAACGTCTGGAGATTGCTTCCTACAAAGAAGAAGTAAAATCCCTAAAAGAAAAACTACAGTCAAAGAATGAAAAGATAGACAACGCTAAGGAGCGCATCCTGCGGGAAGCAAACGAGCAGGCAAGAGAAATCCTGCAGGAAGCAAAGAACGTAGCCGACGAGACCATCCGCATCTACCAGAAGGCAGGTCCCGGCGCTTCCTTAAAAGATTTGGAAAAAACCAGAGAACGCCTGCGCGGCGAAATTGGTCGGAAAAATGACAAGCTGGCATTAAAAGCAAAAGAACCCCAGAAGGATAAGCAGTTAAAGCCCGAACATCTCAAGATTGGCGACAGTGTCAAAATCCTTTCCATGGGACTTAAAGGAACCGTAAGCACCCTCCCCGACCACAAGGGCAACCTATTCGTGCAGTGCGGCATCATGCGTTCTCAGGCAAATATAAAAGACCTTGCATTGCTTGCAGATGAAACGCCTTCCGGACTTTCTTCCCTGCAAAAGAGCCATACAAGCAGGGTAAAAATGTCCAAATCCTTAAGCATTTCTTCCGAGATCAATTTGCTTGGAAAGACTGTGGATGAAGCCCTTTCAGAACTAGATAAGTATCTGGACGATGCATACCTTGCCCACCTGTCCACCGTGAGGGTCGTCCACGGCAAAGGAACTGGCGCCTTAAGGAGCGCTGTCCAAAGCCATTTAAAAAGAGTCAAATACGTCAAGTCCTACCGCCTCGGGGAGTACGGAGAAGGTGACGCAGGTGTCACAATTGTAACATTCAAGGATTAACACGTTTCTAAGAAAGTGAGGTTCCTATGGTAAACAGACAAAAAATCCTAATCGTAGATGACGACAGCAATATTGCAGAATTAATCTCTCTCTATCTGACCAAAGAATGCTTTGAAACCATGATTGCCGGTGATGGAGAAACCGCGCTGCTGCTGGCGGATTCTTTTGCTCCCAATTTGATTTTACTGGACCTGATGCTTCCCGGCATCGATGGCTACCAAGTATGCCGCGAAATCCGCGCCAAATCTACTACCCCCATCATCATGCTTTCCGCCAAAGGAGAAATCTTTGATAAAGTGTTGGGACTGGAACTAGGCGCCGACGACTACATGGAAAAACCTTTTGATTCCAAAGAATTGGTTGCCCGGGTAAAGGCAGTGCTGCGCAGATATAAGCCCTCCTTTTCCTCCCCGGAATCTTCTAACGACAAGTGTGTGGAATACCCGGATCTTATCATTAACCAAACCAATTATTCTGTCCTGTATATGGGAAAAACGGTGGAAATGCCCCCCAAGGAACTGGAGCTTTTGTACTTTCTTGCTTCCTCTCCCAATCACGTATTTACCAGAGAGCAGCTCCTTGACCAAATCTGGGGATATGAATATATCGGGGACACTCGGACCGTGGATGTACACATCAAGCGCCTCCGCGAAAAAATAAACGATCACGCCGGCTGGCGCATCGCCACCATCTGGGGCATCGGCTACAAATTTGAGGTGCGCCAATGAGGAAGACCCTTTACTTAAAGTTTCTGCTTGCCTACTTTATTTTTGGCTTTTTCGGTTTCATGGTGGTTGCCACCTTTGTGAGCAGCATGACTATGGAACACCTTAAACGAGAAAAGGCAGACGCTCTTTACAGAGAAGCTACCTTGATTGCAAACACCTATGCTTCGGATCTGTACAACAATGAAACTTCCCTGGACACGGTAAAAAAGCAGCTGGATGCTTTGGACACCTACCTTTCAGCGAATCTCTGGATCATCAACCCCTCCGGTCGTATGATCCTGGATTCCCAATCCCCTCTTGACGTGGAAACAGAAACCGTGATTACCGATTTCGACCCTACCGTCACGGAAAACACCTACTATACCATAGGCAATTTTTTTGACAGCTTTTTAGAAGAACAGCTGAGCGTATTTGCTCCCATTACCTCGGATTATAAAGTCCGCGGATATGTGGTGATTCATTATCCTATAAGCAGCATAGAGACCTCCTGCAACAGCCTTCTGAATATCTCTTATCTGATGCTGATTATCCTATTTTTGCTCTCCATGATTATTCTGATCTTCTTCACAGAGATGGTCTATCTTCCTTTGCGCAAAATTACGGAAGCCACTGAGCAGTATGCTGCCGGCAACATGCAATATGAATTTCAGATTGACAGCGAGGATGAGATTGGCTACCTCGGCGCCACCATCTCCTACATGGCAAGCGAGATTGCCCGTTCTGAGGATGACCAGAAGAAATTCGTAGCAAACGTTTCCCACGACTTCCGCTCCCCCTTAACCTCCATCAAGGGCTACTTAGAAGCCATGCTGGACGGCACCATCCCACCGGAGCTGTACGAAAAATACCTGACCATCGTCTTAAACGAGACAGACCGGCTGACCAAATTGACCAACAGTCTGCTCACCTTAAATAATTTGAATACTAGGGGAATCATGCTGGATAAAAGCTTTTTTGACATCAACAAAGTCATCCGCAATACGGCTGCTTCTTTTGAAGGAACCTGCAAGAATAAAACCATCGCCATCGAACTGATTCTCACAGGTGATGAACTGCTGGTAAATGCCGACATTGGCAAAATTCAGCAGGTACTGTACAACCTTCTGGACAATGCCATCAAATTCAGCCATCCCGATTCCATCATCAAAATCGAGACCACTGAAAAGCATAACAAAATATTTGTATCTGTGAAAGACAGCGGCATTGGCATCCCCAAGGATAACTTAAAATTAATCTGGGATCGCTTTTACAAGTCGGATTTATCCCGAGGCAAAGATAAAAAAGGAACCGGGCTGGGACTTTCCATCACCAAGGAAATCATCCATGCCCACGGAGAGCATATCAATGTTATCAGCACAGAAGGGGTTGGAACGGAATTTATATTTTCCCTTCCTGTTGCTGCTGATGAGAATGAAGATTAGAAACATACAAATCAGACAAGGAGTTTATCATGCATATCATTTTACATCAGCCGGAAATACCGGCAAATACGGGAAATATTGGAAGAACCTGTGTAGCCACAGGTACAGATCTGCATTTAATAGAGCCTTTAGGATTTCGTTTAACGGAAAAGGACCTTAAACGCGCCGGAATGGATTATTGGGAACACTTAAAGGTTACCAGATATATGAACTTTGACGAATTTAAGTCTTTACATCCAAAAGCTAAAATCTGGATGGCGACCACCAAAGCAAAACCGTCTTACACAGATGCTGCCTTTGGTCCTGATGATTTTATTATGTTCGGAAAAGAAAGCGCCGGAATTCCTGAAGAAATTCTGGTTGATTATGAGAGGACCTGCATCCGCATCCCCATGCTTCCCCAGATTCGTTCCCTAAATCTGTCCAACTCCGTCGCCATCGTACTCTATGAAGCTTTGCGCCAGCAAAACTTTTCACAGATGCAGCTAGAAGGAGACCTTCACAGGCTGCACTGGAAGAAATAATTGAGATTTTTCCCATAAATCATTCTATCCTCCTGCGTATCTTTAACATAACAATACAGACAGGAGGATTTAAAATGAAAAAAAATATTTGTACATTATCAGCCATTGGAATCTTGATTGTGGGACTTACTGGATGTGGAAACGCTTCTTCCGAAATCGTAGCGTCAGCGGAACAGACCGCCATCCATTCCACAGTGCCTGCACCGGATTCTTCTGATTCTTCACAATCCGGCAAAAGCCAGGCCGCCGATGATGCAAATTCCATCATTGTAAACAGCAGTGAAAAAGTCACTGTAATTCCTGATATTGCTCAAGTCGTATATTCCGTACGCACTAAGGCGCGGGAAGCCGCTGTCTGCCAGCAGCAAAATACGGAGCAAGTCAGTCAGGTTATCGAACTTTTGAAAGGACTGAACGTTGCAGAAACCTCCATTCAAACTTCCGATTATTACATGAACCCTGTTTATGACTATAGCGGAAATACTCCCCGTGTCACAGGTTACGAGGCAATTACCACCCTAACCGTATCAGACCTGCCTATAAAAGGTCTTGACGAGGTTTTAGCCCAGTCTGTCCAGGGCGGCATCAATACCATCTCATCCATCACCTATCAGGCAAGCAAATACGATGAAAGCTATCAGGCTGCACTGACATCAGCTGTGGAAACCGCCCGCCAGAAGGCGGAAGTTCTCGCCAAGGCTGCCGGCTGCAACGTAGGCGGCGTCATAAATATTCAGGAGACCAGCGGCTATTCCGAGGCTCGTTATTCTGATAACGCGCTTACTAATATGTACCGTTCCACTGCCAAAGAAGAACTCTCCGTAACAGCAGACTCTGCTGGTATCATGCCTGGTGAGATTCAGGTGGAGGCAAGTATTGTTGTCGAATATCAGCTTTACTAACCAAACATCAAATGCCGGCTACCTATCTTTCCTAAGCCTGTCAACAAACGCCCCAATCTTATCAAGCGCAATTTTAAGGCTATCAATGGAATAAGCATAAGAGATTCTGAGGAATCCTTCCCCACAGTCCCCAAACGCGGTTCCCGGCACCACTGCCACCTTTTCCTCCTGCAGCAACCTATTGGCAAACTCTTCACTGCTCATCCCAAATTCCTTAATGCTGGGGAACACATAGAATGCTCCATAGGGCTCAAAGCATTCCAGCTTCATTTCCTTAAACGCATGCATCAAAAATCTTCGTCTCTGATTATAAGACTCCCTCATCATGGCAACATCTTCATCCCCATTACGCAGCGCTTCCACCGCTGCGTACTGGCTGGTCGTAGGCGCACACATAATCGCAAACTGATGAATCTTAATCATCTGCTCCATAATCTCCTTAGGCGCACATGCATAGCCAAGGCGCCATCCCGTCATGGCATATGCCTTTGAAAATCCATTGATGAGAACGGTTCTCTCCTGCATTCCCGGCAGGCTTACGATAGAAACATGCTTTTCTTTGTAAGTGAGCTCTGCGTAGATTTCATCCGATATCACAAAAATATCCTTCTCACGGATTATCTCTGCAATCGCTTCTAAATCTCCCTTCTCCATAATCGCACCCGTAGGATTGTTGGGGAAAGGAAGAATCAATATCTTAGTCTTATCTGTAATCGCATCCCGAAGTTCCTGCGCTGTCAAACGAAACTCATTTTCTTCCTTCAGCTCGATAATTACCGGCTTTGCTCCTGCTAAAATCGCGCAGGGCTCATAGGAAACATAACTAGGCTGGGGGATTAGTACCTCTTCCCCTGGATTAATCATGGCACGCAGCGCAATATCAATCGCCTCAGATCCGCCTACAGTGACAATCACCTCATGATCCGCATCATAGGCAACATCTTGGGTCCTTTTCATGTACTTGGTAATTTCAACTTTCAAATCCTTCAAGCCTGCATTGGAGGTATAAAAGGTCCTTCCTTTTTCTAAGGAATAAATCCCTTCGTCTCTGATATGCCACGGGGTATCAAAATCGGGTTCCCCTACGCCTAAGGAAATCGCATCCTCCATCTCACTTACAATGTCAAAAAACTTTCGGATACCGGAGGGCTTTATTGTAACGATTGTATCTGATAACGGATTTCTCATGGTGTCACTTTCTCCCTCGTATCTTCATATTTTTTGGTAAGTATGGTCCCGTGATCCTTATATTTTTTTAGGATAAAATGCGTTGCTGTACTAAGCACGCCGTCCAAGGTGGAAAGCTTATCGGACACAAAACTTGATACTGCTTTCAGTGATTTTCCATCCAGCGTTACCAAAAGGTCATAGCCGCCAGAAATCAAGTATACACTATTCACCTCAGGATACTTATAAATCCTCTCAGCAATATTATCATATCCCTGCCCTCTCTGAGGCGTGATTCTCACCTCAATCAGTGCCGTCACTTTTTCAATAGAAGTCTTCTCCCAGTCTATCATGGTGTGATAACCACAGATTACGCCTTCTTCTTCCATTGCCTTTAACTCATTTGCAATATCGATCTCCTCCGCTCCTAAAATCACAGCGAGCTCTTTGATATTGATCCGACTGTTCTTTTCTATAATAGATAAAATCTGTTCTCTCATGAAATTTTCCTCCTGGATAAATTAGATAAAAAATAATTTTAATATTTCATCCGGACCTGCAGACTCAAGATACCTTGTTTCATCCTGATTCACAATTATTTTGTCATTGCTTCCATTGGTGTTCCCAATAATTGCGGCAGGAATCCCTTCCGCCTCCAGCATCCTGACAAGTCTTCCGCCATCGGACGTCACCATAATAAGCGCGCCTCCAGACAAAAGCTCATATGGATTCAGATGATAAAACTCACATAGTTCTATGGTTTCCTGCTTTACCGGAATCCTTTTTAAGTCAATAAAAAGTCCAACGCCTAATCTACGGGATAGCTCCCACAATGCACCAAAAATACCGCCGTTTCTCACATCATGCATTGCATAAACGCCGGACTTAAGGGCTATGGCTGCCTCCGACGCCACAGACAAATATTTCTCTATTTCCTGCGCGTCATGGATCAAGCGGATGGGATAACGTTTTGAAAGTTCTTCTTCCTTTTCTCCCGCTATGATAGACGTCCCTTCCATTCCAATCCACTTGCTGATGACCACATCCATCTCCAACGTCTTTGCGCTGCTTCTTTCCTGTATAAGTACCCTCTGCGCTTTTCCCATGGCAGTTGCTGTGACAACAGGCGCTTTCACTGTGCTGCTTACTTCCGTATGGCCTCCTGTAATTTGAATACCCAGCTTTTTGCAACATTCCCCCGCCTGGTTCATCAATTCCCTTAAGTCCGTTTCCTCCGCATCCGCTGGAAGCGTTATGGACAAGGATACGGCAATTGCCTGTGCACCTGATGCTGCCAAATTATTCGCCGCCGCCATAATCGCCAGATAAGCCGGATTCCTTACCGGCAGACTGACGGTCTCTGTGGCGGATGCAAGCACCCTTCCTTCCTCTGTGCTTCCTGGATCTCCCCACGACAAAAAGGCGCAGTCAACTCCAATGCCAGCACCTTTCATCACTTCTTTTCTGCTATTTTCTATTAATCTCAATACCGAGCGCTTTAATACGCTTTCAGATATTTTTCCACTTCTCATTACTGCCCCTTTTTATTGTGCCGGTTCCTCTGCTGGTGCGCTCTCCGCTGGTGCTGGCGCCGGCGGCGCTCCTTCCGCCGGAGGCTGAGCCGGTACCTCTGCGGCAGGAGGCGCCGCAGCTGCTGCAAGGGCTGCAGCAACATTTTTCACATGGTCAATATTGTTGGTGGAAATAGCCGCCATAATCTCAGCATGTGCATTGGGATCAGCGGTTGCAACACCCACCGTTGCCGTCCTAGGTGCAACCTGATAATTACTTGAATTAACTTGTTCCCGACTCACTTCCACGCCGTTTTCTGTGACTACCTTCCATAGATTTGCCTTATATCCTATATGCGCGGACTGAACAGAAACAGAACCAATGGGAAGCGATTCGCTTGCATAAATCACCTCTTTATCAGGATAGGTTCTGCTGATTACCTCACTCTCATAACGCACTGCATGACCACTGTCCCTAGTTTCCATTCCATATATGGTAAAGGTTATGCGCTTATCATCTGATGTTACCCCTTCGATATAAATAGGCGCATCGGTATTATTTACAAACTTAAAATCTTTTCCTGAAGACTCTGCAATTGCTGCATCTGCAGAAGGATCCACATAAGTCACGATCATAGAATGATTGTGGCGTTCTGTAACCTCCAGTTCTGACAAGAGAACTGCATTGTAAAGTGTGGTGGAAACCTGACAAATTCCTCCTCCAAGGCTGTCTACTACCTGCCCGTTTAAGTAGGAACCTGCCATATAATATCCATTTGCTGTAGAAAAGGGAGCAACTGCTTCATATGTAGAAAATTCATCCCCAGGATACAACGTTATCCCGTTAATCAGTTCACAGCCATTGCGCACATTGGCACTCCTGGAAGATCCTGAAGTACTGAAGCTGGTAGAAAAGGTACCTAGGACATCCTTTACTTTTCCAAGTTCTTCTTCCGTTCCCCTTGCCTCGTCTACTATGACTACTAGTTCCAGGATGTCATCCTCTCTGTTCCAGTCATCATGAAAAAAATTGCGAATCAACTCCACGGAAGCTGTCTCATCCACTACCTGCCCGGTCTGTCCGGGATTAACTATAAATGTTTCATTTTCCCTTACGAGCGTAGCATCTTTTGCTTCTAGATTAAAAACAGAGCATTGCTCTGACAGAATCGTCTTTACCAGCTCCATGTCCACATCAAACTCTAACTGATAGACTTTATTCTCATGCTCCAGGTCCTTGGCTGCCTTATAACGCTGTACCACATTTCCTGTCTGACCGATTCTCACCGCTTCTTCTATAATTTCCGGATTGCTCCAATTTAAGCCTATATCTGCAGGCGTAATCTGAATCTCATTTCCATCTACAGCCACCAGTGTGATCACCTTGTCACTTAAGCTATCCACATAATCTTCTATCATTTTCTGGGCTTCGACAGCAGTCTTGCCTTCCAGAGACATTTCCTCCGCGAAAACTCCACCCAGTATTTTATTTTCTTCCTGTGCCTTTACCGGTAAAATCGATACCAGAAAGATCAGCCCAAAGCAGACAAATCCCTTAATAATTTTTTTCATAACCTATCCTCCATTTGCTTTATAGCAAAAAAGATGCTATAGTTGGAATGATCATAGCAAGTACTATTAAAATAATAATAATGGATGATACAATTTTCTTATTATAAAAATGAAACATATTGTTCCTCCGTTTTATCTATCTATGAAAGGATATTATATATGAAATTTCCCATTTTTGCAAGTTTTATTGTCTTTTGTATCTGGTTAGGTTATGAAATAAAGAAGCACCGCCGCATAGAATCTAAAGCTTATGACTCCTTCTGGGAAAAAGAAGCCGCTGCCAACAGCACTCGGCGCAAATCTCTTGATGATCTCCCTTATATAGAGATTCCCTTTGACCGTCTGCCCATGGAACTTTTGAAAGATGATCCGGTAATTGCTGAATATCACGAAACCCTAAGAGAACTCTCAAAATCTCCTATCGTAAATTTCACAGGCATCAGTAATACAGACCTAAAGCTTATGTATGGTGCGCCAAATATCGATCTTCTGTCTCGTTATGACCAAAGTTACACCATACTTGTCCGTACCCTCCAGAATCTCGCAAAAGTTTTGTACGAAAAAGGATATGTCAATGACGCCTGCTGCATACTGGAATTTGCTGTTGAAACCCGTTCCGATATCAGTGCCACCTATAAACTTTTGTCCTCTATTTACCTGGAAAGCAATCAACCTGAAAAGGTACAGGCGTTAATTCCCATCGCCCAGAATTTGAACACGAGTCTGTCCAGTCACATTGTTTCCATACTGGAGAACAGTTTAAAATCATAGTCTGATACCAGTTTATTCCCATGTGCTCAATAATATTACCCTTTTCACATCATGAATTAGTATCGCATTAAAAAAGGAAGGACGGCAACGCCATTCTTCCTCTTTTTATTCTATTTCCAGAATTTCTTTTTCTTTGTATCCTTAGCATCTGTCTTTTCTGCCTGTACATTCTTTGATATATTTAAACTATCTCCAGTCATAGCGTCAAATTGGCGCAGCAATTCCTTCGCCTCATGAGATAATTTATCGGGGGTCTGCACTACCAATGTCACATAGTGATCTCCCCGGACATCCTTATTTCTCAAGGTAGGAACTCCTTTACCTTTTAAACGAACCTTGGTGTCTGTCTGTGTCCCCGGCTTAACCTCATAAAGTACCTTCCCGTCAACCGTATCCACCAGCACATCACCGCCCAAAGCTGCTACAGCAAAGGAAACCGGTACGGTAGAATAAATATTGTAATCCTGTCTCTGAAAGATTGGGTGACGTCCCACAATCACTTCTACCAGCAAATCTCCTCTTGGACCTCCGTTAGATCCCGGCTCGCCCTTGTCGCGGATTCGCACGCTCTGCCCGTTATCAATACCTGCCGGAATAGATACCTGTATCTTCTTACGGTTTGCAATGTACCCTGATCCATGACAATCCGCACATTTTTCTTTAATGACTTTACCTGTACCGTTACATTCCGGGCAAGTCTGCACGTTCCTCACTGTGCCAAAGAATGACTGCTGGGTAAATACCACTTGCCCCTTACCGCCGCACTTCTGACAAGTCTCAGGACTGGTTCCTGGCTTCGCGCCTGAACCGTGACAGGTTTTACATTCATCCTTAAGTGTGAGTTCAATTTCTTTATCAACGCCAAACACTGCTTCTTCAAAGGTAATCCGAACGCTAGTTCTAATATTGGCTCCCTTCATAGGACCATTGCTTCCTCTGCCCTTGCGTCCCCCACCAAAGAAATCACCAAAGATATCGCCAAAAATATCACTGAAATCTGCACTGTTGAAGTCAAAGCCGCCGTATCCGCCGCCGCCCCCTTCAAACGCTGCATGACCAAATTGGTCGTACTGCCGCTTCTTCTCCGGATCACTCAAAATTGCATACGCCTCCGAAGCCTCTTTAAACTTTTTCTCCGCTTCCGCATCCCCGGGATTCATATCTGGATGATACTTCTTGGCAAGAGCCCTATATGCTTTTTTAATGGCGGCATCATCTGCGTTTTTATCGATGCCTAGAACCTCATAATAATCACGTTTCTGTTCTGCCATTTTTTATTCCTCCCATGCTTTCAGCGCACAACATGCCGCCAAGGGCGGCACAAAATTAAATATAGTATACAATAAAATGGTCCGAAGCACAAGGAGAATGTAACTTACTGAACCGTTACATTCTCCTTGAGATAGTCAACTATACGCCTGCATTACAAATCCTTTTATAGAATTTGACCACCTCATTTTATACTTCTCTGTAATCTCCGTCAACCACATCATCTGCCGGACCTGCATCTGCACCCATATCAGGACCTGCCCCTGCACCCATATCGGGACCTGCCCCTGTCTGCTGCATGTTCTCATACATCTTAGTGAACAGCGCCTGCGCACTTGTGGTAAGTTTTTCCTTAGCTGCTTTGAGTGCATCTAAATCAGAATCGGACATTTCCTGATCCTTTGTTCTCTCCAGAATATCCTTTACCGCCTGCATATCTGCTTCCACTGTGGATTTCTCGGAAGCGTCAATCTTATCGCCGACTTCATTCAATGCCTTTTCTGTCTGGAATACGAAGGAATCAGCTTCGTTCCTTGTATCAATCGCTTCTTTTCTCTTCTTATCCTGTGCCTCAAATTCAGCCGCTTCCTTCACTGCCTTATCAATTTCATCATCAGACATGTTGGAACTTGCTGTAATTGTAATATGCTGTTCCTTACCGGTGCCAAGGTCCTTTGCAGAAACGTTAACGATACCGTTGGCATCAATATCAAATGTAACTTCAATCTGAGGTACACCGCGCATTGCCGGAGGGATTCCGTCTAAACGGAACTGTCCTAAAGACTTGTTATCCCTTGCAAACTGTCTTTCACCCTGCAATACGTTGATGTCAACTGCCGTCTGGTTATCTGCTGCCGTTGAGAAAATCTGGCTCTTCTTGGTAGGAATCGTCGTATTTCTCTCGATCAGCCTAGTTGCAATACCGCCCATGGTCTCAATAGAAAGAGAAAGGGGTGTAACATCCAGAAGAAGAATCTCGCCTGCACCGGCATCGCCCGCTAACTTGCCGCCCTGGATAGAAGCGCCTAAAGCAACGCATTCGTCAGGATTCAGCGTCTTGCTGGGTTCATGACCTGTGAGCTGTTTAACTTTATCCTGTACAGCAGGAATACGTGTAGAACCGCCTACCAGCAATACCTGACCTAAATCAGCATTGGTAAGACCTGCATCCTTCATTGCGTTCTGTACAGGGATTGCTGTCTTTTCAACTAAATCATGCGTCAATTCATCAAACTTTGCTCTGGAAAGATTCATATCAAAATGCTTGGGACCTTCTGCTGTAGCTGTGATGAAAGGAAGGTTGATATTGGTGGTTGTTGCAGAGGAAAGTTCCTTCTTTGCCTTTTCAGCCGCTTCCTTCAGTCTCTGCAGCGCCATCTTATCATTGGATAAATCAACGCCTTCTGCTTTCTTAAATTCATCGATCATCCACTGTGTCAGTCTGTTGTCAAAGTCATCGCCACCAAGACGTGTATCTCCGTTGGTTGCCAAAACTTCAATAACGCCGTCTCCGATTTCGATAATGGAAACGTCAAATGTACCGCCGCCTAAGTCATATACCATGATCTTCTGCTCTTTTTCATTGTCAAGACCATAAGCTAAAGCAGCTGCCGTAGGCTCGTTGATGATACGCTTTACATCAAGACCTGCAATTTTACCGGCATCCTTGGTTGCCTGACGCTGTGCGTCATTAAAATAAGCAGGAACCGTAATAACAGCTTCTGTTACCTTTTCCCCTAAATAGCTTTCAGCATCTGCTTTCAACTTCTGAAGAATCATGGCCGAAATCTGCTGAGGGGAATATTTCTTGTCATCAATATTGCGCCCTTTGTCCGTACCCATATCTCTTTTGATAGATGCAATTGTCTTCTCTGCATTGGTTACCGCTTGACGTTTTGCAGGTTCACCAATCAGTCTTTCTCCTGTCTTCGTAAACGCCACTACAGAGGGTGTCGTTCTTGCGCCTTCTGCGTTTGCGATAACGGTAGGCTTTCCGCCTTCCATAACTGCTACACAGCTGTTTGTTGTGCCTAAGTCAATACCAATTATTTTACTCATAATGATCTCCTCCTGATTTTTATTTATGATACTGATAAATGTTTATTGCTGTCTGGTTATTCATATGATGCGCTAGCTTACCACTGCCACCATGCTGTGCCTTACCACGCTGTCCCTGTAAGTATATCCTTTCAACAGTTCCTGAGCAACTACACCGGATCCATATTCCTCACTTTCCACCTGCATGACTGCGTTATGGAACTCAGGGTCAAATTCCTCCCCCACTGCGGGAATCGGCTTTACTTCCATCTTCTCCAGTTCTGAAAGAAGCTGCTTGTAAATCATTTCCATTCCTTCTGCAAAAGGAGAATTTTTATCTTCCTCGGGAACCGTTGCAAGACCTCTTTCAAAATTATCTACCACTGGCAGAATTTTTTCTATGACACTTTTTGCACCCGTTTCAAACATTGTTGTTTTTTCTTTTTCGGTGCGCTTCCTAAAATTATCAAATTCAGCCATCTGGCGTTTCACCCTGTCTTCCAGTTCTTCGATTTTTTCCTTGAGAGCATCCTGCTTCTTATCGTTCTTTAATTTTTTCTTTGCTGCCTTCTTGTCAGCCTTGCTCCCTGGCGTCCCATCTTCTGTCTCTTCTTCGCTTCCTGCTCTAGGCTCCGCAGTTTCTTTCAGTTCTTGTTCCTCCTGCGGGTCTTCCATATCCTGTAATACTTCCTCTGTATCCAGATGATCCTCCATGTCTTTTTTCAATTCATCACTCATCCGTTTCATCCCTTTCCGTTTTATGTCTTATTTTTATATAACTCATCCAACTGGTGGGTAATTGTCTTAAGTGTTCCTACAACCTTATCGTAATCCATGCGTTTAGGACCTATGATTCCTATAGTTCCCCGCATTCCTTCTCCCAGCTCGTAAGTCGCTGTCACCACGCTGCAGTCTTTCATGGTCTGAATTGGCGTCTCGTTTCCGATGTAAACCTGAATGCCTGTATTCTTCTCATCTGAAAGGGTATCCTGCACCAGTTCCGTTAACATCTGCTTTTCCTCAAAGGTATTAATGATCTCACTGGCTTTCTGCTGGTCTGCAAGCTCCGGATATCTAAAAATATTATTGGCTCCACTGGTATAGATTTCCAAATCTTCCTCTGCCTTAATGGACTCTGCAATTGCATCTATTACATCTGCCACGATATCACTGTGTATACCTGCCTGATGCTTCATAGCGGAAATCATGCCGAGATTGATTTCCTCCAGCGTCAAACCGTTTAGGTGCGTGTTGAGCAGGATATTGAGCTTAAGGAGCGTTTCATCATCCAGTTCTCCGGATATAGAAATGATATTATTCTTAATCACATTCCCCTCCGCCACCACCACTGCCAGAAGCTGATTGACATCCACCCTTGAAAGTTGTATGAACTTAATCTTATTCGTATGAATTGTAGGCGCGGAAATCATGGTAGCGTAATTTGTATTTGCTGCAAGAAGCTTTGCGACCTGCTTGAGAAGATGATCCATCTTATCCTCTCTCTCCAGCATCATTTCCTTTAATTCTTCCAGCTCCCTGTCCTTCTCCTCCATCATGGTATCCACATAAAGGCGGTATCCTTTATCAGAAGGAATCCTTCCGGCTGATGTATGGGGCTGTAGAATATAGCCCATTTCCTCCAAATCCGACATCTCATTCCGAATCGTCGCCGAACTTAAATTTAAATCCGTGTATTTGGAAATCGTCCGGCTGCCTACCGGCTCTCCTGTCTCAAGATAGTTCCGGATAATGGCCTGCAATATTTTAATTTTTCTTTCACTCAACTGCACCTCCATCACTCCTTCCCATCCATTCAATGACAAGTTTTTCATTTTATTAGCACTCGTCTTTAGGGAGTGCTAATACCTTCTTTACCTAAAATAGCACTTACCCTATCTATTGTCAACACATATATCTCAAAATAATTATTAAAAAATTATAAAAGATGGATACCTAAAAAGATATCCATCTCTCATTACTGTGCTTGAACAATGTGATTCCCTCATATGAATATAATATTAAATAAAGAAGCTTCCTGTCACGTCGCCGTTGATTACATAATATGTAGTGTTCTCTTCCGGCTTTACATACAATTCGATGCTCTTAATGTCTTCTTCTTTTCCATTTAAATCATATTTCCATACGTCCTTACAGCTCTTTACCAAGTCTTCAGGTGTATATGACTTGCCGTTGAACTGGAAGTTAACAGTTTCATTAACTTCGGCCTTCTTTGCTGCAGGCTTTCTAACGGCTGCCTTCTTTTCTGTCTCTTTCTTTGCTGCAACTTTTTTAACTGCAGGCTTTCTGCCAAGCTTCTTTGCTTCTGACTTAGCTGCTTCTTTTACTTCAGGTTTCGTTTCAGCTTTAGGAGCGACCTTAGCTTCTGTCTTAACTTCTGCTGCCTTTACTTCTTCTTTAACAGGTGCTGCCTTTGCTTTCTTTACTTCTGCCATGATTAAAAACTCCTTTCACGCTGAGAAAACTGTTCTCTAACATGTATACATTGAATAGGTATACAGGATGCTCTCCCCCGAAAACACCCTGTTTTCTGGGAAACAGTGTACTCCATATTTTGCTTCTTGTCAACTAATTAACAACTTTTTCACAAATTTATCCCATAATCCCGGGAGTTTGACACTTCCTTTTAAACCTCATAACACACAAATCTTGTATTTAAGCCTGCTTTGGGCTTATTTTTTT
>ERZ808054.858-NODE-858-length-22067-cov-9.143656_pt1 | contig 22067 bp, 25 predicted proteins | sample MGYA00380201_ERZ808054 | MGnify/ENA primary metagenome ERZ808054 (study PRJEB31490, sample SAMN06133419) | mouse gut metagenome | isolation source: Z5_2 | host: mice | place: China: Chengdu | collected 2015-05 ...
CTTCGAATGGGACATGTATAAAAACAATCTCCTTTCTATCTTTAACTTAAGGGCAGGTGGTCTTGCCATATATGGCGCAGTAATAGCAGCCGTTATAACTCTAGTAGTCTATGCCAAGAAAAAAAATATGTCTGTTGGCTTAATGATGGATACCGGATGCCTGGGGTTAATCCTTGGCCAGATTATTGGCAGGTGGGGGAATTTTGTAAATAGGGAGGCATTTGGCGGGTATACAGACGGACTATTTGCCATGCAGATAAAAAAAGCAGAAGTTTATAGCGGCTATATTACATCACAAATAGCAGAACATACTATTTTAGTAGATGGAATAGAATATATCCAAGTCCATCCTACTTTTTTATATGAATCACTTTGGAATATAGGGGTGCTAGTTTTGCTTATGTTGTACCGCAGGCATAAAAAATTTAATGGGGAGGTATTTTGCTTTTACCTAATTGGTTATGGGTTAGGAAGGGCATGGATAGAAGGGCTGCGAACCGATCAATTAACCATAGGGAATGTAGCAGTTTCCCAAGTACTGTCTGTTATATTAGTAATAGCTGCAACAGGGTATGTGATATTTCGGCGGAATAAACAAAAAAAAGAATTGTGGGAGAAACTATTAGATAAATAAGGAGAAGGAAAAAGTGGGAAGAGGGACGCAAGGAGAGGTTCCTACCATCTTTTGCTCCAGTTCCGGGAATAGGTGGTCTCTAAGTGTTCTGCTATAGGTATTGGTTTTTCTGCAACCAGCCCCTTGCCGTCCCACTCTTACTTGCTTCATTTTGCGATTTTTTACAAATTTGCTTGTAATTATTACGAAAATGTTTTATTATAAATACAAGTGGTGTAATATGATACAAAGTGGTTAGAGGTTTTGCCTGTAGTGATATAGGTGGATGAATAGAGGCGGTAATGGCGTTTGAACACAAGTCTGTTTTGCTTCGGGAAGTAATTGAAAATTTGAAGATTAAACCGAATGGAATTTATGTGGATGGGACTCTGGGAGGTGGAGGACATTCTTTTTATATTCTGGAAAAGCTTACTGGCACAGGTAGGCTGATTGGCATTGATCAGGATGAAGCAGCTATTGTGGCAGCTAGTGAGAGGCTTAAGGGATATGGGGAACAGGTTACGGTTGTGCGTAGCAATTATGAGCAGATTAGGGAGATTTTAAGGGAGTTAGGGATTTCTGGCGTGGATGGGATTCTTTTGGATTTGGGAGTTTCTTCTTATCAGTTGGACACGGTAGGGAGGGGGTTTACTTATCGGGAAGATGCTCCTTTGGATATGCGTATGGATCAGAGACAAGCTGTAACAGCATGGAATATTGTAAATGAGTACAGTGAGTCAAAATTATATAGGATAATCCGGGATTATGGAGAAGAAAGGTTTGCTGGGAATATTGCAAAACGGATTGTGGCATATCGGGAAAGGCAGCCAATAGGAACAACAGGAGAGCTAACAGAGATTATAAAGTCTGCGATACCAATGAAGGCACGGGCAACGGGCACACGGCGGGCCGGCTGGTCATGGGCAGTGACACGGATGTGGAATTATCCATTGCGCCTTTTGAGACCGGCATGGGGGTCCAGCTTTGGAAATCCTATGTGGACGCGTTTGCCATCCGCCTGATAACGCCCTCAGGCGGCAGCATCGGTCCCATAGACAGCCGGCTGGGACCTCAGACCCTGAATTACGGGGGAACCAGGATTCTGATTTATTATGGCAAGCCCAGCCCTTACAGCAAGGCCCAGGAGGTCTACTTTGATTTCATCCCCATAAGGGACTACCTGGACAGCGGGATCTGGACCTTCCGCCTTACGCCGGAACGGATTGTAACAGGACAGTATGATATGTGGCTGCCTTCCGGCGGTGTGCTGAATGAGGGAACCGGTTTTCCCTATCCATCCGAAATTCGGACGCTGACAATTCCTTCCACTGCCGCAAAAGTAATCAGTACGGCGGCGTATGACTCCAATACAGACAGTACGGCGGCGTTTTCCGGAAGAGGGTATACCGCGTGGACAAACCAGGTAAAGCCGGATCTTGCGGCGCCGGGCGTCAATATTATGGCGCCGTCTCCCGGGGGAGGCTATACGGCGCGCAGCGGTACGTCTATGGCGGCGCCGTTTGTAACGGGCAGCGCGGCGCTTTTGATGCAGTGGGGAATCGTGCAGGGGAGAGACCCGTTTTTGTATGGAGAGAAGTTAAAAGCATATCTGATCCGCGGCGCGAGAAAGATCGATGCGTTGAAAGAGTATCCGAATCCGCAGATCGGTTATGGGTCGATTTGTGTCGAAAATAGTCTGCCGGGGTAGAAATTAGGGGGATTTTGAGATAATAAGCATTTTATTTTGTGGTGCATTGTGTCGAATAAAGTGCTTATTATGCATTGCTTTGATGCTGAATTGACAGTTAATTAAGCTAAATATGAATGATGTTTAACCGTCGTAGTAATAATAGGTAGAATGAAAAATACTCCTGAATTAAATGGGCGATTTGATTTAGGAGTATTTCTTTTTTTATAGTTACTATAGTTTTTTATAGTAACTTTTAAATATAGAGTATATGATCTATAATTATAGAAAACAAAACAGGAGATAAAGATTATGAGTCAACGAAAAGAAAGTGATAATATTCGGTGTCCGTTGGAGTATGGACTTAAAATATTTGGCAGCAGATGGAACGCCAGAATTATTTGTGTTTTGTCAGCAAAAGAAGTTCTTCGGTATAGTGAACTTAGAAAGCAAATAGGAAACATTACAGATGCTGTACTTGCAGCTTCATTGAAAAGTCTGATTGAAAGTGAGATAGTGGTGAGAAAATCTTATGATGAAGTTCCTCCCCGTGTAGAGTATTCGTTATCAGAAAAGGGAGATTCTGTTGTTCCAATCATACAAAGTATTTGTAAATGGTCAGGGATTTTTTATAAATTATGAAACAGTTTGTAGCTTGTATATTGATACATATTTTAGAGAAAGAGAAATAGGCTGTAACTATGGTAAAGCATAGTTTATTCATATCTTTGTTATTTGAGAAATATGGTAAAATTAAGCATGAAATATGATGAAAAAGAGCATTTTCCAGTGCTGGATTGGAGGGTATATGACACTACAACAATTAAAATATATGATAATCGTTGCGGAAAGAGGTTCTATTACAGAAGCGGCAAAAGAACTGTATATTTCTCAGCCAAGTCTTTCCGGCGCAATTAAGGAAGTAGAAAAAGAATCTGGAATAACAATTTTCAGCCGCTGCCGGGCAGGAGTAGCACTGACAAAGGAGGGAATGGAGTTTTTAGGATATGCAAGGCAGGTAGTTCAGCAGATGGAACTTCTGGAATCAAAATATATTGATAAAAAACCTGCAAAACAAAGGTTTTGTGTTTCAACGCAGCATTATACTTTCACAACAAATGCGTTTGTGGAATTGATACAACATTTTGGGCAGGAAAGGTTTGGGTTTATACTGAATGAAACGCAGACGCACCAGATTGTGGAAGATGTACGGAACAGGTTTAGTGATTTGGGAATCCTGTATCTTTGCAACAGCAATGAAAATGTGTTGAGAAAGCTGTTTGAAGAATACAATTTGAACTTTTTTGAATTGTTTACTGCAACGCCACATATTTTTATAGGTAAAGACCACCCGTTGGCAAAATGCACATCTGTCAGGCTGGATGATCTGAAACCATATCCCCGGCTTAGTTTTGTGCAGGGAACTTATGAATCTTCCAATTATTCGGAGGAACTTTTCAGTAATGAACCTGCTGAAAGGAGTATTAAGGTCAGTGACCGTGCAGCTATTGTAAATCTGATGATCGGATTGGATGGATATACAATTTCAAGTGGTATTTTCCCTAAATACCTGCAAGGAGATTCTATCGTTTCTATCCCGCTAGAGGAAGATGAGGTGATGCATATTGGGTATATACTGAACAATGATAAAGAACTGTCGGAATTGGGAGAGATTTATGTTGAGGCTTTGAAACAGTACCAGACATAAATAAAACATAGGCTTATCCTATGTAACAGCATATAAAACAGATATTACCTATTACATGACATTCCGTGCTAAAATATAGAAGCGGAAAGGAGGCATAAAAGATGCCAGGTTATGTATTAGGTAATTTTATTATCTATTCTGTTATCAATGCTTTCACGCCGGGACCGGGTAATATATTGGCGTTAAATACGGTAACAAATTATGGATATAAAAAGGGAGACCGCTTTATTGGGGGATATTTGCAGGATATTATGTTGTACAGGTAATTTGTGCTGTTTTCGTGTTTGGGGTAAGCGCTTTTTTACCGGATGTGCTTAGTATTATGAAATACATAGGCGCTGCCTATATTTTTGGCTGGCAATTCATATTGCGATAAGCAAACCAATTACAATCGCTGTAGAAAAGTCGGCGTCATTTCTAAAAGGATTTTTATTGCAGTTTGTCAATGTAAAAATCTATTTATTCGGAATTACGGCATTAACAGGGTATATCACGGATTATAGCGCCTCTTTATGGGTTTTGCTCTTGTTTGAGATTATTATAGCTACGATTGGAACGATTGCAACGCTTACTTGGGTTGGAATGGGGGTACTGATACAGAACGCATATCAAAAATATTACAGGATAATTAACATTATTCTTGCTTTAACGTTATTAGAGTGTGTATATAGCATGTTGAAGTAGCGAGGGGGAAACATGCAGGTAAAAAGAAACATTCTTTTAAATCCCGGTCCAGCAACAACAACAGATGCTGTAAAAATGGCGCAGGTTGTATCGGATATTTGTCCTCGTGAAAATGAATTTGCATCAATGATGAAGCAGATGCGTGACGATTTGGTTCGGATTGTACATGGTAATCTGGATAAATATACATCTGTACTTTTTTGTGGTTCTGGAACGATTACAATGGATGTATGCATCAACTCCCTTTTACCGGAAGGGAAAAAGATGCTGGTGACCAATAATAGAGGAGGAAGAATAATGAAAAAAATCCCTTTGGCGACTCCTGCCATGCATACGGGGGAGCAACAGTATATTCAGAAAGCGTTTGAAACGAACTGGATTTCACCGTTAGGACCGAATGTAGATGAATTTGAGAATAAAGTGGCTGCTTATGTGGGAGCATCTTCTTCCGCTGCACTTTCATCTGGAACGGCGGCGCTGCATCTTTCGGTTATTTTAGCGGGGGTTAAGGAGAATGATATTGTATTTGTACCCTCCCTGACCTTTGCGGCAAGCGTTAATCCGGTAAGATATGAGATGGCAACTCCTGTTTTTATCGATTCAGAACGTGACACTTGGAATATGGATGTAGCGGCATTAAGGAAAGCGTTTGAAAAATATCCCAACCCGAAAGCTGTCATGGCTGTGCATTTGTATGGCACATCAGCGAATATGGACGAAATCTGCGCACTTTGTAAGGAGCATAATGTTCCTTTGATTGAAGATGCGGCGGAATCGTTAGGTACGACATATAAAGGAAAAATGACAGGTACATTCGGGGATTATGGGATTTACTCTTTTAATGGAAACAAGATTATTACAACTTCGGGCGGAGGCATACTGGTTGCCAAACAGGAAAAAGATGTGGATAAAGCCCGGTTTTTATCAAGACAGGCTCGTGATCCTGCCAGACATTATCAGCATTCTACGATTGGTTACAATTACAGGATGTCGAATGTTGTTGCAGGAATCGGGTGCGGGCAGATGCAGCATATTGAAGAGCATATACAGAAGAAACACGAAATTTATAAAACGTATAAAGAAGCCTTTTTGGATATAGAAGAAATAGAAATGAATCCGTTGAACAAGGCGGCTGTTGACAACAATTGGCTTTCCTGCATGACGATTTCCGCAGACAGCAGAGTAACGCCAACGCAGGTTATGGATGCCTTAGAGGTGGAAGGAATTGAAACAAGACCGATATGGAAACCGATGCATTTGCAGCCTGTGTTTAAAGAATATGATTTTATTCAGGTAGAGGATGGGATAAGCGTAAGTGAAGATATTTTTAACAGAGGGCTTTGCCTGCCAAGTGATATTAAAAATACAAAAGAGGATATGGAACGCATTATAAAAATCGTGCGGAAACAGTTCCGGCAGTAGTCCTGTATGATTATCTGGATTCCAGATCATTGTTTTATGGTTTGGCAAATGCAGGCAGAAAATTATGAGGGGAAAAAGTATATAGATTTTGGCAGTGGAATTGGAACAAATTCATTGGGGTTTTGTAATAGTAAATGGGAAGATAAAATGCGGGGACTGCGGGAGCTGGTATGGCTCCAAGGTATGGTATTCCAACGATAAATACCGGAAGGTGGTCTGGCAATGCAACCACAAGTTTGACGGCGGGGAGAAATGCACCACGCCCCATCTTGACGAGGAAACTATAAAGACGCTGTTCATCAGGGCGCTGAACAGTTTCTGCGGGGAAAGGGCAGAGATCACGGCAGCATTTGAGGAGATGAAGGAGGCGGCGTTTGGGGCGGACGAACTGGATAGTGAAGGCAGCGGTTGCTTTTTATATGAAAAAGCAGCGGATTTTGGTAAAATATGATGCAGGGGCGTTGGATGCAAAAATAACGATAGCATGTTCCATCCATATTACGTCACTGTTTAGACAAATAATCAAGAAATCAGACAAAACATCAAGTTATTTTAGATGACATTCCTGTTTTTCAAATATTTACGCTTGACAAAGTCTCTTTTTATTGTAAAATTGTTCTAAAAAGAACAAAAAGGAGAATGCAATGATTCCACTAAATCCATGGGAACATCAAAATGCAATCAAGGCACTTTATTCAAAATGTGTGGAAGGGGTCTGTGTAAAACATAACATTACCCGAATGGAATTGGACATCCTTCTCTTTTTAGCTAATAATCCATGTTTTGATACAGCATCAGATATTATTGAGGTCAGATATCTGTCAAAATCTCAGGTATCGTTTTCCATAAAACTTCTGGAACAGTGCGGTTATATAAGAAAAGAGTATTTGAAATGCAACCGTAAGACAGCACATTTGAGGATATGCAAAGGGGCTATGGGCATCATCCATGATGGGCAGGCTGCGCAGGAGGAATTCATTTCAATCATGCTGGATGGTTTTTCACAGGAGGAAATTGACAGCATGAAAAAACAAAATGATCGTATCCTGCGCAATATTAATACTTATCTGAAAGGGAAGGAGGCAGAATAATGTTAAAATTTTTCATTTGCTTTATTGCAGGAATTGGAGCCGGACTTGGAACGGGGTTTGCGGGGATGAGCGCCGCTGCTGTAATCAGTCCTATGCTGATTACTTTTCTGGGGCTTCCGGCATATGAGGCAGTCGGTATTGCACTGGCGAGTGATGTTCTTGCAAGTGCAATAAGCGCATACACTTATGGGAAAAATAAAAATCTTGATATTCGCAATGGCCTTGTAATGATGGTGACCGTTCTGATTTTTACATTGGTGGGGAGCTTTGTCGCAAGCTGCATTCCGAATACCACTATGGGCAGTTTCTCCGTATTCATGACACTGCTCCTCGGAATCAAATTCATCGTAAAGCCTGTTATGACGACAAAAGAATCCATGCAGGCGGTCAGCAGAAAAAAGAGTTTCATACAGTCAGTTGCCAGCGGAATAGTTGTCGGGTTTATCTGCGGTTTTGTAGGTGCGGGCGGCGGAATGATGATGCTTCTGCTCTTGACCAGCCTGTTAGGGTATGAATTGAAGACCGCTGTTGGGACAAGTGTGTTTATCATGGCTTTTACGGCCTTTACAGGCGCGGCCAGCCATTTTGCCATAGGCGGTATGCCGGATGTATGGTGCCTGCTGTTCTGTGTGGCATCCACACTGCTCTGGGCGAGGATTGCCGCCAAATTCGCAAATAAAGCCAGCGCAGCGACATTAAACCGTGCAACTGGCGTTGTGCTGGCTGTTCTGGGAGTGGTCATCCTGACAGTGAATTACTTGAAATAATGAAATCAGAAACCTGCCGTTTAAACCATTTGGCAGGTTTCATGCCTATGCCGCCCTGCAAGCCATTTTTTAAGTAGCAAGGCGAGAGCAGGTACCTTTGCGCCCCATCTGTACGAGCAGCGGAGAAGGGAGCTGTTCCACAGGTTTGTGGATTACGCAACGGTCTATTCGGCTGACAGGGTGGTGTTCACCTTCCACAATGGTGTGGAAGTCGGGACGGAGATTTAAAGGCGGAAGTGGCGGGCAGATTCCGGATATTCTCAGATATCCAGCCCGCTGTTTTTGCGTATGGAAATATACAAAGAATAGAGGCATAATTTTAATGCTGGGAACGTCCGGCAAAACAAAATATCAGGAGGGCGACTATAATGAAGAAAATAGTTGCAATCAATGCCAGTCCGCGTAAAGGGTGGAATACGGACATAATAGTGACGGAAGCAGCAAAAGGTGCTGAGAGTGCAGGAGCACATATTGAAAAAAGAGACCTTTACAAAAGAAGCGGACGTGGGACGGGGCATCCAGAGGGCGATTGTGACGAAGGAATCGTGACAAGGGAGGAGATCTTTGTCACCACGAAAATGTGGACGGATGATTTTGACCGGCTGGTAAACGCCACATCCATTGTGCCTGCGCTGCTTCAGAATGAAACGCATCCTTACCATCAGAGCGTGGAGATGAAGGAGCACTTGCAGCGGTACGGGACGGTCATGGAATCATGGTTCCCTCTGGGCGGACGCGGCAACACGCAGACATTATTTAATGATGAGACCATTTCCGGTATCGCGCAGGCTCACGGGAAAACTTCCGCACAGGTCATTCTGCGGTGGCACTTACAGGCGGGGAACATTGCAATCCTCCGGCTCCAGCAATGAAGATTATATTCAGGAGAACTTCGAGATCTTTGATTTTGAATTGACGGACGAGGAAATGCAGGAGATAACCGCATTAGACTGGAACGAGAGGTTTGCCGCCTACTAAGAACAGCAGATGCTGTCTACTGGGCAGAGAATGCGGAAATACAGGATATTTTGACGAGGAAGCCTGGCACGTCATGGTGGACTTCGTGACGGTCTACGGCAAGGATGGTGTGGGTTTTACTTTCAGGAATGGGATGGAGGTTCCGACAAAAAACGAATAAGATAAACAGACTGCACTTCACGGGAATGTGAAGTGCTTTCTTTTTCCAAAGCATATCTGAAAACAGAACTCAGGATGATGAGACAGCACATCGCCAGTGGGAGGAAATCTGCGGGTAAATGTTATTTTTTTGTGAATTCTCTTGAAAACTTGAGAAAAAAGATAAAATAAGTCTGATTTCGGACTGAAAGGAGGAAAATCTATGTACACAGCAAAAGAAGTTATTGATGCCTTCAATGCAACCATCAATGGTTCTGAGGAAATCTACCGGGCTGTTGCCAAATCGTTTGGTTTATCTGATTGTGCATTTTGGATATTATATTTCATACGCCAATCGGAAGAAAAAGTCACCCAAAAGGATATCTGCAGTTTTATATACCAGCCAAAGCAGACGGTTCATTCTGCCTTGAAAAAGATGGTGGAAGACGGCTTAATTGAGGTTGGGGATTACAACGGTAAACGCCATAAGTATGTCATACTGACGGAAAAAGGCGAGGAGTTTTCCAGAAAAACGGTCGATCTGGTTCTTGCGGAAGAAATTGCAGCCTTTGAGGATATGGATGCCTCGGAAAGAGAACTTGCAATGAAATTACTTGCGAAATACTCGGACAGCCTGTCCCAGAGAATGAGTAAGTTCAGATAGGAGTTATTATGGAAAAGAATTTAACGCAGGGAAGTATAAAAAAACTCTACTTTAAGTATCTTGGTGCCGCTTTTGGAGGTTCCATGATCTCCTGTATATACGGGCTGGTGGACGTTGCCGTAGTTGGCCAGTATCAGGGTCCGCAGGGTACGGCGGCATTGTCTATTGTAGCGCCGATTTGGACAATTTTGTACAGTTTGGGGATTTTGACCGGCAGCGGAGGTTCTATCAAATATACATATTACAAGGCACAGGGAAAGACCGACAAGGCCAACGCTTACTTTACCTTGTCCTTGCTTCTCACTTCGACCATAGCCGTAATCTGCTGGATCGGACTTACTGTTTTTGATGACCAGTTGCTTCGCCTGTTTGGTGCGGGCCTTGCAACTGCTATTGGCGTAACGCTGACGATTGCGGTTATGATCTCTCATTTTTTCAGCAGGAAAAATGCGCTCAAGTTATCCCAGGTTCATGGTTATATTCATAAGGCAAAAGAACTGGTGTTCAACGGTTGTTCTGTCTTTGTTTCAGAAATAGCAATGGGAATTATTGCGATGTTATTCAACCGTCAGATTATGAATTATTTTGGTTCAGATGCGCTGGCGGTATTTGGGGTCATTGTCCAGATTTCCGGTCTTGTCCAATGCTTTACTTATGCTGTGGGACAGGCGGCACAGCCAATTATTTCTGAAAACTACAGCGTGCATAATTGGGAGCGCATCAAAGAAACGTGGAAATATTCCCTGTGGACAGTTGCAGTCTTCGGTATTTTATGGACAGCAGCAGTGCTTTTGTTCCCGAATACTTTTGTGAAAATATTCATGTCCCCAACAGACAGCGTATTGCAGATTGCTCCCGGTATTATGCAGATCTATGGTCTTGCGTATCTGCTTTTGCCGCTAAACATTTTCGCAACCTATTATTTCCAGTCTGTGATGCAGCCGAAAACAGCATTGATCATTTCTATGGCACGAGGCATGGTTCTATGTGGTATATTAGTGTTCGTGCTTCCGGCGCTGTTTGGCGCTAAACTTCTATGGTGGGTTATGCCGATTACAGAGTTCGCAGTCGCAATATATACTATTTTGTGTATGGTAAAAAGTAACAGAAGCCTTGCATTGAAGTAAGGAACTGTTTCTAGCAACGGGGTAAAAATTTTAAGGGCGGTTTTTCTGTTTCTGACATTGATAAGGATGCCAGTTACCGATTTTCCATTGAATGTGTTGCTATTCGGATGAAAGCAGAGGAGGATGTTATCCATGAAAACAGATAATACGGAGCTTTTTGAACATATGCCAGTTTCAAAGGCAGTTATAACGCTAATTATCCCCACGGTTATCAGCCAAATCATAACAGTCATTTATAATATGGCAGATACTTTTTTCATCGGTCAGATGAACGATCCGAATCAGGTGGCGGCTGCGACGCTGGCAATGCCGCCTTTTGTCATGCTTACGGGAATTGCAAATTTGTTTGGAATAGGGGTTCCAGCCTGATTTCACGAAGTCTTGGAACCGGAGACAGGGAAAAAGCGAAAAAATGTGCTGCTTTCAGCATATGGAGCGCCGCTGCCATTGCCACGATGCTTTCCAATGTGATTGCTATGATGTATTTTATTTTTCTTTTGCATAAAAACACAGAACGGACGGTCATTAAATTTTCTTTGCGGGATTATTCCCTGCAGCAGGGGATTCCAAAAGAAATATTGTTTGTTGGTTTTCCGAGTTTTGTAATGATGCTGATGGGAGTTTTTTCAAATACTGTGCTTAACAGGAGCGTTGTTTCATACTCCAATCAGGCGATAGCAGGTATGGGGATTGCGAAGAAGATTGATATGCTTGCATTTGCCATTGCAAATGGAATGACACAGGGGGTACTTCCGCTGATTGGTTATACTTATGCCGCAAACAAATGGAAGCGTATGCGTTCTGTGATTAAAACGGCATTTATATATAGTGTGGCTGTTGCTCTTGCAGGGCAGTATTGCTATTTGCCTGTGCAGTTCCGGTGGTAAAAGGATTTATTGACGATAAAGAGACGGTTGCATACGGTCAACATTTTCTTAGGATTATCTGTATTACTTGCCCGGCAGTTTCTGTAACGATGATGATTATATCTGTTTTTCAGGCTACCGGCAAAAAACGAGACCGATGATTCTGTCATTACTGCGTAAAGGCGGGCTGGATATTCCCTTTATGTTCCTTATGAATGCGGTGGCTGGCGCAAATGGCATACCGTGGGCAACTCCGATTGCGGACAGCCTTGCGATGGGTATGGCACTGGTTTTGTTTATTCCATATAGAAAACAGCTAAAGGAAACTTTATCCATTGATAAATGATTCCGAAATATCCATAGATAAAAAAGGATATAAGATTATTCTGATAGAGCATTAAAAACAGATTCTTGTTATCATATATAAATTCTGTCAAATCAGGCCTCTTTTCCTGCCGGTCATTTTCGTGCCTGTCAGAATACTGCTCCCACTCGCATTTTATCTTAAAAAGAAGTATATCCTCTTTGCTGTTTTTGTTTTCAAAATATCTGTAAAAAATAGTTCTGCTGATGTCAGCTTCCTTGCAAATTGAGTTTATGAAACTGCGTGTAATAATCTTTCGCAGGGGCTGGCTCTCCCTTCCGGTGCCGAGCGCCTGAATTACGCCAACAAGCTGATATTCAATTTAGTGGCAGGTTTCGCCACATTTTTGCAGGATGTGTGGCATAAACCTCGCTGCGCTGTGATGTGGTGTTGTAGAGGGTCGGAAATTCTCTGACTGCTCTTTCTGCGCAATATCCTCAAGCTCGGAAGGATCCAGTGGATATGGTGTAACCGGCTCAATCCGGAAAATATCCGCCCCCGTATTTTCTGCAAAGATATATGCGACATACTGGGTATTTCCCAAAACCTCACCATCAATCACAACGGTGCTGGGTTCTTCCTCCTTCGACATATTCTCAGGCTCCGTAGTTTCCGGCATGGAAAAATATACAACCAGATTTTTCGCTGTAGAATTAAAACCCATATTTTCAGAATCCTCCGTTTCGTTTGAAAGTGTCGTTTCTGTATTTTCCTCCGATTGCTGCTTACCTGATCCGGCAGCAGGATTATTGCCGGAGGGAGAAGTATTCCTCCTAATACCAATCATGTTTTTTGCCCCGGTCAAGGGCACCTATCTGTGCCATTTCATTCTCGGTCAGACTGAAATGATATAACTCCGTATTTTCCCTGATATGATCGGGATTACATCACCCTCCTGATAATACAGATAGATTTTTGTCGTAACGAAAATATCCTCCCGCTGTACGATCCCTTCATCGATTGCCTCCCGGATTGCCTGCCCGATTTCTTCCTCATTGCCATAGGCAGAGGCAGTATCAATCAGGCGGACACCGTTTGATAACGCAGATTTCACAGCATTGATACACTCATCACCATGAAGGCTGTATGTTCCAAGACCGTTAATCGGCATCTCATATCCGCTGTTTAGCATGACTGTCCTTCTTTCAAAATCAAACTCTGCTCTTATAATGGTTTCTTCCTCTACCGCCAGTTCGCTGCCTGTATCACCGGGCGCAGTCCCGGTTTCCCCTGCCTTGTTTCGTCCGCATGCTGTTATTGGAAATGCCAATAAGGAAACAAGTATAAGGCTAAATATTTTTCTCATTTCACAGCCTCCCTTATCACTATTTCAGATTTTTTCCGAAATCCCGGAGTTCTTTCAGCTTTGAATCCGAACCGTTCTCCATGCCGTATGCTGTAAACACCCCCATATCTTCAAGGTCGAGGTATTCCAGAAAATCCCCTTTGTATGAAAACATTGCGCCATCATACATTTTAGGATCACCGGAGCTTAATATCATAGCCACTTTTTCAGGTTCCGGGGCTTTCTCGGATAGGCGGCAGAATAGAAGCGGTCAAGGGTACACTTTAACTGCCCTGAAACGCCGTGATAATAAATCGGCGAGGCAATGACAAGCATATCCGCCTCCTCCAGCAGGGAATAGACTTCCTGCATATCATCTTTCTGCACGCAGGCTCCGTTTCCCTTTGTATGGCAGTATTCACAGGCCAGACAGCCCGCAATCTTTTTCCTGCATACGTCAATTACATCCACCCGATGTCCTGCGGATTCCGCACCACTCCGGAACGCATCCACCATTTGTTTCGTATTGCCCTTTGGACGGGGGCTTCCGTTTAATACTATAATGCGCATAACTGTTACCTCCAGATTTTTACTTATCTCATGCCTGACCCCACAATATCTCTGTTAAAAAAGGGATGCCGTATGTCAATTGGCATATGGCATCCCGCTGCCGCATTATAACGCTTTGGCAGGCTAAGGCTTTTATAAGCTGCTCTTAAAAATCTCCATTATTTCATCCTTATCCGGCACCTTATAGCCGCCATCCATAATCAGCGTGCTGTCAACGATTCCCGGAAGCATCTCCTCTGTTACCCCAAGTTCTTTCAGATGCATCGTAAGACCCAGCTCCTCCATATAAGCTTCCATTTTCTGCAGGCCTTCCGCTGCAATTTGTTTATCACTTTTTCCTTCCGGGTTTACGTCCCATACGTTCATGGCAAACCTCTTAAACTTTGTCAGCCCAAACGGACAGACAAATCGGTAATAGGCCATAGATACCGCTGCAAGGGTCATGCCGTGGGTTGCATCCGTATGCGCCGCAATCGCCTGCCCCAGCATATGAACCATCCAGTCTGTGGATTTTCCCTTCGCCACCAGCGTGTTTAATGCCCATGTGGCAATCCACATGATGTTGCTCCTTGCTTCGTAATCCGTAGGGTTCTTCACCGCGATCCTACTGGAATGGATCAAAGACCGCAGCAGACCTTCCATGAGATAATCAGAAGTATTGTCATCCTCCCCGGAGAAATACTGCTCCGTAATATGGTTCATAATGTCATAAATTCCTGCAATCATCTGGTACTGAGGCAGCGTATAGGTATATACCGGATTTAAGATGGAAAATTTCGGATACACCCTCTCATCAAATACATGACCAATCTTCAATTTCTGTTCATGATTTGTTATGACCGTGCCGCCGTTCATTTCAGAGCCGGTGCCAACCATTGTCAGGACACATCCAACCGGGATGATCTCATTCTCCACATCTTTCATTTGAAGGTAATATTTTTCCCATGGATCTTCCGTGCAGTATGCAGATACGGAAACCGCTTTTGCATAGTCACAGACAGAACCGCCCCCAACTGCAAGAATCAGGTCTGCCTTACCCTCCTTGGCAATCCTACAGCCTTCCTGTAGTTTCTGTACCGTAGGATTTGGCATGACACCCGCATCTTCAAGTACATTTTTTCCATTTGCTTTCAAAATCTCCATGACTTTATCATAGATACCATTCTTTTTGATCGATCCGCCGCCATACACAAGCTGTATATTCTGTCCATACTTAGGCAGCTCCTCATTCAGGCTGGCAAGGGAATTCTCGCCAAAATAAAGTTTCGTCGGGTTACAATACATAAAATTTCCTAACATGGTCTTCCTCCTCGTATAATAAGTTTATAAATATCATTTCATATTTTCCGAAAAAAACTGCTCCAGCTTATCAAACGGAATCGCATCCTTTTCGCCGCCGTCATACAGATCCGTATGGACTGCATCGGGAATAATCAGCAGCTCCTTATTGTCTGCATAAGGGTTATCCTTCATCATTGCAGCATAAGCATCGCGGCTGAAATAGCAGGAATGCGCCTTCGCTCCGTGCATGATAAGAACTGCACTGCGGATTTCATTGCTGTACTGAAGGATTGGCTGGTTCATAAAGGACATACATCCGATTACATTCCAGCCGCCGTTGGAATTTAAGGAACGCTTATGATAGCCACGATTCGTTTTATAATAGCTGTGATAATCTGCCACATAGAAAGGTACGTCCTCCGGAAGTGGATCGACAACCCCGCCGCCCAGCACATAACTGCCATTTTTGTAATCAACAAGTCTTTGGGCGTTCATAGTCTCTTTCTTCGCGTACCTTGCATCAGCAGAATTATCTGCATCAAAATATCCGTTGGCATTGACACGGGACATATCATACATGGTGGAGGCAACTGTCGCCTTGATGCGGGTATCCAGTGCCGCCACATTCAGGGCCAAGCCTCCCCAGCCGCAGATGCCAATAATGCCGATACGCTCAGGGTCAACATTTTCCTGTACGGAAAGAAAATCAACCGCCGCCTGAAAATCCTCCGTGTTAATATCCGGCGAAGCCATGTAACGGGGTGCGCCGCCGCTTTCGCCGGTAAAAGAAGGGTCAAAGGCAATGGTGAGGAAGCCGCGCTCCGCCATTGTCTGCGCATACAGTCCGGCTGCCTGCTCTTTTACTGCGCCAAACGGCCCGCATACCGCAATCGCAGCCAGTTTCTTTTCGACTCCCTTCGGCTCATAAAGGTCTGCCGCCAGCGTGATCCCGTAACGGTTAGGGAATGTCACCTTGCGGTGGCTCACCTTTTCACTTTTCGGGAAAGTCTTATCCCATTCCTTTGTTAATTCCAGTTTTACAATATTTTCCATTTTGTAATGCCTCTCTTTCTTTTCCTTATTTTTTAATGATTACTTTTCTTTTTCCATCCGCCATACTAAAAAATCAAGACAGTCAACTCGCCACTGACTTTCATGCAGGCTGTCCATCAGGCCGCAGCGATGCTTACGCAGCATTTTAATCGCATCCTGAACCTGACCGCTACCATATAACCTGCAGACCTTCTCAATAGTCTGAGCGCTACAGCCGGCATCCTTTAAATTCTGAATAAGATCATCCGTATGACCGCCTCCCTTCCTGCTATGTCTGTATTATATCCTCTTGACTTTTATTTCACTAATAGTTATAATTTATATCATGATATAAATTTTTGGAATATCATAGGAGGCCAAAATGGAACTGCGAACCATGAGATATTTTCTTGCCGCAGCAAGAGAAGAAAACATGACCCGTGCGGCAGAACTGCTTCACGTTACCCAGCCCACTCTCTCCAAGCAGTTAAAAGCACTTGAAGATGAGCTTGGGAAAAAACTGTTCACGCGCCATAGTTTCAGCATACAACTAACTGAGGAAGGTGTTTTGCTTCGAAAGCGAGCAGAAGACTTGATAAAAATGGCCGACAAAATTACAACAGAATTTCTTGCTTTGGATGATGTTTTGGGCGGGGATGTTTACTTCGGTTTGGCGGAATCTTACCAGATCAGATGCCTCGCCGCCACAATCAGAAGATTCAAAGAGTCTTACCCTGATCTGCATTATCATATTACCAGCGGCGACACGGAACAGGTTACAGAAAAACTGGATAAAGGTATCATTGACTTTGCCGTGCTGGCGCAGGAACCCAATACTGCAAAATATCATTATTTAACCTTTCCCCATGCTGATTTATGGGGTGTTGTCATGCCAAAGAACTGTCCATTAGTAGAAAAAGACTCCATTTGTGTGGATGACTTATTTGGACTCCCTCTTTTTTGTTCCGAACAGGGATGGAGCAATGATATTTTCAAATGGTGCGGCAATAACATGGACAAATTACACCTTGAAGGGTCGTTTCGTCTATCATATAACGGATCGCTTTTCGTGAAAGAGGGGCTGGGTTATCTTTTAACTTTTGAGCATTTGATTGATACAAGCCCCGATAGTGGGCTTGCATTCCGCCCTCTTACTCCTAAACTTGAAACAAAAATGTATTTAATATGGAAAAAATATCAAGTTTTTACTCCTATTGCTGAACGATTGCTGGAAATGTTGAAAGCCGAGCTTTCAGAGTAGAGGCCAAAGCAATGCTGTAAGAAATTTCTTGATAAAAGTAAGGGATTTTTCTTTGAAAAGAGCCTTGTCTTTCCACCCAAAATGTGTAAGCTGTCACTCACAAGGCAAGCAGCCAGTACAAAAATCTCAAAGAGGTGGAAATGCTGGACTCCCATTTCAACGTACCGGAGGACGAAGGGACCACAGAGCAGGCGGCGGAAAATCCGAGACCGAAGAAAATGGTATGATATTATGCGTCTGAGGGCATATCGTCAGTATAATAGAGCGATACCATGCTCTGCAGATTGATATAAGACCGGAAAATTGAAGCGTGGTTATAGAGTGGAAGATATATTGAAAATGCTTAGTGAAAACAGGAAATATTGTGAGACGCATAATGCTTTTTTGGATGCGGGGGATGAACTGCGGATTATGCAATTACTGGGACATGGATAAAGGAGTATGATATTGCACTTGTATAAGAGAGGATTTGTCGTATATATCGTTGACGGAAAAAGGATTACTGGGCGTGGAAATGCTGTGGAGGATTTGCAAATACTTCACAGCATTTTATATTTTCAAATGCTGTCGCGCGAAGCGCTGGCATACCCGTAGCCTTAGAAGACGAATTTATTTTTTATGCATATAATTTATTATGATAAATGTATTATCACATAATATTAAATATGAATGAGGTGGGTTCAATTGAACAATTTTAATACGAACTGGATGTTTAATCAGCCGAATCGGTTCGGCATGAGAACTTCTGATAGGAATTGCAACCGAAACGCAGCCCAGCCTTCCCCAGAGCTTATATATGAGACAAATGCCGTCACATCAGATGATTCTCGGTATGCATGTATTGAGGAATTGGAGGGATGTAATGATTTCAGTTGCTGCGAGTATGGAGCGATGGGACCTATGGGACCAAGAGGAGAACCGGGACCGCCAGGCTGTCCCGGTGAACGCGGAGAAACCGGTCCTCAGGGGGTCACAGGACCTCAGGGACCGCAGGGCGCCACTGGACCTATGGGACCAAGGGGAGAGCCAGGGGAACGCGGACCGGTGGGACCTCCCGGGTATCCGCAAAATAGTATATTTGCATCATTTTCAGGAAAAGAAATGATTATGCCGGATAGCTGTACCCTTCCGCTTAAAACACAGATACCGGATATAACCCAAAATATTACTCTATGCAATGGCTGCTCTATCGCGTTGACGCCGGGATATTATACGATCTACTATGATATATCCACGGTGATGAAAAGGCATGGATTCATAAAGGTGACACCGGTATTTAATGATTGCAGGCAGACAATATATGCTGCGTATGCAGAGGCGTCAAAACGAAAGGAAATGCTGGTGATATCAAGACATTTTATTATTGAGATACCAACTGGAACTGCGCTCTTTTTTACATGGAATTCTTCAGAGGGCGCTTCAAAAATCAACATGAATCTGAGCATAGAAAAACTCTGTAGACAATAGATCGATGAAGAGAAAGGAAATATTATGCCCACAATAAGTCTTTGCATGATTGTAAAAAATGAAGAGATGAATATTGCGCGCTGTCTAGACAGTGTGGCAGATCTCGTGGAGGAAATTATAATTGTAGATACCGGTTCAATTGACAGGACGGAAGAAATTGCTTCTAATTATACATCGAAGGTTTATTCGTACCAATGGAAAGATGATTTTTCGGATGCTAGGAATTATTCCTTTTCAAAAGCATCTATGGACTATTGTATGTGGATGGATGCTGATGATATTCTGGAAGATACAGAAAAGGAGAAGTTTCTGCAGTTAAAAAAGTCATTGCCACTGGATATAGATATTGTAATGATGAAATATAATACTTCTTTTGATGAAGCTGGCAGACCTTCCTTTTCTTACTTTAGGGAAAGATGGGTCAGAAATTGTGAGCAATACCGCTGGATTGGTGCCGTCCATGAAGTAATACCTCCAAATGGAAGGGTAATACATTCTGATATTGCGATTAGCCATAAAAAAATGAGTGTAGGGGATCCTGAACGAAATTTGAGGATATATCAGAAGATGATTGCAGACGGAAAGGCTTTGGAGCCGCGGCAACAATACTATTATGGGAGGGAGCTGTACTACCATAAGCAATACAAGGAGGCTGTTTCTGTATTAGAACAGTTTCTACTCTCAAAGGATGGGTGGATAGAAAATAAAATAGAGGCATGTTCCATTTGTGCTGATTGCTATTATCAATTGGGGCAGGAACAATCTGCGTTGACTACTCTTTTACGCAGTATGAGTTTTGATCTGCCGCGAGCAGAATTATGCTGTGAAATTGGAAAATATTTTTTGGAGCATGGAAACTACCATAATGCCATTTATTGGTATGAAGTAGCGTTAAATACACCTAAAAATGAATGTTGCGATGGTTTTATCCTGCCGGATTGCTACGATTATGTTCCTCTTTTGCAGTTATGTGTATGTTATGACAAATTAGGAGACCGGCAAAAGGCGAAAGAATACAATGAAAGAGCCGGAGCTTATAAACCTTACTCCCAAGCGTATCTGTATAATAAACGATATTTTGAAAGCTTACAAATTTCACATGATGCTTTTTTCGACAAAAAGTAACAACTGTTTCAGAGTAACATAAAATATTTTTAGAAAAAGGTACTTTTTTAGTATCTTTTATAAATATTTTATAAAGGATGTGTTTTGGATGAATCAAAATAATTTATGTAACTGTAACCAAAATCAATGCCATCCCTCTTGTTGTGAACGTGGCCCTATGGGTCCTAAGGGGGATCAGGGACCAGCGGGACCGCAGGGAATCAAAGGAGATATTGGTTGTCCTGGTCCTAAGGGCGACAGAGGTGACCCGGGACCTATGGGACCACAGGGTATTCCTGGCGTTCCTGGTGCGAGAGGTCCCAGGGGAAATACAGGTCCGGTAGGACCTACTGGAAACACTGGTCCTAGAGGTTACGCTGGACCAAGAGGTTATGCAGGACCACAGGGTATTCAAGGGATACAAGGGGTTCGCGGTGATATTGGACCAAAAGGCGATCCCGGTTGTGAAGGACCTAAGGGAGATATCGGACCGCAGGGACCAGCAGGACCAGCAGGTCCAGTCGGTCCAGCGGGACCGCAGGGAGATATTGGACCGCAGGGACCAAGAGGCATTCCGGGGCCAACAGGACCAGTGGGACCAACTGGCTCCATGGGTCCACAAGGGGTGACAGGACCACAGGGTATTCAGGGGGTGACAGGACCAATTGGAGTTCAGGGACCAAAAGGATGTCCGGGAGATGACGGAGCGACAGGAGCGACAGGAGCAACGGGAGCAACGGGAGCGACAGGAGCAACGGGAGCAGACGGAGCAACGGGAGCAGACGGAGCGACAGGAGCAACGGGAGCAACGGGAGCGACAGGAGCAACGGGAGCAGACGGAGCGACAGGAGCAACGGGAGCAGACGGAGCAACGGGAGCGACAGGAGCAACGGGAGCAGACGGAGCGACGGGAGCAACAGGAGCAGACGGAGCAACGGGAGCGACAGGAGCAACGGGAGCAGACGGAGCGACAGGAGCAACGGGAGCAGACGGAGCGACAGGAGCAACGGGAGCAACGGGAGCAGACGGAGCAACAGGAGCGACAGGAGCAGACGGAGCAACGGGAGCGACAGGAGCAACAGGAGCAACGGGAGCGACAGGAGCAACAGGAGCGACAGGGGCAACAGGTACGGCAGGTACAGGAGCGATCATTCCTTTTGCATCAGGGCTTCCGATTTCGCTGACGACCATCGCTGGAGGTCTTGCGGGGATTCCTGCCTTTGTTGGATTTGGAAGTAGTGCACAGGGGCTCACGCTGCTGGGCTCCACAATTGATATCACAAATGCCAGTGGGACGCTTTCTAACTTCGCATTCCAGGTTCCGCGTGCCGGTATCATTACCTCCTTCAGCGTATTTTTCAGCACGACAGTGGCACTTTCCTTAGTAGGTTCCACTGTTACGGTAAACGCGCAAATCTATCAGTCTGTAACACCAAACAATGTATTTGCGCCAATTGCCGGAACGCTGATTAGTTTGACACCATCACTTTCAGGAATCCTATCTGTTGGAACATTGTTAAATGGTGCGCTTACAGGACTCAATATTCCAGTAACGGCTCAAACACGGTTGATGCTGGTATTCTCAGCAGCTGCAAGTGGATTGTCATTAATCAATACAGTTGCAGGATATGCAAGTGCCGGTCTGAGTATCAATTGAAAACACAGGATAAGGATAACAGGCAGTTTGCAGACTGTCCTTAGATATGAAAATGTGCGGAGGTTTCGATATTCGGAACCTCCAAGATAATTATGTATCAGTTCAACCTACAAGGCACCCTGTTGCTGAATTCTTGAAACTGGAATTTATTAAACGGTGCGCTTTACGATAATTCTTTCAAAAGCGTGTGAAGTGGTGAAACAATTATTCATCGATGATGTGTTTTAACATATATTCTGCAAATTTTACAGCATCTGCTTGCGTTATTGACATAGTGTTCCCAGTTTTATATTCCTCTAAT
>ERZ808054.859-NODE-859-length-21961-cov-17.907467_pt1 | contig 21961 bp, 17 predicted proteins | sample MGYA00380201_ERZ808054 | MGnify/ENA primary metagenome ERZ808054 (study PRJEB31490, sample SAMN06133419) | mouse gut metagenome | isolation source: Z5_2 | host: mice | place: China: Chengdu | collected 2015-05 ...
AATCCACCCAAATTTCATTATGCTTTATTTTTTCAACCTGTTTCCTTCGCATTTTCACATTTAACTTAATGACATTGATTCACAGCTTTTTTCATTTCGACAGGAGACTAAGACGATTGCATTTTTATTTAACGATCTCTATTCCTGCGTCATGGATTTCAAGCATATAAATTTCACAGGGCGACAGCTTCATCGCTTCGGTAGACAGGCTGTCTGCAAGTTCGGCAGACTTGTCTGTCAGCATTTTTTCGAGATCGCTTCCCACAATCTCTGCTTCACTCAGACCATTCAGGTAATTTTGCATTTCTTCTTTGAATGTCAGCAACGCCTTATCCCTCTCTGCTACCGTTACAAGTTTTGGGGCGATGACAGAATAAGCGACATTTGCCTCAACGAAACAGCCAAAATCATATACCGTCTCCCCATCCTCATCCAAATAGTCGCATGGTCTGCTTTGTTTGGAGAGCGGCATAGAAAAGGTAAGTTCTTCCCCCATATATTCGCAATATAATTCTGATGATGAAAAACTGATTGTTGTGGTAAAGAAATCATAATTTTCGTCATCGTGGGATATGATGCTGCTCACATCCGCTACTGCGGCAAGGAACTCTGTCAATTCATCGGGTGTGGACGCAAGTGCCGTGTTAAAATCGGCTATGCTCTGCTGTCCATAGTCAGCGGTCCTGTATGCGATCAGCTTTTCATATGCAGCAGGCACATTAGAGGAAATGGCCGGGCTTGAAGCCCCATTTGCCGACGTTACAGGCTGGCTAATGGTGCCGTCACTCTGCGTGGCAGCATTGTTTTGTCCGGGCGAAGAATTCGGCCCTGCCAGATCATTCTGGCCTGCACACCCTGTCAGCGCACTCACCATTAAAAGGACGGTAAAGATGACATGTAAACATTTTTTCATAGTAGGATCTCCTTTCGCGTTCCCCTTTCCGGGTACAATGAAAGGATACCGTCCTGATTTGAATCTACTTTGAATCGAATATGTTTTTTATGTGGAGAAACATACAAATGCTAAAACCGCACGGAAACGATAACCCCTTGAACAGTATTGGCAATTTCAATCTCTGCACCATGTAAATCAAGAATCGTTTTTACAATATACAAGCCTAATCCTGTGCCGCCTGTTTGTTTGTTTCTTGACTGGTCCACCCTGTAAAACGGTTCAAACAGTTTGGAGACCGCTTCGTCAGGGATCTGGGCGCCTGTATTCTCAATCGTAAGCGTGGTCAGTCCGGTTTCTTTCCATAACTTTATCATTACCTGATTTCCGGCTCCCGAGTACGCAGCCGCATTTCCCAGAAGATTGTCCAATGCTTTTTGAAGCAGCTGCATGTCGCCGGAAATATAAACCTCCGGTGCTATGGATTGTTCAATCGTCAAATCCTTTTGTATGAATAAATCTTCAAACGCTGTAAGGCGGTCAATGATAAGACTGCTGAGATTCAGACTGCTTTTTTTGCAGCTGTAACCCGGCGTATCTAATCGTGATATAGTTAAAAGCTCCTGTACCATTTTTCCTAAAGTGTCCGTAATTTCCAAAGACTGTGCAAGATATGTTTCCCGGTCTTTATAACGTCCCACTTGATAGAGCATCCCCTGAAGCTGTCCCTTGATAATGGTAATGGGCGTTTTTAATTCATGGGAAGCTGCTGCAAAAAATTCTACCCGTTGTTTTTCAAGCTGCCTCTCCCTTTCAATATCAGCCTGCAGCTTTTGGTTCGCTTCCTGCAATTCCGAAAGAGCTGCCTCCAATTTCCGGGAAAGTGTATGCAGGCTGTCAGACAACACGCCTATTTCATCAGTGCGCCCGGCTAAACAGAATCCACCAAAATCCATCTCTGCCATCCGCCTTGAAAGTCTGCTTACTTTCTTAATGGGAGCAGTCAGATACCATGAATAGAAGAACGCTGAAATGATTGAGCCAAATAGTACGACAGTGCAGAGCACTGGAAGTGTTCTTCGTATCGCTTCCTCTGTCTGTGTCAGTTTTGCGGTATTCCTTGTCAACAATAAAGTATAAAGCGAATCGCTGTCGGCAAAGGAAACGGCATAGGCTTTTGTTTTTTCAACATCTTCAAAATCCGTAATCTGCCCGTCCACAAGCCGGTCAACATTATGTAAACTTACTTCCTGTCCGTCAGCTTGAAAAAAGTGCAGCTCAAATTCATTTTCATACTGTTCTTCTATCCAGTCAGAAAAAGCCTCAAGAAATATATAAGCGTATTCCTTTTCGGTTCTCGAAAATTCAGCCGGCAAAAAAACAAGCTCCAAATCGGCATCTTCTATGTCATATTGATAGTTTTTGGGGGCTGCCTGCAGAATGAAGCTATATGTTGTAAAACTGCACGTCGCTGTCAACAACAGGGTCAGCAGAAAAACTTTAACTGATAACCGGCTTTTCATCTTCTTTATCAATTCTATATCCCACCCCTCTTATTGTTTCTATGTAGTCGGCAGCGCCAAGTTTTTTCCGCAGGTTCTTTATGTGTGTATCAACAATCCGTTCTTCTCCGAAAAACTCATACTTCCAAAGGGTCTGCAGCAGATTTTGCCGTGTTAAGATCCTGCCCTTGTGCATCAGCAGTTCCCGCAGTATTTCAAACTCGCGGGGCGTTAAATCAATGCTTTCTTCCTTTGTATAAACCCTGTACCCCTCCAAATCCAGCGTTAAATCCCTGTATCTCATAGTCTGCGGCATATCGTTCTGCTTTGATGAACGGCGCAGCACGGCGGCGATTTTCCGCAGCAGTACGGGCATGGAAAAAGGCTTCGTGATATAATCATCAGCCTGCAGGTCCAGGCCTTTGATCTGGTTCCCCTCGTCGTCTAATGCTGTAAGCATGATAATGGGCACATCGGATTTTTGCCGGATCACCTCGCAAACGCCAAAGCCGTCGATTTTGGGAAGCATAATGTCAAGCAGTACCAGATCAAAGCTCTGTTCGGAATACTTCGCAAGGGCTTCCACGCCGTCAGACGCCAGTACAACGCTGTATCCGGCTTCCTGTATAAAGTCATGCAGCAGAGCCTGTATGGATAAATCGTCCTCAACAATTAAGATTTTACTCATAGCGCACCTCCTGACCGTAATTGTAACAGAATCATTTGAATCTATTGTGTAGATTTGAAATTTTTTTGCACTTTTCTTTCCGAAATCCCCTCTTGACTTTCCGCTTTCTTTTCGATATGCTGAATCTGTAATACAAGTATACAGATTTTACCTTAAACATGACAAAAAGCAAACCTATTTCCAAGGAGGTCCTCATGAAACAGAAAAGTGCAAAGGAACGGCTGTGGTGGGCGCAGTTCAACGCCCTTGAAATGGGCAGCGGCTGGGATGATACCGACATCCATAAGCCCCAGATCATGATCGAAGACGTATACGGCGACTCTCACCCGGGCAGTGTCCATCTCCATCAGCTTGCCAGACAGGCCGAGATCGGCGTTTTTGAAAAGGGCGGTTTCCCTGCCCACTACCATACCACTGATGTCTGCGACGGCTGCGCGCAGGGACATGACGGCATGAATGTCGTGCTTGCATCCCGTGAAGCCATCGCGGATATGGTCGAGGTACACGCCAGCGCCGTGCCCTGGGACGGCATGATCCTGTCCAGCAGCTGCGACAAATCCATCCCGGCCCATCTGAAAGCGGCGGCCCGCATGAACATTCCCACTGTCTTTATTCCCGGCGGCAGTATGCGCCCCGGTCCCCGGCAAACTACCAGCCTTGTGGCCGGTGACATTTCCCTGCGGCAGAAACGTCAGGATGCCATTTCCGATCAGGAGATCCGCGACTACTATCTAACCGGCTGTCCTTCCGTAGGCGCCTGCACCTTCCTCGGTACGGCCAGCACCATGCAGTGTATGGCGGAGGCGCTCGGCATGGCTCTTCCGGGATCGGCGCTTGTGCCCGCCACCATGACAGACATCCTGCGCTACGCCCGCCAGGCCGGCCGTGTCATTATGGAACTGGTGGAAAAGGATATTAAAGTTTCCGATATCATGACGCCGGCCGCTTTCCGCAATGCACTGATCGTCCACAGCGCCATCGGCGGCAGCACCAACGCCACGCTGCACCTGCCCAGCATCGCCCGGGAGCTGGCCTATGAAATGCCCATCGAACTTTTTGACGAGATCAATCATCAGGTGCCACACCTCGGCAACCTGAACCCCAGCGGAAAGCATCTGACGGAAAGTTTCTGGTTTGCAGGCGGCGTTCCTTATGTGCAGCTGCTTCTGCAGGATATGCTGGATCTGGACGTTATGACCGTGACCGGCAAGACCCTCGGCGAAAATCTGGAAGATCTCCGGCGCGACAATTTCTTCGAACGAGGCCTGGGCTATCTCGCCAATTACCAGCTGACCCGGGACGAAGTCATCTTTCCGGTGGAAAAGGCAACCGAGAAAGGCAGCGTTGCCATCCTCAAAGGGAATATCGCCCCGGAAGGCAGCGTCATAAAATATTCCGCCGTTGCCCTCTCCCAGCGCAGCTTCACAGGGCCTGCCCGCGTATTCAACGAAGAAGAAGACGCTTACCGGGCCGTGGTCGATAAAAAGATTCAGCCGGGAGACGTGATCGTCATCCGTTACGAAGGCCCGCGGGGCTGCGGCATGCCCGAAATGCTCATGACCACCGAGGCCATTGTCTGCGACGAGTCCTTGAACGGTCATGTGGCGCTGATCACCGACGGCCGTTTCTCCGGCGCCACCCGCGGAGCCGCCATCGGCCATATCAGCCCGGAAGCCGCTGCCGGCGGCCCCATCGCCTTTATCGAAGAAGGCGACCTCATCCACTATGATATCGAGGCCCGCCGTCTGGATCTGGTGGGCGTAGACGGCAGACAGGTCACACCGGAGGAAGCGGCTGACATTCTCGCCCGGAGAAGCAAAAAGGGCGTCCTCCCCAGACCGGCCAGAAAAGGATTCTACAAACGCTACACAGAACATGCCCTGAGCGCCATGCAGGGAGCCGGCCTCGATTAAGAGACCGCACAATTTTATACCAATACACTCGGGTACATCCGACTAAAACAATGGAGGGAAATTATCATGAATGCAAAATGGATCTGTCCGGCAATCACACCTTTTTGTGAGGACGGCACAATCGACTATGAAAGTGCAGGCCGCTTCTACGACCACCTCATCGCCAATGAGATAGACGGCGTCCTGATCGGCGGCAGCCTGGGAGAATTCTTCGGTCAGACATTAGAGCAGCGGGAGGCGCTTGCGCGGTTTGCCGTCAGGCACATCGCAGGCCGCATGAAGGTGATCATCGGCACTGCCAACATGATCGCGGAGGAGATCGCGCCCCTCTCCAACGCCTGTCTGGATGCGGGAGCAGACGCCGTGATGATCGTACCGCCTTTCTACTTCTCTTTCGGCGATGGGGAAATGTACAGCTTCTACAGCCGTATGGCAGAGGAGATTCACGGGCCTGTCTACATCTACAACTTCCCGGACCGGACCGGCTACACCATCAGCCCCTCCGTTGTGCGCCGGCTGGCCGAAGCATATGACAATATCATCGGTATCAAGGATACCATCGCCGGCATGGATCACACGCGGGAACTGATCAAGGCCATTAAACCGATACGGCCTGATTTCGAGATCTATTCCGGCTTCGACGATAACTTTGCCCACAATGTCCTTTCCGGCGGAAACGGTTCCATCTGCGGTATCTCCAACGTGGCGCCGAAACTCTGTTCCGACTGGGTGAAAGCCGTCAACGCCGAAGACGTAACGCAGATCGCGCTGCTGCAGCAGAAGATAAACCGCTGTATGGATATCTACGCCATCGGAGCGCCTTTCGTGCCCTATGTCAAAGAGGCGGTCCGCCAGTGCGGCATCATCGAATGCGCGAAATGTACCTTCCCGATACCGGATCTGGACAGGGATGAGCAGGAAAAGGTCCATGCTTTTCTTGTCAGAGAGGGCATCCTTCCCACATAAAAATCACGGGCAGTCAGTATATGAAAAAGCGATAATACGCTACCACAGGAGGAGCATTGCAACTATGGGATTACATCCGGTAACGCGAAGCAGCATGAGCGATCAGGTGATCGCGCAGATGAAAGAAAATATAGAGAAAGGCATCTGGAAGCCGGAAGAACGTCTGCCGGGAGAATTACAGCTGTGTGAAATATTCGGCACCAGCCGCGTGACCGTGCGCAATGCGCTCCAGAAACTGGCCGGCGAAGGCCTGATCGAGACGCGCGTCGGCGACGGAAGTTATGTACGCAAATATTCGCTCAGTGACGCCATGTCCCGCATGAACATCCCGGGCAGCCTGACAGAGCAGGAATTCCGCGAACTGCTGGAATTCCGCTGTGTCATGGAAGGCCCCCTGTGTGAGCTGGCAGTCTCCCGTATGACCGAAGAGGAACTGAATCTGCTGAGCCAGAACTATGACGCCATGGTTCTGGCCGCCCAGGATGAAGCGGCTTTTGCTGCCGCGGATGTGTCTTTTCATACCACCCTGGCTTCCTGCTGCGGCAATCAGACGCTCGAAGCCGCTTACCGGATGATATGCTCGAATCTCTCCCGGGTTATGAAGGACATCGTGCACCAGAGAGGAAAAGCCTCCGGGCTGAAACATCATAGGGCGATCCTTGACGCCGCGAAGGCACATAACGCCACAGAGGCCCGTGCCGCTATGGAACGGCATATGCGGGAAATGGCTGAGGAATTATCAGGGACTGCACTGTTTCACTCACAACAGTGCAGCCCCTGAAAACCTACAGATGATATATCTCACAATATATTTATAAAATAATATTTTTTTGGTTTCCATCCATCCATGCCGCAAGATTATCAAACACGATTTCTGCCCGCAAACTCATGGACTGTTCGGATGCAAATGCGATATGCGGTGTCACAAGTGCATTTTTACAATGAAGCAGAGGCTCGTTCAAATCCAACGGAGGCTCTCCGTCAAACACATCAATTCCCGCACCTGCGATCACCCCATTGTTAAGCGCATCTGCCAGGTCCTGTGCAACAACCACCGGTCCTCTCGCTACATTGATCAGTACTGCCGTCTTTTTCATTAATGCAATTTTTTCCGCATTGATCATACCTCTGGTAGCATCGATCAACGGGCAATGCAGTACCACAATATCAGCACGGCCAAGAAGATCATCCAAAGAAGTCTGTTCGATATAATCCGGCTTATTTTTCAGTTCAATGGGGTCGTAAATAAGTATGTTCGCCTGAAATGCATGAAACAGCTCTGCGGTTCTGCTGCCAATCTTTCCATAACCGACAATGCCCACTGTTTTTCCTTTAATTTCCCAGCCAACAAGTCCATCTTTCGTTTTTCCTTCGCGACAACGGTCTTCTGTCTGTCGAATATTTCTCGCCAGGGAAATCGTCATGCCAAATACCAGCTCTGATACAGCTTCATTAGAATATCCGGAGGCATTACTCACCGCAATGTTATTTGTCCTGGCTGCTTCCAGACCGACATGATCTACACCGGTAAATGCCACATCAATAAATTTCAGCTGGTCCAAAGCACTGATCACTTCTCCGGGCATGGACATATTGGCAATGATTATGGCATCGGCATCCTTTGCTTCCTCAATCAGCTTATCCTTATCGGTAGTTCTTTCAAACTCTACGAACTCTACTCCTTTCTCTTCAAAAGGAGCCTTTCTCCTCTGTAATTCTTCCTGAGACACGGCAAGAGACTCCAAAATTGCTACTTTCATTTCAATACATCTCCTCTCTACACATTATTTTATTTATTAAAAACTAACTTTTATAATTAAAATTATATGCCAAATAATAAAATTTGTAAATAGTTTTATTTCACTAAAAATCAAGGAATTTCTGCAGCCGGTTTTCTATAAAATGTTACACTGTTGAAGGAAATCTTTATAATAATAATTGACACTTGAATGTACTAAACGGTATCATTAAAATAACCTAAGCAAACGATGAATGGAGAATGATAGATATGCCCTCTACTGAAGCCGCACACTGCAATCAATCCAGTGATAAAGTTCTTAAAATACTGGAATTAATCTCTTACTCCGATGAACCGCTCAGGCTGGTCGATATAGCAAACCGCCTGGGGTTTAACACCAGCACTGCGCTGCGTTTTTTAAATTCTCTGGAACAAAACGGATATATCTATAAAGATAAAGAAACTTTGAAATATAGAATGACATTTAAGATCTGTGATCTTGCAAGTCACGTATCCAAAAACAATGACCTGGTCGTCATCGCTTCCCAACCGGTCAAAGAGCTCTCCTCCAAACTCGGGGAATGTGTATGTCTTGCAGTTGAACAGAATAATTCTATCGTATATATTTATGTATCTGACGGCCCTGGTCAGATTCTGCGCACCACACAGCGCATCGGCAAAGAAGCGCCTTTGCACTGCACTGGCGTAGGTAAGATGATATTAGCTGATTTTCCGCTGGAAAAGGTAGATCTTATCATACAGGAAAAAGGACTGACTCCTTTTACAGAATATACGCTGAACACCAGAGAGAAACTGTTGAGAGAACTCGAAATGATCAAAGCGCAGGACTGCGCTTACGACAATCAGGAGTGCGAACTGGGTGCGCGATGTTTCGCCCTTCCGATCAGAGATTATTCAGGTCATGTGATAGCCGGTATAAGCGTTACCGGCCCGATTGCCAGAATGACAGACCAATTTATTCATGACAGTTATCCTCTGATCAGAAAAACGGCCGATGAAATCTCATATCAATTTGGTTTTCAGCCTGAGAAAAACAGTTGCTTTCAGAAAAGCGCCACTCTCTCTTCTGTCTGCATAAAATAGCATGTCTCCTGCAGCATCCCGGCATTGTAGAGCCTGGCTGCGATCTCCTGCATCCGCTGATCCAGCCTGTGATAGCACACCGCCCCGGCCCAGGGCAGCCCGCTTACATACTCCTGCTGGCGTTCGTTCAAAACCGCCAGCATCTTCTCAAATGCTGCCAGATCCTTGCTGCGCAGTTCTCCAAACCGGCAGGAAATATACGCTTTACCACCGTTTTCCCTGCATTTATCCGCCAGATACACGGCCAGTCTCCTGCCCCGCTCCCCATCCGGCACGTCTGCTTTTCCACTGGTGGACAAAGTTCTCTTCTGCTGGCTGTCCGTTCTGTCGCCTCTGTCTTTTCTTCCGGCAAACTGCCGCTTTTGCCCGCTGGCAGCGACATTTCCATTGTCCCCGAATCTTCGTTCCTTCCAGCAGATCACATTGCCCCTCTCACCACCGGCTTTCATCCCGCCCTCCTTCGGCGCCACCAGTCTAAAACTGGTTCTGCCGTATTTATCACGCTCCATGGCATACTCGGCTTTCCCCCGGTTTAACCCCTGCCCGCTTCCCGGCTCCTCCATAAGCAGAATGCCCGTGTCAAGCAGCCGCTGCCAGACCGTCTTCTGCACCCTGGCAAAGGGCGTGGGAAAAGACAGCTGCCCGCTGATCTGCTTCACCGTATAGCCCAGGTCCGCCAGATGACGAATCGCTCCGCCGCTGGCAGCCTCATAGGCAAAATCAGACAATGCACTTTTAAAATACTCCTGCTCTGCCATTACCGCCACTATCATCCTTTCCAGAGTGCCTGCCAGCTCCCCGGCCTGTCGTCAGACAAATCCGGTACTCCTCATGCCCTCCGTCAATATCCCTTGCAGACATCCACCCACGCTTCATACCCGGAATATTTCTCCAGCTCCGGAATCGAAAGTTCGATCGCACTGTTGGCGCTGCCGCAGGCCGGATACACCGTCTCGAACCGTTTCAGGGACACATCCAGATACACGGGCACCCCTTCCTTCACCGCAAAAGGACAGACACCGCCCACGGCATGTCCCGTCATCTGCTCCACTTCCTCGAAAGAAAGCATCTTCGCCTTCGTCCCAAACCGCTCTTTATATTTATGGTTGTCCACCTTCGCATCGCCCGCCGCGCAGATCAACACAGCGCCCTCGCCCTGCATAAAGGACAGCGTCTTAGCGATCCGCTGCGGTTCACAGCCAAGGGCCGCTGCCGCCAGCTCCACCGTAGCGCTGGACACCTCAAATTCCAATACCCGCTCCTCCATATCAAACTGCTTGAAAAAGGCTTTTACTCTTTCGATCGACATTTCCTGCTTCCTCCGTTTATCTGTTTCTCCGCATTCGCCTCTCTATCATACCAGAATATGGATGAAATTTGTATCCCTGTTTCGTCACCTTTTCACCCGGCCTTAACCAGCAAAAAGGTGTAACGTCTCAAAGCCGCAGCCAAAGACCTTACACCTTTCTTTCTTTTTATTATTTCCCAATTACAATCGGGTTGCTACACATTCGCTTCCCGGACCGCTTTCCTCACCCGCAGCACCATGGAAGGAGCCACAGACAGTTCATCCAGACCCATCCGCAGGAATTCTTCCGTCAGCTCCAGATCCGCTCCCAGCTCACCGCAGATGCCGGACCACTTGCCATACTTATGGGCATTATCCGTCACCAGTTTGATCATCCGCAGTACCGCCGGATGGTGCGGATCATAGAAGTCATCCAGCTTCGCATTCTGCCTGTCAAGCGCCAGTGTATACTGGGTCAGGTCGTTGGTGCCGATGCTGAAAAAGTCCACGATCTGCGCCAGTTCCTCGCTGACCATCACCGCTGCCGGCGTCTCAATCATGATGCCCTGCTCCGGTACCTTGTAGGGAATCTGCGCCTCGTCCAGTTCTGCCTTCACCTCATCCACGATCTCATAGATCCGCTTCACCTCGTCCACGGAAATGATCATCGGATACATAATGGAAAGGTTGCCGTAAACCGCCGCACGAAGCAGCGCACGAAGCTGTGTCTTGAAAATATCCGGCTGCTTTAAGCAGATACGGATCGCCCGGTATCCAAGGGCCGGGTTATCTTCTTTGCCCAGATTGAAATAGTCAACCTGCTTATCGGCACCGATGTCCAGCGTGCGGATGATGACCTTCTTGCCCGCCATGGTCTGAACCACCTGCCTGTAAGCCTGGAACTGTTCTTCCTCTGTGGGGAAATCGTCACGTCCCAGATACAAGAACTCACTGCGGAAAAGGCCGATGCCGCCCGCATCATTCTCCAGTACATAGCCCACATCGGAAACACTGCCGATATTGGCATAAATATTGATCTTCTGCCCGGAAGGCGTGACATTCTCCTTGCCCTTCAGGGTCTGTAAAAGTTTCAGCTTCTCCTGTTCTTCGCGGATCTTCTCCTCCACCTCAGCACAGATCTCCTCGGAAGGCTCGAAGATCACTTCTCCCTTGAAACCGTCCACCACAGCCTTCATGCCCGTGTGAATCTCCTCCAGATTCATGGGGACGCCGATCAGCGCCGGAATGTTCATCATCCTGGCCAGAATCGCGGTGTGGGAATTGGTAGAACCGTGCACCGTCACAAAGGCAAGGATCTTCGACTTATCCATCTGCACCGTCTCACTGGGACTTAAATCGTCCGCCACGATGATGGAAGGCTCCATGGATGCCAGATCCACATCCTCCTGTCCCATAAGGTTTCTGACAAGACGATTGGAGATATCTTTCACATCCGCCGCTCTGGCCTTCATGTATTCATCATCCATATTGGCAAACATCTCCGAAAAGTTGTCTCCCGTGACCGCCACCGCATACTCGGCATTGACCATCTCCGTCTGGATCATATTATGGATCGCGTCCAGATAATCGTCATCCTCCAGCATCATCTGGTGCACTTCAAAAATGGCTGCACTGGCTTCGCCCACTTCCTTGACCGCCTTGTCATACAGCTTCTGCAGCTGTTCCTGCGCCTGCGTCCCCGCCTGCTCAAGACGGGCAAGCTCTGCATCCACGTCCGTGATCTTGGTCCGCTTTACCTGTTGGTCATCTTTCTTCAAGACCGCCACCGGACCGATAATAACCCCCTTATAAACCGCTTTTCCGGATAATTTCACCATATCCCCCTGTCTCCTCCATCTTCATCTTTACCTCCATACCGAGGCGTTTACCGCTGAGGCCGCGGGCAAAATTGCAGATTCTGCTCTGCGGTCAACAGAATTTGTGACGCTTCGCACTCTGAAAATGCTTTCACCTTACCTCTTCTTAGAGATTTGCCTCGAAAAATGCCTTGATCCCTTCAAATGCCGTATCCTCATCCGCACCTTCCACGGACACTTCCACATTCTCGCCGCACTTTACGCCAAGTCCCATCAGCGCCATCAGCTTCGTCGCCTCCGCCGACTTGCCGTCCTTTGTAATGGAAACCTTACTCTGGTATTTCTTCGCTTCCTTCACCAGAAGACCCGCCGGTCTTGCGTGGATTCCTACCTCATCTTTGATTACATACTCGAATTTCTTCATGTTGTGCTTCCTCCTTGTTTTGTTATTATTCCGATGATTCTTTTTTCTGCCCTGGAATCTTTCGTCGTTTTGTATAAATATATTACATCATTATAGTATATAACAGACATATTCACAAGCCCAAATATTTTATTTTGCTACGCTTCCACAATATGATAGCCAAGCTTCATCTCCTTGGACGCCTGCTGTGTCCCCTTTTCCGCCAGAGCTTCCATCAGCATCTGCACCGCGATCTCCCCGCTCTTTTCGTAGGAATAGTGCAGGGTGATCAGGGACGGGATCGCCACTCTCGCAATCTGCGCATCCCCCTGGCCGCCTATCAGAATCTGTTCCGGAATCCGGATCCCCATTTCCCGCAGACGCCGCACCGCTCCCGCGGCCATCGTATCGGTGGCACAGATCAGGCCGTCCAGATCCCTGCATTTCTCCAGCAGTTCCCCGGCCTTCTCATAACCGGCCTGCAGCGTAAAATCTGCTGTCACGTAGTTTTCTGCCAGCTCCTCATACCCCATATCGCGCACTACATCACAGAAAGCCCTGTACCGTTCGGCTCCCACCGCCACATCCTGCCGGATGGCGCCGATATAACCCAGTTTCTTTCTGCCCCGCTCGAAGAAAAGCCTGGTAAGATCATAAAACGCATGATAATCATCATGAAACACGCAGTTATACCCCGGCACCTGCTGCCCCACGATCACCACCGGAACGGAAAGATTTTTCAATATTTTCTTATGCTCCGCCTGAAACACGGTGCCTAACAGGATCACGCCGTCCACCTGTTTCTCGCTGAACGCATCCAGATACTCCAGCTCCTTCTTCGGGTCATTCTGGGTCACCGCCAGCAGCATTTGATAGCCGTTCTCGTTGATCATGGACAGGATACCCTCCACGATCCTGCCAATGGAGGCGGAAGCAATCTTGGGCACGATCACCCCGATCATCTTCGTCCGCTTTGTCCTCAGAGTCTGCGCCTGCACCGAAGGACGGTAGCCTGTTTCCTCCACCACCTGCCGGATCGCTTCACGCTTCTTTTCCGAAATATATCCATTGTTGAAGTAGCGGGAAACGGCCGCTCTGGAAACGCCGGCCATCTCCGCAATACTGCCTATATTCATCCCCCTGCTCCTTTTACACCCGCATTTTTGTCAGGAAATTTTCTTCATATAGAAGAATCCGTAAGCCGGCATCTGCACATCGACAGGCTGTATCTTACTGCCGGTAAGTAGATCCACATATTCGCCATCCGCTTCCTTGATCCAGGCCGTCCTGTCATACTCGCTGAAATTAAACAGCCCGATCAGCTTCTCGCCTTCAAAATATCTGCCAATACAGAGAACCGCGTCATCCCATGTCTCGATCGTCCATGTATCCGCCTCCGTCATAAATACCTTCTCGCTCCTGCGGATCTGCTCCAGCTGTGCAAGGCCCTGGAACATTTTACCTTCCACCGTGTCCGGATCCTTCCTGTTCTCCGCCAGTTTCCAGTTCATCGCCCCGCGGTGGATATAACGGGAATCCGCCGCTTTGTTGGGATCCTCCTTGTAGGTATAATCATTGACCTGGCCGATCTCGTCGCCACTGTACAGAACCGGGATACCGGACTGCATGAACATGTAGGCATGGAGCATCAGATCCATCCTCACCGCCCGCTCCATGGCCGCCTCGTCCTGCTCGAACCCGGCTTTCTCGATCCCGCACATGGAAGCGGTGGTGCCGCAGAATCTGGCGTCACCCGTGACCGGATCCGCATTGTACAGTTCACCCCGGCTGGTGCTGTCCCCGGCATACCCCTGGAAATAATCGTTCAGATACTGTTTGTGGGAACGCTCCCCGAAGCCTTCCGTCTGCAGCGTAGCGTAGTCAAGCCCCCAGCCGATATCATCATGACAGCGCAGATAGTTGAGGAACACATACTCTTTGGGCAGCCCGTTGACAATGTCCAGCTGACGCTTTAAGAGCTTTACATTTCTGGTTGCTACCGTATGCCATGTGGTGGCCATCGTGGTTACATTGTAGAGCATATGGCATTCCGGCTTCTCCACCGATCCGAAATAAGGAACCACCTTTTCCGGCTCCATGACCACTTCTCCCAGAAGCAGCACGCTGGGACAGATGATCTCGCCGATAATACGCATCATACGCACGATCGTATGTACCTGCTGCAGATTACGGCAGGGCGTATTCAGCTCTTTCCAGATATAAGGCACCGCGTCGATGCGGATGATATCGATCCCCCTGTTGGCCAGATAGAGGAAGTTATACATCATATCGTTAAACACTCTGGGATTCCTGTAATTTAAATCCCACTGATACGGATAAAAAGAAGTCATCACATAATGGCCGATATCCTCAAGCCATGTGAAATTCCCCGGCGCCGTGGTGGGAAAAACCTGCGGCACCGTTTTCTCATACTGGGCCGGTATATCCCAGCTGTCATAGAAAAAGTAACGGCTCATATACTCTCCGTCACCCTGACGGGCCTTCTGTGCCCACTCGTGATCCTCCGACGTGTGGTTCATGACAAAATCCATGCAAACATTAATGCCCTTCTTATGGCAGGCTGCCGTCAGGGCGTCAAGATCTTCCATGGATCCCAGTTTCTCCTGCACTTTCCGGAAATCTGCCACCGCGTAGCCGCCGTCGGAGCGTCCTTCCGGTGTATCCAGAAAAGGCATCAGATGAATATAGTTCACATTACACTGCTCGATATAATCAAGCCTGGACTGTACGCCTTTCATATTGCCGGCAAAATTGTCGATATAAAACATCATGCCCAGCATGTCGTTCTTCTTATACCATTCTTTGTCTTTTTCCCTGTTTGTATCCAGCTTTTTCAATTCGTCATTTCTTTCCATATAGAATTGATACATCTGGTCGCACAATTCCGCAAACATGGAATCATTCTCATATAATTCCATATAAAGCCAGCGCAGTTCGTCATGGTGTCTGTGCAGTCTCTCCTCGAAGATTTTCGTCAGACCTTCTTCTGCTGTCCTATCTGCCGTTTCTGCCTTCCTGCCTGTTGTCTCTGCCACGGCCGCCTTGTCCGCTGCTGTCCTGCCGCCCTTCTTCTGCGCCGGCTTTCCGGCTTTCCCGGCCTGCGCAGATTTCTGTGCCGCTGCCTTCTGCTCCTTCAATGCCGCTGCCTTCTGATTCATCTTCCCCTTACCCATTGTCTGTAGCATCCTCCATTTTCAGTCAATATGTGCGGTCGCTTTCCGCATGTGAAATCGGTTACACTTTAATCCTTACTTACTATAGCATCCTCTCGAAATATTTGTAAATTGGCAGATTTTCCAAATCAGAGACTGCAATTTTGTCTAAAATGCTGTGATCGATTCCACATCTTTTCAGACCGGTTTACAGCTGATTTATTCTACTGGTTAAGTCTCAACTTTTGATACTGCAATCAGGAGGTAAGTCTATGAATTCAGAAACCCGCTGGTGTTCCGCCCTTGATTTTTGTTTCCATCCACTTTCTTAATGTTCAAGCTGCCTCACCTCCGTTTATGAAAAAAACAGCACCTAAACCGTTTTAAGCTTAGATGCTGTGACTGATGTTCTTATTCTGTTGTACCGCTTTCCGTTTTGCCTTCCGGCAGGATTTTCTCTGCCTTTTACCGTACACATCGTGTATCCAGTCCTTCACAGGGGCTTTCCGCATCTCGCTTTTGTTTGGGATATTTTTTATAAGGCACCTTATCCCACACTTCCTGCTTATATGCCATTCCTTCTTTCCTCCCATAGTGTAAGGAAATCCGACACAAGGGCTTTTTCCCTCTTATCCATACATTTCGCAAGCAGCCCTGTTCTGTCATTTAACATATCCATTGTGTGGTATATGCCGAATTTGAGATTTACTTTTACAATTTCCGTAACCAGTTTTTCATCTGCCCCGATACCGCCTGCCTGCAGCATTTTTTCAATGCCCGTGCGTTCCCTGCACTCTGCCATGCTGCTTAGGTAGATTGTCTCTGCCCTCTTTGTCATCTTATCCTCACGGACAATTCTGCTAATTTCATAACAATGCTCCAAATCGCGGTAAAATGAATCGCTGTTTTTATCCTTCTTATACGTTGTCATAAAGGAATTGCACTGGCACAGATCTTTTCCCTGCCTGTCCTTTTTTATAATTCCCAAGTGGAGAGTCCTGTCCCCCATTTCATGCACCATAAGGTAATCACTGTCAAAGTCAGAATCCTCACGTTTCCCTAAATCATATAAATACAAGATTCTTCCCTTTTTACCGCATATGCCCCAAAATCACCCGTGTACTGCTTTGGTCTGCCTGCATACTGGAGCCCCATCAAATGCGGTATCTTATCTTCCGTGTTGGACAGATGGATAATCTTTTGGGAAGTGTGGATATAATAATCATATTTGCAGATCGTGTCCTTTACATTTTGGAAAATCTGCAAAAGCCTTGTGTCCTTCATGTTTCCTCCCAATATAAAGAAATTGCCTGAGCGGTTAGGCTCAGGCATTACATTTCTTTTTTGAATTGCAATTCTGGGAGCAGGCCTATGATACTCCATAGGCAGAGACGACCTTTGTATTTGTATTGCCCGCAAAGCCGGGACGGGTAGCTCCTCTCTGTCGCCGCAAAAGCACTTAAGCTTTTCATTACTTATAATCTAGCAGGAAAATCACGCTTTGTCAACTGGCATTTTTACTTTTTTCTAAGGCAATTTTCTCATGGATATTCGTGTTATAGAGGTTATAAAGGTCTGTTCCCTTTTCAATCTGGTTGTCAAAAGGAATTACCACATTTCCACATTTCATAAGTCCCATACCGCTCTGCGTGTTGGTGACAAAACGGAGCTGTGCCTCCGAAACCCCGATGACCTCCGCCATTTTTGAGCTGTCTGTGTTCGCCTGCTTTAACAGTGCCACAAACTCGGAGTTGGCAAGCATGGTGGTAGCGGTATAGTTCTGCAGCAGATCCACGACATTTTGCGTGATGCCTGTGCAAAGACCGCCCTGCTTTCTGACCTTTTTCCAAAGCTGCTGCAAATACTTCGCCGAGTATTCCGAATTGAGAAGTACATGGAACTCGTCAATATAAAGCCATGTTGCCACGCCACGCTTTCCGTTTGCAATGATACGGTTCTGGATACTCTCCATCATAACCAGCATGGTAATCGGGCTAAGCTCCGTACCCAGATCACGGATACCATAGACGGTAAAACGGTTATCCACATCTACATTCGTTTGATGATTAAAGATGTTTAAGGAACCGTTGACAAACAGCTCTAAGGAAAGGGCAATGTCCTTTGCTTCCTCCTCTGGCTGATTCATCAAAATCTCATAAAAATCAGACATGACCGGAATAAATTTCTCCCGGCTTCTGGCAATGTCGATATACAGCTTTCTCACACAGCGGTCAATAATGGACTTCTGACGGGAATTAAGGCTCTCTCCCATACATTGCTCGCAAAGACCAAGCATAAATTCGCCCTTTTCCCTTATCATGCCCTTGCTGTCGTTCAAATCCAGACTCCAGACGTCCATATCCAGCGGATTTACATAATTATCCGTATAGGTGGACATATTTACCACTGTTCCCCCATAGGTGTATGCAATATCAAAATATTATGTCGATAGGTAAGCCTTTGAAATTATCTCCAACTTTTCCCCCGACTCACACCGTACGTGCGACTTTCACCGCATACGGCGTTCCCTCGTGTTCAAGCAAGTTTACAAGTTCCTTTGACAGGTTTAAGTTTTCTAGCTCGTCTTAGTCGATTCAGCTTCACTTTCTGCTTTTCCGAAAGGCTACTACAGTAATCAGCATTTGTATCTTCAATAAGTGGAATAACAGCTTTACTAACAATAACGATATTGCTATAATCGTCAGTACCATTTCTTTCTCTTGGTTTTATTCTGATACCGACTGCATTTTCTGGCTCTAATTCATTTCCAGTAATGTAACATTTCCCATACTGTGCCACGAACTTTGAAACCATATTATTTCTAAATTCAATAGTATCTTCATCATTTAGAAACATCTGAAATGCTTTCAGTTTACTACTTTCCACTGCTCTCTGATTATTATGAATTTTCTTTCTGCCCTTTTCAGTATAATTGCATATCTCCTGTGAAAAATTCATTGGAGATTTATGATGCACACCTGTAATCGGCAACATATGAATATCCATAATCCTGTAAATCTTCTTACAGTCTCTGATTCCTGTTGTTTTCTTTTTGAAATCACTTGGAGTTTCACAAAATCTGACTATCTTTGCTTTCTTCCTTAACCTGTTGTTACGGGTTCGTAATAAAGCATAATCAACCTCTGTGAGATTGTTATAAACATTCGTTGCAATCCGATAGTAATTCTGTATTCCAGTGACTGCACTGTTATACTTCTTTACTTCCTCTGCATTTGTATGATTCTGTATTTCAAGAATCTTCTGTCTCAAATTAGCTTTTGATTTTTTCAAGGCTTTTTCACACATATCTGTTTTTGCAACATAACCATACTTTGATTTTCCCTGTGGCACTGCTTTGATTTTGAATCCAAGAAAATCAGATGAATTCTTTTTCAGATTTGTTACCTTAGACTTCTCTGGACTGATTTCCAATCCTAGTCTGTTATTCAGAAAATCCACTACAGCGTGGTAATACCTCTGTGCTTCTGGATATGTTCTGCACATTATTTTAAAGTCATCTGCATAACGCACTATATATCCGTCTTTCAAATTTGTGTATTGTCTGGCATAGTTTGCAAAACCTTTGTTATTTCCCTTTCGTGGCATATAAGTTTCCCACTGGTCACTTATCCACCAGTCAAGTTCATTTAACACTATATTAGATAATAACGGAGAAAGTATTCCCCCTTGCGGAGTTCCTTTAGTCGGTATTCCCTCGCCCTCGATTTCACACTTTAAAAGTTTGCTTATAATACACAACAGCCTTTTATCCCTGATTCCAAGATTCCAGATTTGCTTCATTAGTTTTCCATGATTGACATTATCGAAAAATCCTTTAATATCAATATCCACACAATAATAATGTTTGCCTAAATTGATAAGGCTTACCATTCTGCTGACTGCGTGGTGGGTACTTCTGTTTGGTCTGAATCCATAGGAATGATTGTGAAATTTCGGCTCGCATATGGGTTCTAGCACCTGCAAAATACATTGTTGAATCAGTCTGTCCCATATGGTCGGTATGCCAAGAGGTCTCTTTTTATCACTGCCAGGCTTTGGAATATATACTCTCCGCACTGGTAATGGATTATAGTCCTCTAATCTGGCTCTCACTTCCTTTATCAGCATTTCATCATTAAGTTTGGAAATATCCTCTATTGTCTTTCCGTCAGTACCTTTGGTTTTACTACCAGTATTACCTTTCAGATTTCTGTATGCTAATCTGATATTCTGCTTTGAACCTATTACCTCCATTAACTTGTAAAAATTATTGTTGTTTCTGCTTTGTTGATACAACTCATCAAATATGCTCTGCATATCAAAGTATTCGTTGTATCTCAGCTTGTCTTTCTTCAACATGGTCTGTACCCTCCTTTCAGAGTAATACATCTCTTAGTCTTACACGAACCCATGCTGAACTCTCTACTTGCTCTAGCACACGACTAGTGGCTATCCCTCCACCACTTATTATCATGGTTTCATTGGTACTGTGCCACCACTCTCACTGGCATAAATACAGGTTATAACTATGCTAATCTCACACAGCTTTTCCCTGTAAACACTTCACAGATGGTAAAATCTCCATGTTGCCAGCTTTCCACGTTCCAAATATGCTATCTTTACATATACCCTTAGGTTTCCTCTATAAGCCTGTTACTTTACCAATGCCTGTAACATTGTATGGACTTTCATATGAACGATTTTTACTCATCCACAAGTAACGACACTAATTGTGTCACATGACCTTTCGACCACATCCCGATATAGACCTGTACATTCGAGGATTCGTCAGTTTTTAGCTGTACTCGTCAGCTTTTATTCCATTCTAACCATAGGTATTTTATAGACCTCCGGCATATCACATACAACTCCCACCTCTGGGAACCTTTCGGCAACTTAATGTTTCGGTATGCTTCTGCCGACTTCACCGAGCTTCTGACACTTCATATTTACCTATTCCATGCCAGTCGGAGTATTAAGGAAGCCCTTCGAGGCGTTACCCTCTCATTCGACTTTTCGCATATTTAGTTCTCCTTATGCTAATTGTTTTTATATAAACGCGACGCATAAGTGGACAACCTTTTCAGTTGCCAACGTGTCGCACCGTTCATCGGGTCAATGACGATAATCTCATCATCCCCGGATAAGAATACGCTTCCCATTTCCATCTTACAGAAGAAGGATTTACCGGAACCGGGAACACCAAATACAAATCCGTTACCATTGATGAGTCTCTTACGGTTTCCCACATTGATGTTCTTACTTATCTGGTTGATACCATAGTAATTACCACCGCTGTCGTTAAGCTCCTGCACATTAAAAGGCATCAATACTGCAAGGGACTGTGTAAGCATGGTTCTCATTGTTTCCACCTGTCTTACTCCAATCGGCAATGCTGTATTTAATGCCTCTCTCTGTTTCAGGAAATGCGTATCAATAGTACAGCTGTTACGCTTTCCAATGGTTTCGATTGTCTCACAGATACTGTCAAGTTCCTTCTTGCTCTCAGCCATAACAATAATTGTCACACCAACATAGAACAGGCACTGGTCGTTCTCCCTGACATCATCCATAATAGCCTCAATCTCCCTTTTCTCGGTTCTCTTTGCATAAGAGATTTCCGTGGAAAAGTCATTGTTCTTATTACGGACTCTCTGCTGCTTGATGATATCCGATTCAATACCCAGATACTTTTTCTGTAAGGTCTTTGTTGTCAAATCCTTCGGTACGGGAACCACATCAATGCTTGTAATGGAGTGAACCGGCAGCGAAGTAATTTCATTGATGAAACGGTCTGACAGGCTGCTCGGATACTTCTTGATGAATAAAGCCTTACAGTACTTGCTCTCATCCTCAAAGTGATCCGGGAAGAACTTAATCATTCCGTTGCACAAATCATTCTTGAAATCTGCTCCTACCTTCTTTGCTTCCTTCAGACTAAAGTTGAAGCTGTTTTCATCTCCAAGATGGTAATAGTCATAAAGCACCTTGATTCTTTCATCCCCCGAAAGCGGTACAATCTCTGCACCAAGCTCAATAAATGCCTTATGAATGGTCGCCTCCAAAGTGGCAAACTGTGCCTTTGCCTCTTCAAAGTTCTTTCTTTCAATCGTGATGGTTAAGTATCTCTCCTGTTCAATACCCTGTCTTCCCTCACGAATCTTTTCCTCAATAATATCGTTGTAAATCTTACGGAAATGGTCATATCCGTCATCACAATAGGCAAGCAGTACCTTCTCTCTGAGGTCAATCATGTTCTTATTCTTGTTATTCACGGTAATCTTAAAATTACAGTCAAGAGAATTTAAGAACTTGCAGTATCTCTCAAAAATACCAATCTGCTCATCCTCGGTTGCAGTTGTGTAATTGATATCCTGAAAACGGTAACACTTGCTGTACCTGTTTCTTGCAACCTCAAAAATACCATTTTCCGCAACTGCCATTATCTCAATGGTTTCCTGTATGGATTTTGGAGTT
>ERZ808054.860-NODE-860-length-21956-cov-5.011838_pt1 | contig 21956 bp, 20 predicted proteins | sample MGYA00380201_ERZ808054 | MGnify/ENA primary metagenome ERZ808054 (study PRJEB31490, sample SAMN06133419) | mouse gut metagenome | isolation source: Z5_2 | host: mice | place: China: Chengdu | collected 2015-05 ...
GCCTACGTTTTTTGCTATACATCCTCGAAGAAATATCCTGCGCAAGTTGCATCGGTTATTTTCCTACAGTTCCTTATCCTTCCACATTCCGCAGAAACCCGACATACGTCACCGCGAAATAGATGCTGTACACCCCGAAAAACAGCAGAAACGAGATCCCGAAGTAAAACCACGACGGCGTTTTCACGCCCGAATAAAAATTAAAGTTTCCGCCCACATACCCCGCGATCACCCCGCTGATCACCACCGCAAACAGCGCCGGGCACAGATAAAACAGCACGAGCTGCTTCCAGACGAGCCTCGCCACCTCCTCCGTCCCCATGCCGATCTGCTTTAGCACATTGTAGCGAAATCTGTACTTTGCGGAATCGCCAAGCTGCTGTACGGACAGCACGGTCAGCGCAACGCACAGAAAGACCATGCCGATGTAGATCAGCGGAAGGATCAGCGGCAGCAGCATACATTTCATCTCTTTGACAAGATTATCACGCACGAGATTGTCCGATGCCCACACCAGGATCATATCCGATCCGGCACAGGTATTTCCTCCGATATCAAGCGTCCGCCAGTGATTAAAATCAAGCGCCATCGATTTCCTGGAAGTCTCTGACACCGCATCGATCTTGTCTTTCAGATGATCCGGCGCCGCCCCCGCGATGTCCACTGCCAGCTCCGCATAATAGGGACGCATCTTCGCGATCTCGGCATCGGACACCACGATCACATAATCCCCGCCATTCTGCCCGTCCTGCGAAAACGGTTCCGTGTAATACCCCGCACACACAAGCTGCCCGCTGCTGCCTTCTATAAATAGCTGTTCGGAGAAGTCTCCCGTCTCCCGAAATACCCTGTCCTTCATGTGAATGACATACTCATGCTCCGCCATAGATACCGCCTCATATCCGATCATTTCCCGCAGATGGTTGTAATCCGTCAGTCCCATATACGTATCGTATGTGCAGTATACATTACCGTGATCGTTCGCGATCGCTTCCATATCAGGGCTGCCGTCCTCGTTTCTGTATTTATCGCCGAATGCTCTCAGGTGCGTGTACAGATAAACATTCATCTGGTCTGTGCCATTCGTGTAGAGCTGATACGGGTACGCCTCCTCAACCGGCACATTTTCCTCTATGACCGCAAGTTCCGCCGCAAAATCATTTTCGACATATCCGCTGTGGAGCTGTATGTCAAACGGCATCTTCTCCGCAAGCATATGATCCTGATAAAAATTGAACATCATCGCGATCGAGCACCCCAGAAACGCCACGACAAACAGCGCCGTCAGCGTCCCCATCGTAAACCGCATCGTCTTGATCTTCGAGGCAAACTGCCGGAGCAAAAACAGATTCTGCCCTGTGTAAATTGCCCTCCCCTCACGGCGCACATAACAGATCACCCACGCGGAAAGTCCCGTATAAAACAGATAGATCACCAGGATCAAGCCGATCAGAAATGCCACGATAACGATCGAATCCCATTTCTTCCAGCAAAACAGCCACACACCGAAAAAAAGCAAAAATACGATGGACAGCGGAAGGAGCCACCTCTTTATTTCCTCATGGGATTCTTTGACCGCCTCATTCTGCCTTTCCGCATTTATCAAGCTGTGGATATTCATTTTTCTGAGTTTCCGCTTACAGCGCAGAAGTGCCAGCAGATAACAGCCCGCATAGCAGAGCGCCGTCATGACGATGCACTGCCGGTCGATCCTGATGCTGATCCGAAACTCCATCAGGATCATACTGTAGAGCACCGCCATCAGGATCTGATGCACCAGCATTCCAAACACAAGTCCCGCGAGAAAAGCCGCCGCGCCGAGCAGCATATTCTCGCGCATATACAACTGTGCGATCTGTCTCTTCCCCATACCCAGGAGCAGATAGATCCCAAACTCCCTGCTGCGCTTTTCCATGATGAACCGCAGCATATAATTGATCAGCCACGCGACGATGATCACGATAAAAAATGTCGCCAGCCCCAGCATGACCGTCATGATACCCACCTCATCGATCATCCCCTGTATATCCTCCGAAAACAGAAGGCTGTTGAAGGCAAACATTAACGCCACCACGACCGTCAACGTGACAAAATATACGAGATAGTCCTTCGCCGAACGCCGCACATTGCGCAGTGCCAGTTTAGCAAACATCGCTGTCACCTCCTGTCATCCTGTCCTGCACTGCTGCATTTGCCGCAGGGTGCGCAGCGCCTGCCGCCGAAAAACCTTCACCTGTCTCTGTGGCAGCGTGCGTCATACTCCCTGTCATGGAAAGCACGTCCAGGATATTGTTCAGAAATTCACGCCTGCCCTTCCGCCCGCGGATCAGCTCATGAAAGATCTGACCATCCTTCAAAAATAAAATGCGGCTGCAGTAGCTCGCCGAGAAAGCGTCGTGCGTCACCATGAAGATCGTCGCCCGCTTTGTCTCATTCAGCTTTTGAAAAGTCTCCAGAAGTGTTTCTGCCGCCCTGGAGTCAAGAGCCCCGGTCGGCTCATCCGCCAGAAGGAGCTTTGGGTGGTTGATGAGCGCCCGCGCGCAGGCACAGCGCTGCTTCTGTCCGCCCGAGACCTGATAAGGAAACTTATCGCGGACTTCCCAGATGCCAAGCAGCCGCATCATCTCCTCGCTTTCCTGCTTGATCACCTTTCTGCCCTTGTTCTGGAGCGTCATCGCAAGCACGATATTTTCGCCGATCGTCAGCGTGTCGAGCAGATTGTACTCCTGAAACACGAACCCCAGATTTTCCTTGCGGAACTTTGCGAGCCTGCCCGGTCTTAGCTCCGTGATGTCCGTGTCCTGATAATAGATGTGCCCCGCCGTCACGCTGTCGATCGTGGAGAGCATGTTGAGCAGCGTCGTCTTCCCAGAACCGGAAGCCCCCATCACGCCGACAAACTCTCCCTCCTCCACCTGAAAACTCACGCGGTCTATCGCCTTTGTCACGCCCGCATCGCTGCCGTAATATTTCTCCACATCACACACATTGATATATGCCCTCATCTCAACCTCCATATAATCCTTTTTCTATATTTTATCAGAACCCTGCGGGAAATGGTATCAATGTCGGTTGCAGTAAGCTTACAATTTTGAAAGTGTAAAGACCATATGTTGTGAAAAAAGCCAGTATCGTGTATACTGATAACAGGATAACCATTTATTTCAGACAAGGGAGGGCGCAAAATGAATGAAAACAAGGCAGGGCTTGGATATCAGGACTTTGAGGAAGTGAGAACACAACATATATTCTATATCGACAAGACCGATTTCATCCGGGAGTGGTGGGAATGCGCAGACAAAGTTACTTTGATCACGCGTCCGCGCAGATTCGGCAAGACGTTGAACATGAGCATGGCGCAGTGCTTTTTCTCGAATCAGTACGCAGGCAGGAGCGATCTGTTTGAGGGCTTGTCCATCTGGGAGGAAAGATCGCCTGACGGGGAATACACATACAGAAGACTGCAGGGGACTTTTCCGGTCATCTTTTTGAGCTTTGCCAATGTGAAGGCGTCGACCTATGAGGAAATGCTGTTCAAGATCTCGGAAGTGATCACGGACCTGTATAATAAAAATGACTATCTGTTAGCGGGAGACCTGCTAAATGAAAGGGAACAGAAATATTACCAGGAAATAAGACATGAGATGAGCAGCGAACTGGCTGCCGGTGCAATACGTACAATGGCAGGTTTCATGCAGCGCCATTATGGTCAGAAGGTGATCATTATCCTGGACGAGTATGATACGCCGATGCACGATGCCTGGATCTCAGGTTATTGGGAGAAGACGGTCCGATTTTTCAGCGGCCTGTTCAACTCCACCTTCAAGACAAACGAGTACCTTGAGCGCGGGCTGATCACCGGGATCACAAGGGTTGCGAATGTCTCGCTACGCGAGCCATCAGAGAGCATTTTCACTGGCATGAATAACCTGAATGTCGTTATCACAACTTCTGATAAATATATGACATCTTTTGGGTTTACAGAAGAGGAAGTCTTTACGGCACTAGATGACGCGGGATTGGGGGAGCAGAAACAGAAAGTAAAAAGATGGTATGACGGATTTATATTCGGCACATGTACGGATATATACAATCCGTGGTCGATCGTGTCTTTTTTGAACGAAAGAGGAAAATATGATACCTACTGGTCGAACACAAGCGGGAACGGTCTTGTGAACCAGCTGATCCAGAAGGGAAACCCGGACATAAAACAGACAATGGAAGATCTCCTGCAGGGCAAAAGTTTTGAGGCAGAAATCGATGAAAAGATCGTGTTTGACCAGTTAAACGGCAGCACCGATGCCGTGTGGAGCCTCCTGCTTGCCACGGGATATCTGAAAGTGCTGAATGTGCGGACACTGGACACGGACGAGGAGGGTGTAGGCGAGGAGGGCGACGCCTGGTACACGCTGACCATCACAAACCTCGAAGTGCGAAAGATGTTCCGCAGAATGGTCAAGGGCTGGTTTGGCGGCAATGCGGAAATGCCATACAATAATTTCATCAAGGCACTCCTCATAAACGACCTGGATGGGATGAACGAGTTTCTGAACAAGATCGCGCTCCACAGTTTCTCAAGTTTTGATATTGCCAAAAGTGTACATGATGATGATGCACCTGAACGTTTTTATCACGGGTTTGTGCTGGGACTGATGGTTGAGCTCGCAGGACGCTTTGAGATCACATCAAACAGGGAAAGCGGCTTTGGACGCTATGACATTATGCTGACACCGAAAGACCGGGAAAAGGATTGTGCCTATATCATTGAATTCAAAGTGCATAAACCGCTGCGGGAGAAAGACCTCTCACAAACTGTTGCGAATGCCCACTCCCAGATTGATGAAAAGCTGTATGACGCCAAGCTGATCGCCGATGGATTTGCCCCGGAGCAGATCCGTAAATATGGATTTGCCTTCAAGGGCAAAGAATGCCTGATCGGATAAAGACTGGGCGGAGGGCACTCAATTGCCCTCCGCCCGAATATATGTACTGATTGGAAATTCCAGCACCACTTTCGTGCCGACGTGTTCCTCCGACTCTGCGCGGATCCCGATGCCGAGCTTAGCGCAGAGTTTCCCGCACAGATACAGTCCCATCCCGGTAGAGCGCTCATGGTTTCTGCCGTTTGTACCTGTGAAATTCTTTTCAAAGATACGCGGGAGTTCCTCCGCCTTGATCCCGATACCGTTGTCCTCGACGATCAGGCGTACACCCCGCTTTTCTTTTTGCGTGTAAATCCGGATCCGCGCGCCAGTCTCCCGTCTGTATTTCAAGCTGTTCTGCAGAATCTGGTTCAGGATAAACGCGATCCATTTTTTGTCTGTATAGACAGGATCACCGCAGTCGATCGCCACCTGCACGGCATTCTGTATGAAATAGTATTTGCCGCGCCCGACCACCTCCGCCGCCACTGCCCCCAGATCTGTCTCCTGTATCAGATAATCCCTGTAAACCTCGTCGGAACGCGCATAGTAGAGCGCCATGTCCACATAATTCTCGATCTTGCCGTTCTCTGTGCCGATGTTCCTCGTGACCTCGCTCCTGTGGTTCTCACACATCAGCGCGACGCTGGTGATCGGTGCCTTGATCTCATGCACCCAGCTCTCTATGTACTCGCGGTAATCCTCCTTGGTCTCCTCCACCGCGTGGATCCTCTCGATGACCGCGCCGTTGGACCTGCGTATCATTTCCCGGTACAGACGGTCTTCAAGCCGCTCCGAAAAGGGCATTAACTCCCCGAGCAGATAGCGCTGGTCGATCCGCGCAAGCACCGCTTCCATTTGGGAAAAATACCGCTTTCTCCTGCGGTACTCGTAAGCGGTCCATACAGAAAGCACCAGGAGCCAGCAGATCCAGATCAGCAGGCACGCATCTCCGTGATACCCCGTCGCCAGCAGAAATCCGCCCAGCGCGATCATACAGACCAGATGCAAGACATACAACAGGATCCTGTCTTTCAGAAAGGATATGACATTCATAGGCGATACCCCATCCCGCGCTTTGTCTCCACCAGATCGTGCGCGCCGATCTGCTCGAGTTTTGCCCTGATGCGCGTCATGTTGACGCTCAGCGTGTTGTCGTCGATAAAGACCTGGTTGTCCCACAGATATTCGATCAGCTCGATCCTCGGTATGATCCTGCCTGTGTTCTGGAATAGATAATAGAGGATCTTAAACTCATTTTTCGTCAACTCAGCCTGACTGTCCTGGCAGCGGATGCTGCCGCGCGCAATGTCCAGCTCCACGCCGCGGTACACCAGCCTGTCCGGTTCCCGCTCCTGCCCTGCTGCCTTCTTTGTCCGTTTCAGCACTGCTGTGATGCGCGCCAGCAGAAGCGGCGGGTAAAATGGTTTTGTGACATAGTCGTCCCCACCCTTTAACATACCGTTCAGTTCGTCCGCAGCGTCGGTCCGGCTGGTCAGAAAGATAATGGGCACTTCCGACACCGCACGGATTTTTGTGCATACATCAAATCCCGACTCGCCAGGCAGCCTGATGTCCAGCAGGATCAGATCCGGCTCTGCTGCCAGCGCCGCAGATGCCGCATCCTGAAATTCGCTGAGCGCTGTGACTTTGTAGAGCGCATTTTCCAGCAGGAGCTTCAGCTCCTGCCTGATTGCCGGTTCGTCCTCCACGATCACGATGTGCATGTCCGTTCTCACCCTTTCCTGTATCTGTTCAGGCAGAACCCGCCTTCACTCCGATCCTGATCTCGCTGCCATATCCTCGCAGTCCATCAGCCGGCGGCTGCCGGTCCACACAGGGACTCCACTCCCTCGTTGACAGTTCTCTCGTACTCGTCGTCGATCAGAATATAGTCCACGTTATTCTTCTGTGCAAGTTCCAGGACTTGCGCGTTATCCCTCAGCACACTCTCCAGGGTGCAGCCCTCGTCATCCAGGCGCTCCTCAATGGCACTTGCGTACTTTTTGATGTCATCAAAGTGATTTTTTATATAGCGCTCGCTCATCACGAGACAGCAGTATTTTATGTTTTGCAGATATTCGTTCTCAAAATCCTTTTTCCAGTCGAACGGAATATAACATCCTTCGACAACGAGGTTCTGCTCGTTCTCTACGGCTGTTTTGATCATCTCGCGGACAATGGGCCACAGGTACTTTGTCAGATCGTCACTATTGCTCAACGGCGTTAGCGATGTGTTTCCACTGCGGATCAGCCCCATTTTCAGATGGTCTATCGACAGATAGGGATATCTGTATTTTTCGAGCAGCTTCTGTGACAGAACCGTCTTGCCAGTGTGTGATGCGCCTGTTATCAAAATGATCATGGTTTCACTCCTCTTTTTCCTGTTCGTTGCAAATCCTGTTTTACATTGCTTTTTCTTGCGAAATAATATCTTTTTGATACGCTTTTATTTCTCATTTATATGGTTTCAAAGCTGGTGTACCCAAATTGTACCCAAGATGAAATTTTGCCAAAAGTTGTGACACGTCGCAACTTTTAACAAAACTACGTTGCCACAATTGGTTACACACTGTGTAGCCAATTTACATTTGTCTTTGCATATGTCTACCCAATACAGCACAACATTCGGCAAAGGCAAGCTGCTGATACTGAGCATCTATCTCCTCCGCACTTTTAAGAAAATCATCTAACTTCTTTGCACAATCGGACACTTTCCACATTTGCTGACTATGATACTGCTGTTGCATTTGCTGTAGTTGAGCCTGTATTTGTTGTTGATTAAAAATATTGTATATTTGATTTTGATTGAACATTTTAGCACCTCTTCCTTAACAATAAATTTCTATCTCTTTAATAGCTGCTTTCATCATAACCATTTTGGTCATGATTTCGGTTATGAAAAATATTTTTGATTTTTACTTCTGGGTTTATCCGGCAAGGTCATTTTTAATCTTCCCTCTTTTACTAATGTGTTTAAATACTTTCTTCTAAAACTCGTCCGACTATCAAATCCAAATTTTTCCATAATTTCCGGTATAGATTTTGCTTCTTTACAAAAATCCAAAATCATCATGACCACATCATGACCATCTTGGTCATGATTTCTGCCACTTTGACCAAGATGCAAATTTTCCTCATCATTCAACAACTCCAAATACTTATCACACGCCTTACAAAGCACCATAATTCCAGATGCGCTGATATTGTATTCCGGCAGACGTCCATCGTACTTTGCGCAAGCCTCTTTGATTTTGTCAAATCCCCTGCCCCATGCCTCTATCATACCGCTCTTAAAGAAAACATTTGCCAGTTTAGGATTATACGGTTTGGAAGAATGTTTTTCAAACAGTTTCTCCGTTGAATCCAGCTCAGACGGCATCTCTCCATCATTCCAGATATATATTTTATCCTCATATACGCTAATCTGAATAGGGTTGCAGGCACTATAATCCTTGTGAACCACCGCATTCAGCAATATCTCACGAAACGCTTCCTGTGGAAACATAAACTGCTCAATCCTCTGAATCCCATCATAATAAATTAAAGCTTTCAGATATTTCGTATAAACCAAATCAACCGTCTTATCAATCTGTTCAATCAGAGAACCATGTACCTCGTCCTGATATTTCAAGTCGGCATCTGATTTTCCAAAATAGCCAATCTTAATATAAGAACCTGTAACCCATTTCTCTGGATCTTTATAGAATGCCAACATTGCTGCTCTTATCAGATAACCATCTTCATCAATTAGGTGAAGATTTTCCATCAATATTGTATCATCAACCTTTGTTTCTTCCTCTGTCAGCCTTCCTCTTCTTATCGCCTTTTCTTTCAGTAAATCAATTGCTTCTCTTCTTAAATCTGTCACTTTCAGCTTCGGAATTGGCATACCATCCCATGTTCTTCCCTGTGATTTCAGAATCGCTCTGTCCAGTTCTTTTCCTGTTATCGTTCTCATGGTACTGCCGGAACGGTAAAAATATTTGCCATGATAACTGATGAGAGATGGGTACTTGTCCACGATAATCTCAATATATTGCAGGTTTCCCTCATAGAGCAGGTTGACATCCGCTACAATACCCATTGTATCTGTAATCTTATTTGGAATACTTTCCAACAGCTTTTTCCTATCTTTATCGCTAAGTCCAACAACATCTCCATTGTCATTCTTACCAATATAAAGTGTTCCTCCATAAGCATTCGCATATCCGCAAATCCACTCTAAAAACTCATCATGCCATGATTCTTTGTATTCTATTGTCTGATGCTCCGGCATACATTCTACCTGCTTTCTTAAATTCTATAAACTTCTTAACTCTCTGGAGATAAGGATTCATTCATTTGAATAATATGTGCTACAAATATCAACAAGGTTTTATAAGCAATATCCACCTCTTCATCAGAATAATCAACAATTCCTCTATGCAAAATATTATTTCTAAATGGCAATCGTTTATCTACGCTTGTAAAATTATCTGTATTTGCAAACACAACATTCGTAATTGCTAATAAAACTGTTTTATAAAGATTTTTATTATCCATGCCATGATTATTTTTTATCAATTCACTTTTAAGCATATCCTTTGCGCCTTCATTTCGCTTCTTTTTATGTCTTAATGTTGAATATGTCAATCTTTCAAAATGTGACAATATTATAACGAGTTTTTCTCTGTTTTCATAATTACTATTTTCCATTATATTTTTTATATAGTTATGAAGCGTATTGCCATTATCAATATATTTTAATATATCAGACCTAGCTTCTTCTAAAGTAGAAATCTCAAGTTCATCAAATAACCATTCTATTTCTTCATATGTTAAATCTTTTTTCTTCAAACTTTGACACTTCTGAAAAAACACTGTGTTTTGGACATCATCAGGAATATTGCTAATTATTTCTTCAAATCTCCGAAATTCTTCTGATTTAACAAAATTATTCATCACATTGGTTATTTCACTTCCGATTTCTCCTGCACGCTTGGCAATAACCCCCATTGTTTCACTTAATTTCTTTGAACCATCACTCCAATTTTCCATTTCTAATCCTTTCTGAAAGTATATATGTTTCCTCTACATAGCTCTCTATACAATAATTCTGTATTCCAAGACATGACTCAGAAGCTTTCTAGGCTCCACATTAAATTTCTTTGCCAACACCATATACCTATCATCCAGCTTATCCTTATATTCTTCTTCCGCTGCTAATTGATCTTCTTCCTTATGTAAAAGAAATTCCGACAGTCCATATGGCTGAAATCCTAACTTTTCCATCAAATTTTGAGAAGCGATATTATCTGTGTCTACCCGACTCGCAAACTCATGGCGTTTGGAAATACCCGCAACTGTTTCTAAATACATTTTTAATGCTCTATATCCATACCCTTTGTGGCAGCAATTACTTTTAATTTCTATGGCAATTTCCCAAATTCTTCTATCTAAATTTTTTACACCGCAATATCCGATAAAAGCATTATCTTCTTTCTTTGCTATTGTATAATACAGGCTTTCCTCCGATAAATATTCCTGCCATAACTCATCTTTATACTCTGGCTTTGCAAATGCAGATTTCATGTATGCATATTCCTTTTTTAATTGATAATATGGCTCACAGTCATCCGCAATCGCTTTTCTCAATATTATCTCAGAATCCTCGCAAAGAATGCTTTTGTCAAATAAAGATAAATCATACTCGCCACCTACTAACGCTGCCTCTTTCTTTTCTAAATAACTGATTTCTTCCAGAAGCGCTTTTTCTTTTGCCTGTATTACCTGAAGTATTTCTTCCTTGCTTACTACTTCCTGTCCCTCTCCATCAAGTTTTTTCAAAATATCCAGTTCTTCCAAAAGTTGCTTCTTCTCTATTTTCGCTGCTATTTCCTGCATGGACATATTTATATCGCTCTCCTGTCCTCATCCAAATTTAGTGTTTTCATTGACTCAATTTTATCCAAAAGTTTTGATTTCATCTCCGCAATCTTCGCTGAAATTTTATCCTTCTCCTTGTCAAAATCCTCTATGGCTTCCAAATCCTCGACCATTTCTATTATGGCATCCCTAAATTTTTCTTTTGAAAGTTTTCTCTGACACTCAATATGTTCTCTCTTATTCTCTGCTTCAAGTTTATCTATACCTATTTGTGGAAAATCATTAACATTAAATTTGTAAACAAGCAAATGCGTAAGAAGCAAGTCAGTTTCTACTTCAAATGTTTTTGCTATATTTTTCATTCTCTCATCTAAGAGATTCCTATGTAATTCAATAAATTGTTCTGCTCTTTCATCAGATATTTGAAAATCCTTTGCCAAACCTGCCGGCGCTCCCTTAAGCTTCTCAAACAAATACTGACTTGCATAATTATCCGGCTCGATTTTTGCATAAAATTCTTGTTTCCCATACCTCTCTGATAGTTTGTTAAACATCTTAATCATTGCTCTATATCCAATTCCTTGATGCTGGTACTCCCTCATCAGCTCGATTTCTATTTCAGGAATATCAGCAGAAATATCCTTAACCGCACATTCACCGCAATATAAAAAGTCTGGTATCGTTTCTATCACATAACATATTCTGTTCTTATTATGAAACAAATCTATCCACGAAATGTCCTCACATAATTTTTTATTGTCCAATTCTATATTCGGAAAAAGAGCCACAGATTTCTGTAATGCAAAATAATTATTCCTATCCATCATACTTTCTTTTTGTATCAATCTTAACTGTATGTCCATTGCATTTTCCTCTAAATCATAAACAATTATATTTTATATTCTGCATTTCATGTATGTATTCACACTATTCTCAAATCACATATAGTCACACATTTCATCATCAAATTCACCTGTATTATGCTTTTCATCTGCATTCGTTATTGTTAATCCAAAAAAAGTCTTGTATGCTGTCACAAATTTTTTATTAAATAAAAATCTATTACAAATTATTTTATCTGATAAATTTAATTGTCTTAATAGCTTAATTCTGTAAAACTCTTTATAACAACAATTCACGTTCTCCGTTTGTTCCATATTCATTGCTGGAACAATCTTTTTAGAAGCATGAGTATAAGCATTTCTGTCATTAATAATGACACTAATCTGCTCATTATATCTTTCTACATCATTTACACCGGACAATATTATTAAGCTTTCCTTTGTAATTTCTTTAAGGCATGTTCTAAAATTATCTCCATTATTAAAACAATATGTGTCTATAAAATCCCTATCCTCTTGTTTTTCAAGATTTTTTTTGATTTTTTTCTTCCTTTTATCAAAATTCTTTTTTTCTTCATCTGAAACTACAGTGCGCATAATTCCTTCAATCATCTGCATTGTTTTTAAAAACTTATTATATGTAACAATTTTCATTTTCTCATCTAGCAGTACTTGTTTATAACTTTCCATTGCAAGCAAATTATCCTTTGTCAATTCAGCAAAAAGCATAATTACATTTTCTCCAGTATCTTTCCAGTCACTTAATTTAAAAATACTTTTTCTTGGATACCATTTTGAATTAAATCCATTGCTTAATCCTTTTAATTTTAATTTCGGATAATTACATAGTCCCATATACTCAAAAATCTGACTTTTCTTATCCATCGATACATCAAGCACAGTAACAGTTTCTCCACTTAAAATTTCAAAGAACAGCTCAAGCATACGAATTTTATCTTTTAGATTTGTAACACTTTCAAACTCCTTTGCTGAATAATTTAGGCGTCCTTGCATGGAAAAAATATAATCATTATCTTTCTTATAAACATATGGAGCAACAAAACAAGAATATCCACCATCAAATTCTATTGTTTTTGTGTTACTTGCAATATTGACAGACTGAAATGACCACTTCGGACTTGTATCCTCAATTTTGTAAGGGTATAACCCCAAAAGTTCAAATATATCTGTAAATTGGCATGAAAATCCATTAAAAAGCAAATCTCCGTTTTGCTCTACTGCATATTCTTCTCCCACAAAAATATCTGATATCCAAAAGCAGATTTTTACCTTACTTTGCACTTCGTTATCTATTATTTCAGATACAGAAAACTGTGATTCAATAATTGATGTCCCTCTTAAGGTAAAATAGTCATTTGAGGTTTTGGCACATATTAAAAATTCTTCTAATTCTTCAATTTTATTATAGAAATCCACTTCTGCATCTATGACTTCAAATAATGCAACAGCATGTTCATCTAACGAAAGAGTTGCCCTATAGGAACATTCTACTTGTCCAATAGACACTACTTCACAGCTTAAATGCATATTTGCATGTAATTTTCTATTATCCATAAACTATAACTATATCCTTTCCATACTTTCTACAAACTGCCCACAATTAAATTTCACGCTTCACTAAACCGTCTAGCTAACTGCCCAAAAGAAGAATTACTATGTATCTCACCTGCTGGAATAAAAAGATACTGCCACTGCTTATATCCGTTTGCCTTGCCCCATTCAGAAACAGCTTTGCAGTATCGAATTGCCCTTTCCTTCTTGGCAATTACATCCGCATCACTTATCCTGTCCTCGCCCTTTACTTCAACAAGATATATCAAATCTTCCACTTCCACCACAAAATCTGGCTCATAACGATGCCCATGATTATAAGTAATGTTAAACTGGCTTGATGCTGGGCGAAGCCAATTTTTAACATCATTATCCTGCTCTAAAACACGAGCAAACACAAGCTCAGGTTCACTGTCAAACTTTGCCTCCTCGAACACGCCCTTTTTGATACCTGTAAACACAATATTTTGGATTCTTGTTTCATATGCTGCAAACAGATTCAGTTTATATTTACAGTTATACTGCTGTCGGACATTATAATTTAAAACATCAATAACTTCTTCCTCCAAGAATCCTGCCTTTACCTTAAAGTGCCGTAATAACTGCTCATATATTTCTTTCCCAATGCTGACTTTGTTCATCATTACAATGTTCTGCATACCATTCTGTCCATGCCTGTTATCAAAATAATCACATACTTGTGTAATCAGTTTGTAAAGCAGTTTTGAACATTTTTCGTAATCCACTTCCGGCTGCATTCTTATTTGTTCCAAAATGACTTTTTTCGGTTCATATGCTCCAAAATCAATCTTATCGCCACGAACACGCTGTAAATCACTTGGCTCTTCCAAATTCTGTATCAGGAGTTGATTATCTATGGGAGTCTGCGTAAATTGACTTAAATCCAAATCGAAATCTTCATAAATATAATCATCTACCCCATTGTCCTTAACTTTAATTTTAGGGATAGGGATATACTTATCAACCACCGCACGATGAATCTCTTTTGTCTGGTAATCTGTCCATGCGCTGATTGGATCTGCATTTCTACGAAACGTTTCGCCTAAGTCCATATCTTCTGACAATTCTTTTTTGACACATTCTGCAATCTTCTTCTCATCTTCTGCTGTAACTGCATGGCAGGAATTTGCCTGTATTTGTTCTGAAACTTTTTCATATATTTTTTCCGCCACTTGTTTTAATATCAAATCTGTTTCCTGTGTTTTTTGCATTTTGGTATATTCATATGCCGCATCCAATTTGTGGTTTTCTTCTATTGCAAAGGATAACTGTGTATAAACCGTTTCTTCTTCCTCTTCTTTATCAACATTAATAATATTTCCCTTTTTAAAAATAGAATCTCCCTTTTGTGCCTCTGCCAATATCTCCTCGAATTTGTCATGTGCAGTCAGCATTACTGCATCAACCGCTTTGTCCCCTGTTCTTTTCCCGTATGGCAGACGTAGTCCTCTTCCCACCATCTGCTCGCGCAGTATTTTTGATGCCGCAGTACGGAGTGGGACAATGGTATAAAGGTTATTGACATCCCATCCTTCTTTTAGCATATTTACATGAATAACAATTTCCACAGGGTTATCAGCCTGTTCCACACCAAGCAGCAATCTGGTATTAAAATCACTTTCTGCGCCGCTTTTCTTTGAATGCACAGTAATGACTTTATTTTTATATTTTCCTGCCCTAAATTCCTCTGATTTAATATAGTTTTCCACCCATGCCGCATGATTTGTATCAGAACAGACTACCAGCATAAACGGTTTTATTTTTTCTTTATCATGTGATAAAGCATATTCTTCCAAACTACGTTTCGTTTTTTCATGCTGTGCAATACCATCCTGCAGCATCAGTTTGTCAAGCGCCTCATTCCCAAAACGGAAAAAATCTATATCCGACCTCGTAATAGCATACGGAGTCCGTGTGTACCCGTCTTCAATCGCCTTTGACAATGGATATTCATAAATAACATTCTTGAATAAAATTTGTTTTGTTCCGGCTCTTACTAATGGCGTAGCTGTCAGTTCCAATCCAAGCACAGGCTTTAGCTCATCCAAAGCCTGTACGCCCTTTTGCGCCCTGTAATGGTGCGATTCGTCCATAATCAATACCAAATCGTCCAAATTCGCTAACGATTGTAAAAAGGAACCGCCGAAATATTCATCCTCCTTCCGCATATTTACATTTTCTTTATTGAATTTATCAATATTAAAAATATAGATATGAATATCTGTATCAAAAACATATAAATTTCTGCTACTGTATTCTTCGCCCGCAATAACTCTTGGGGGCAGTGAAAAACATCCCAATCCTTTAAACACATATTTCGGATTGCTTGGATCGCCTAAATCACTTTTTAATTTTTCATAAACAGTTGTTCCCGGAGCAGCCACAAAAAAATTCTTTATCTCCTTCTGCGTATAAAGATATGTAATAAAAGCACCCATTAACCGCGTTTTTCCGACTCCTGTAGCTAGTGCAAAAGTTACGGAAAGGAAAGCTCTTTCAAAATCTGAACATGTCGGAAACATATCCCTGACACATTCCAGTGCTTTTTCCAGATTCATATCCTTATTTAATGAAATCGCCTCTGTAATCTGTTCTAATCTTTTAAGCGACTCTTTCTGCGGTTCCCGTAAAGACATTACTCCCGCAATATAATCTGTTGTGTATTGTGAAAATTCAATATCACTCATCACAATCCTCCTCATCATACTCCAATGGGTGTATAATGTTTAAGTCATAATTATCCCTTCCAAACTCACATTTTGAAAGGAGCATCTGCGGTATTTTCTTGACTGCTATATTCTTATAAGCTTTCTCTATCCCTCTGTCATAAGAGCGGCACGCGATAATCAAATATTCGTTATCTGCCATCATATCTCTTATAGAATCTATGTATGCCTCAGTTATGTGCCTTGTTGTCACATAAAGGAATGAATCTTCGTTCCCTTTAGACTGTTTCCAAAATATACTCTCATCCGGCTGATATGCAAATCCCTCATGCAGTGCAACTGTCGCTGCCAACATATCTGCATTATATTCAGGATTGATAACTTTTTCACCGAATATATCATTCACAATCAATGACGGCGCAAGTTCATAGAAATGATAACCGCCGCCGCCCTGCCAATTTACGGCTTTTGTTATTCCTCCCTCGTCTTTTCCGTCTATTACCTTATCCAACCGTACCTTGCAATGTGTAAATGCATGCTCCCCCATTTCAATACCTATCCAGAGCCTTCCCATTTTATGGGCAACTGCCGCGGTAGTCCCAGAACCAAGAAAGCTGTCTAATACGATATCTCCCGGATTTGTGGCAATGTTAATAATTCTTTCAATTAATCGTTCAGGCTTCGGAGTCGTAAATGCATTGCTACTTCCAAACATTGCATTATTTTCTTTTTTAGCTTCCTGATTATGACCTACTTCTTTGTTTGTCCACCACGTCCATGGCGTAACCCCACTACTCTCAGATAAATATGTCTTTTTTCTTGGTACTCCCTTTCCATCCTTCCCTAACCAAATCCTCCCCGCTGCTATTTCTTCTTCAAGCCGTTCTTTTGTAAATCTCCAGCACAAACTGTCTGGCAAAGTAATTTCACGTCCAGCAGGCGTAACAAATGTATAAAACTGACTTGCTGTTCCATGCCCTGCCTGTGCAGTACAGTCTGTAGAAGTCCATGGTCCTTTTGGGTCATTGTCCGGGTTTTTATAACTTTTTGCCTGTTCTTCACTTAATGGCAGTTTATTTCTTACCTCTTTAAACTTTTCCTTATCTTTCGCATATACCAAAATATAATCATGCGCATCACTTATGGCAGCTCTCATATCTGGCGATGTCCTTTTCTGCCATACTACAGATGTGACAAAATTTTTTCTTCCAAAAATTTCATCGCACAGCACTTTTAAATATGCCTGTTCATCATCATCTATGCTAATCCAAAGACTTCCTTCTTCTTTTAAAAGTTTCCGCAAAATTTCTATTCTTGGTCTTATCAGACTAAGCCATTTGCTATGCTCCATGTTATCATCATAATGCTCAAAAGCACTGCCTGTATTATATGGCGGATCAATATAAATACACTTTATCTTCCCCATATATTCTTTTTCCAATGCCCTCAATGCCAGCAGATTATCCCCATGAATAAGCATATTATCTGTTATTCCATCATTATCACATCCATATGACAACTTTACATTTTCAATCAACAGACGCGGTTCAATCTTTAATGGTTCTTCCTTACCATACCATGTCAGCTCTAACTTATTTCCCATCTATTGATCCTCACTCTCTACTGAATCTCCATTTACAAATTCTAAAATATCATCTGTACTACAATGCAATGCGCAACATATCTTTTCAACGCTTTCCATTGAAATGTATTCATTTCTTCCCATTCGTGCAAGAATATTGCCACTAATTCCAGCCTTCCGCTGCATCTCAATTCTTTTCATATTCTTTTCTTGTAATAATTTCCATAGTTTGTCATATATGACTGCCATTATATATCTCCTTGATAATTCTTTCCAAATTATATCACGAAATCGTTAGATGTTCAATTCGAACTTAAATTAATAGCAATAGAAAGAGAGATGACTTCTATGCTCATCTTTCTAAATGTATATATAATTTCTTCCCTTACAATCTCCTCTGCCCTTAATCTAATACAATTCATTCTTTGCCTCCAAAGAATCTGATCCTGTACTTTTAACTTCTCTGTCTCACCTTCCTTTTCTGCCATCTGCGCCACAAGCAAATCAAATCTTTCCTCTCCCTATTCCTGTATCATAAACATGTGTCTTTAATTCCCCAGATAGCAATAGCCCCGAATAACTCCCCCTCCTTTGCGCTGTTTCCCTGTAAGATATGTTGAAAATAGAAGCAAAACAAAAGGTATTAAATTTAATTCCGATGACTTCAAATATACAAGCATTAACTGTGAAAAAGTAGCAAAAATATATGTCATCATGCTTAACCAAAGATAAATTTCCCTATGCCAAAGAGTTCAAATAACAGCTGATATATGACCATTTAGCACTTGACAATAATAGGACTGGCACTCTATTTGATTTTATATTACCGTCAAAAGTTATTTTGGGAAAAAATATTTCTAATAATCCTACTTTTTCTAATGCCATTATAGATTGTGCAAAAAAACAAAGGAATAACTGTGGAAAAAGCAATAATATAAAAATTCTGTACCAAGACGGCACCCACCGCCAATTAAAGAATCCCCGCAAACCTTGATTTTCAAGACTTGCGGGGATTTCCCCTCTCACTCGAACTCAATAAATTACTCAACATCTATTATCTATTTCTTAATTCGCATCGTACTATGTAAACTGAAACTTGCAGAAACACCTTCTCCGCGTCTGCAATTTTAAGAGGGCGCCGAATGAACAGGCAGTACTTTTATCAATGTTCTCCATAATATGAGGGACATTTTTCTTGAAAAACATCAATTGCTCTATTTGTACACAATCCGCGTAACAAGCCTCATTCATCGATATATCATAGGAGGGCGCTTTTCGAAACGCTTCTTGGAATGGACTGCATCCGGAGCAATACTTCCCAGCAGGAAATCGCCATATGCATGAATGGAACTGAAAACAAATTCAGCCAAAAAAGGAAACTTTGGTTTTCAAGGTTTCCTTTTTTGACTGATCTGCTACTTCACAAAATAGCAGTAATCCAGGATAACATTTCCCTTTTCATCGGGCGTTGTGAAGCGGGGGCACAGGCAGTTCTCAAAGGACATCTCAACGCCGTTGTCATCAGCCGCGATTTCCATGCCTGCATTGCGGATGGATTCCCGGCAATTCCCCACAGCAGCATGCACCTCCTCTTCCTTTCCGTAGACCCAGCAGGTCCCAAGGCTTGACTTCGGAATGTCAATATGCTCAAATCCTTCCGGGACAGCCGTATTTTCGGGCGCGAACATACCGATCCAGTATTCTTGCAGATCACCGTTTTTCCGGCATTCCAAACCGACATACGCTCCGCCGTTCTCCCAGATCTCGAGAATCCTGTCCGTGCCGCCCATGCTGTTCTCTATGGTCTCAAACCAGCCGTTTGCAAACCACTCTCCCCAGCCGCTGTAATCGTGATACTTTTTTCCGATGAATCTCATCGCAGGGACTTCTTCCTTGAAAACTTTCATGATCTCTGCCATAATTTTTTCTCCTTTTCTGCTTTTATTATCTATCCATAATATGAATAAATATCTGTTCCGAAAACTCCCTGCTGTCTTCCCTGTATGTCTCAAAATCACAATCGCCCAGGTATTCATACGAACACTGTGGAACCCATTCTTTCATGATATAATCCCATGTCCTGCGTATGGTGTTGACAAAGGTGTACTTGTCCGCCTTCGGTGTCTCAAAGACCGCATACAGTCCGCCCTCCACATAAAGCTGCATCGTTCCCGACAAGTCACCCATCGCATGCTCTGTCAGGATCCCTGCGTAATAGTCAAGTTTTCCCTGCTCAAAATTCCACACGGAAAAGCCGTAGTCCGTCTGTGCCTCCCCGCCGGATAATCTCCTGGAAAATCCCCCGCAGTTATACTTGTTCCAAAATCTGGTCGGATCCTCCTCGTCACATTTATACACGGTCGCGCTGAATGGCTCGAGCGATACGATCTTTGGAACCAATGTCAGCGTGCCCTCTTCCGGTCGGATCCTGTGAAGCAGTTTCAAACTGTTGTCGGTCATCCTGTACTCCGAGGGACATATGTGATGCTCCGTCTGAAATGCCCTTGTGAAATTTTCTTTGGAATTAAACCCATGTTTATAACCGATCTGAGATATGTACTCATCGGTATCTGCGAGATCGCGGACGCTCTCTGTGATCCTTCTCCTGCGCACGTATTCCAGCGGCGTCATATCAAACGTTTCCTTAAACAACCGCAGAAAATGATATTTCGAGTACCCCGCGACCGAAGCAAGCTGATCCAGACTGATATCCTCATACAAGTTTTCTTCAATGTACCCTAAAACTTTCTCAAATGACACTGCGTATCTCATGATCAAACTCCATTCAGAAATCCCCTGTACAGATCGCGTTTCCTGATATTAGTATACCACGTCTGCGGCAAATCAGTTGATATGGATTGCGGCTGGTGACGGATCACATCAGTTCTTGACCGCTCTGGTCATAAAATACAGTTCCGTGATATCCTCCCGCTGGCATTCCATATACCCGTTGATCAGAAAACCGCACTCGATCTGACCGCCCAGGTACGCCTCCATTGTATGGCCGTATTCTATCCAGTCCGAGTCATCATGATCCCTGGAACAAAAGGGCATTCTGTGTACAGCCTTGTAATATCCGCCATCGGCATCGTCGATATAGTCGCATACATAATTGATCGGGTTGGGTGCCATGATGATCAAGACGCCTCCTCTTTTGAGCACGCGATAGCATTCCCGAAACACGACACTCAGTTCCGGAACATACATTAATGAGGGCGGATTGATAATGTAGTCAAACACATCATCGCCAAACATCGACAGATCACACATATTTCCTTTCACGATCTCTATCTGCAGATTTTCCCTCTCTGCGACCGCCCGATCCTGATCCAGCATCTTATCCGAAATGTCGATGACCGTGACTTTGGCGCCCGCGCACGCGAGCAGCGGCGCCTGCAGACCGCCTGCCCCTGCCAGACAGAGAACCTTTTTGCCCCTGATGTCCGCCAGCCACTCATCGGGCACTTCCTTGTCATAAAACTGCAGTTTCAGCTTCCCCGCCTCCGCCGCTCGGAGCGCCTCTCCAGACGCGCACGCAGCCCAATCCACACAGTTCGCGACAAGGCTGTCTATATTCTTTTCCACTTGTTCAAAAACATCTCTCATAATCTTTTTTCCTCCTTGATCTGTCTCATTTTCCAGTCTCCCATTGACAAACCGTTATCTGTGATACAATTATATCGGCGTTATAAATGAATCATTAACATTATGTCACTTAGTACACACAATGTCAATATCAAGCTCAACACAGACTCCGGGAAACGGGAAATGAGAAAGGGTCGAAGGATCATGTTGTAAAAAACATCTGCATCGTATATACTGATAATCAGAAAACTGTCAATTCGTAAAGACGTCTGATCGGAGGAAAAAATGAAAATAATCTATAATGATCTATGTATTAGAAACGCTGAGGAAAAGGATTGCGAACAGCTTGCAGCCTGGTGGAATGACGGAAGTGTTATGGCTCATGCCGGGTTTCCTAATGGACTTGGAACCACGGCTGAAAAGATTCAGGAGCAGATTTCCAATGACAGTGATGACACTAAAAGACGGCTTATGATTGATTATAGAGGAACATCAATCGGTGAAATGAGCTTCTATGTCTATGAAGGCAAAAAGGTCGAGATAGGGATCAAAATCTGCAATTCAGATTATCAGGGGAACGGTCTGGGACGAGTACTATTAAGTATGCTTATCGAGAGACTGTTCAGCACGGGTTATGAACTTATTTTTTTGGATACCAATCTAAAGAATACAAGAGCGCAGCATGTCTATGAATTACTGGGATTCAAAAAAATTGCAATACATGAAAATTCATGGAAAGATCAGTTAGGAGAATTGCAGACTTCAATTGATTACGAACTCAGAGCATCTGATTTTTGCAATGCTAAAGCGTTGGATTAATACTAGAGCGTGTTTGAAAAATCATTCCCGCCATCTATACGCCCCACTTTGCGTGATATTTGCACCGAATTCAGTCAAC
>ERZ808054.861-NODE-861-length-21953-cov-6.953831_pt1 | contig 21953 bp, 21 predicted proteins | sample MGYA00380201_ERZ808054 | MGnify/ENA primary metagenome ERZ808054 (study PRJEB31490, sample SAMN06133419) | mouse gut metagenome | isolation source: Z5_2 | host: mice | place: China: Chengdu | collected 2015-05 ...
ACTCCTCTTATTTATAGTGCTATCTATCATTCTTGTATGCAGTTTATCGTTACCGGAAGCGCATCAGGTCCGTCTGCCTTCACATAAATAAAGTGTTTCCACCGCAATACCAGTCTCCGCTCCTCTGAGCCGTCTTTCTTTCCCACCCAGTAACTTTGCCAGTGCCCTCTGCGCACATGCGGCGTTACGTGGTGCCTTTCTATTGGACTTGCTGTCTGATCATTGTTTTCTTCTTTATCAATTTCAGATGAAGAAGTAGTGTTATACGCCTTTTTATGTTTTCTTATTCTTTTAATAACGTTGTTCCCTACATCCCAGCGGCTGATTTCCCTGTACTTGTCCTTTATATCTCGAATAGTTTTCGGCTTGACAGTCTTCCTTCCCGGATCTGTATTCTGTATGTCTGCATTTTCTGCACACACATATAAAACTAACTACAGCATTTTTTCAACAACACTGAGACTATAATCAAGCTTTTTGCTTATATATAATAAGTTTGCAAATAAAACTATACGAAAGCGAGTGATCTTGTACGTTAAACTTATTATACAATGAAAATAATCTAACATCGAAAATCACATAAAATCAAATACGATAATTAATGCCATAAAACAGTTGATTCGGCAACGAGGGTATCATTTATAAAGTTGTAAAGTGGTGTTACTATACCTGCACCAATCCTATAGCCTGTTCAAACTCTTCGATGGATTTTGCTTTTGCAGCAGCTTTGAGCCATTTTTTCTGCAATTCTAAATCCATCTGCTCCATAATGCAGTTTCTAAGTGAATCTGAAAGCTCCCCAAGATCCTCAAGAAGTTCAATTACAGCTTCCGCTTTGCCCTCCGCTCTGCCATCTGCTTTTTCTTTATTTAACAGTCTTTCAAATGAACTACACATCTCCTTCTCATCTCCTTCTTTTATCTGTGTTATCAATTCTCCACGTTCGTTCTCGTTCAGTTTTCGTATTACATTTGAAAACCATGTAATCCATTCATTCAAGTCATTTGTATCCATTGCTCTGATTCGGTGCATTAGCTCTGCGATGCTGTCTGTCCAGTCCTGCCTTGTCCGTTTCCTGTCTGCAAAAAATATGTTGTCTATCAGTGTATTGGTTCAGTATATATTCTTTTAAAATTTTCAATCCTCATTGGAAGTCTTGTCTGCATTGCTGTAACATATTCTTTCTATAAAAACGATCTGCCTGAAAATTTATGGCTTTATCAAAAGTATAACACACATTAATACAAGAAAAATCAAAAACAGGATCATGAATCATATTACTATGCCCAGAAAATCCCGCGCTGGATTTTCTTCCAATTCAGTATTACTAGATGAAGCTTTTGTAGGAATAGCGTTCGCCGCTACAACACACTGGCTGCCACAATCAGCAAATATCAAACTTGTTATAAAGTTAAGGAATATATTTCCAAAAAATGAGCATATAGATATCTTGTTTGATTACCAGTTTATATAAATACAGTAAAGGGGGATGTACCTAGACAGTAAACAAAAGATAAAATAAATGAATACCCAAAACAGATAAAAGATATAAGTACAATAAAATGCTGATTTGAAAAAGTAATTTCCAGTGCAGAGATAAATTCCACCACACATTATTTTATTCAGATTTTGCACTTTTGGACAATTCTGTCCCTTGTGCATAAACACAAAAAATGATAAAATATAACAAAATATTTTATGTAAATTTTTGAAAATGGTAATATATAGTATTGAATGTTGTGCCAAGTATATAAAATGGCAGAAAAAATGAGTGATAATCAGGAGTTATCTGTTAGATTATAAAAAAATTTACTCAAAAATTATTAATCAATGAAATCAAGGTTAAGAAGTACAAGTAACTGTTAGCGTTCTTTTCTAATGGACTGTTGTGATTTCTGAGGGTTGGAATATAAAAAATGCATTAAATAATTTGGGCTAACCACTTTTTTCATAATAAAAAATACCAAATGACTATAAATGAGCAAATTTAAAATATTTGCTAAATTTCATTTATAGCTAGTACTCCATCCGGCCAGTTTTTAGAGTTTATATTTCTTGCAAATATTGATATCTTTAATGAAAAAAGGTATTTGGAAGGATATAGGTACACCACAGTATATAGTAACTCTGTCAGATGAGGAAATACAGGAATTAAGTGGATTGATTCGGAAAGGCAGGAAAGGTTATCGTATAAAACATGCCCATATATTGTTAAAGCTAGATCGGAAACCTGAAAATAAAGACTGAACATATGACCGAATTAAAGACGCATTCGGCGTCAGCAATGGAGTAATTGCAGGTGTGGCAAAACGATTTGTCATGAAAGGAATGGAATCAGCCCTCGGACGCAAACAGCAGAAGAACAGACATCACAAAGTAACTGGGGAAGTTGAGGCGCAGATGAACTGATCCGCCTGGAGGTTGTGGATTATATAACGGATACTACTGTATGTGACGTAATGAAAAAACGAACTTAAGCCGTGGCTTGTGAAGGAATGGTGCATTCCAAAGGCAGGAGCAGAATTTGTGGCAGCCATGGAGGATGTCATTGAAGTATACCAGAGGCCATATGACCCATTGTGTCCCGTGGTGTGCATCGACGAAACAAACAAGCAGCTCATAAAGGAAACCCGTATTCCATGTAAACCCAGAGAGCCTGAAAAAATGGATTCAGTATATGAGCATAACGGGGTGGCGGATGTGTTCATGATCTCAGAACCCCTTACAGGCAGGCGAGAGATCGTAGTCACGGACAGCGGAAGACTTTGCAAAAATATTAAAATACACGTCCGATGTACTTTACTCCAGAACAAAAAAGATAATTCTGGTCACGGACAACCTGAACACACATACAACAACCTCATTATATAAAGCATTCAAGCCGGAAGAAGCGCAGGTTGGCAGAACGGTTTGAGTGGCATTATACACCAAAACACGGAAGCTGGCTCGACATGGCAGAAATTGAAATAGGTATAATGAGCCGTCAGGCACTCGCAAAACCACTTGTAGATATCGAATGCTTTAAGGAACAGGTACGTATCTGGACTATTAAACGAAACAGCGAATGCAGGAAAATAAACTGGCAGTTTACAACACAGGATGCAAAGATAAAACTGGCTAAGCTGTATCCGACAATACTCTAAAAACTAGCCGGACGGAGTACTTGCTTTAAAATGCACAATCAGCAAATGCGATATGCACAAATAATTTACATTAAATTGAATCCATTCATTTAGTAATTGGTTCAATTTAATAATCTTATGCAATTTTTAGATTTGCTCATTTATAGCAAATGACTTAACGAATAGATAAACTATCTGAAATGTTAAAATATAATGTCGTTTACTATGCAGTACAGACAGAGTGTGGTCTGTGTAATTTGATCATTCTTTTGTAAAAAATATAATATATCGATTATCAGCAATACAAAAAATAATGGAATACCACGGTCAAAGTTTAGGAATAATGCTTTTGTAGCCGTAAAGATAGTTTGCCCCAATGTATATCTAGTACAGCGTTTTTCAATTAACTACACTTAAAGAATACCGTATTTATCAGTATTCTAGGCAAAAATATTGTATAGTTAATTAGCGAACGATATACTAGATATTCGCTTTTGTCATTAACAAATTCATTTTATAATGTTTGGACAAGCTAGAATCCTAAATTTGCCATTTTGCATAGGGTGTAAAATGTTATAAAGACAGAAGAATAAAGTATTTTCTATTTAGTACCAAAAGAAAACTCAATAATTTTGAGCTTTCGATAGGACATAAATTTAAGAGGTATTTATTGATGACTAAAAGAGAACGTACAAAGATTATTAATAATATTGCTACTGAAGTTGCAGGGTTAAGAGAACCTGTTGCAAAGTTCTATATAAAGAATTACAAAGAATTAAAAATGTGTAAAATGAATTATTTACCTAGTCCTTTTGAAATAGCTGATTATTACAATATTAAATATAAGTTTACTAAAACAACTAATGGAAAACCTTCCTTTTTGAGCAAAGGGCTAGGTACTATTTTCATATCAGACGAGTACACCAAAGATAGTTATAAATCAAAAATTCTATGTGCTCATGAATTAGGACATTACCATATGCATGCTAGTACAGAAGAATATGATTTTTCATATGAAAATTTAATACAAGAATATGAAGCTAATGTTTTTGCAGTTTTGTTAATGCCGCAAATTATGGCAGGTCAACCTTGGGAAACATATACTCCAAGACAATTAAATCAGCTAGTATATGAAAAAGTTATAAAAAATTAATTAATATACCACATTTTACAACAAAAATTTCCTTAGTAAACAATTATAATAATTTAAAAAAGGAAAATTTATGGGTATAATTATTTGTTTTCCATCTATTAAACAAAATATAACATACAATACAAAAGGTGATAAGATGTGTAAAAAATTAATCGGAGAAATTCGAAATAAAGAAAAAAAGGTAGAAGATATGCCTTTCAGAGCACGAGAAGTCTTAAATTATTTTGAAATTTCAGATTTTTCAGAAGGTGTTCCAATCGTTGAAATTTTAACAAAACTAGGATTTAAAGTATATCAAAGTGATTTAGAACCAAAGGGGTTATCTGCCTATATCGCTGTAGATCCTAAATTTGTTGAAGCATTTGGTTCTAATAAGATTACATGCGTACATATTTCAGATAATATTGGACATAAGCGTTTTGCACTAGCTCATGAATTAGCACATTATCTTTTTGATTTCGATGAAAAAAATAAATTACATTACTATAATACATATTTTCCACAAAAGGAAGATAATAATAACCAAGAGGAAAAGAGAGCAAACGCTTTTGCCGCAAATTTATTAATGCCCAAAGAGGAATTTATAGAAAAATTCAAAGAAATTCGTAAATTTCAAGAACTGCAAAATTTATATAGCAAAGCAGATATGGTTAGTTCGTTATCTCAATACTTTTTAGTATCTCCTACAGCAGTAGCATTACGCTTTGATGAACTTAAGGAATGTAAGGAACTTAAAGGATATAATTAAAAATGGATATTGATTTAGAAATGTCTTTATCAAATGAGGAACAAGATGCACAAACTTTAATAAGCCAAAATACAGAACATATTACCACTGATTCACAAATTTTAGTTAGTTCAGAATTATTACAAAAGAGTGACACCACTAATTTATCTGCACATAATAAACAATATACACTATTACTTCAATCATACATAAATTATTTTAATGTTACCTCAAAAGATAAAAGGAAAAATAAGAAAATATTATTTACTATTTCAATGATATTACTGGTAGGAATTCCAGTTGTAACCATTTTAATAATGTTAATTATATTATATTGTTTGGCTACAGATAAAATAGATGTTTTTGAATCTTTACCTGAATTGATTGCTACACTATCAACATTATTTGGTACTTTTATAATAATACCTAAAATGATTACAAAATATCTATTCAATAAAAAAGAAGATGATCATTTGGCAAATATTATTAGTAAAATTCAAGAATATGATAAAAATATTAGAGATGGACTTTAAATCTAAATAATTTTATTGTTTAATCATGCTACCAGTAACAGAATAAATCTATCAAAGCAAGCTTTTCTTTAGATTGGCAAAAACATTTCCTTAATTTACTAATAATAAAATTATTGCCAAAAATAAGTTTCTCGAATAGTTTTTGGACAACAACACTGCATTCTCCCGAAGTTGTTGTTCGCCCTTTAACTGATTGAAAAACTGTCCTTTGGCGAGTAGTTACAGACTAAGTAGTGGTATACCATGGTAGGGTATATATATATCAATTATTCGCCAAAGGACAGTTTAACAAATAGGTATTTCATTTTCACCCATATATTTTGCACGGAAAATTCTTATAAACATAATCAGATGCGAATATTTAATGATAAAATTCACTAAATAATTTCCGCGAAAATATAAATTTTTCCATTGACATAAAAATTGGATTTCCAAATAATAATAGCAGAAAAGCTTGCTTTTCTAGCGGGCTGACACTCAAATCTGATGTACTTGTCAATTTTATGACTGACCGTTGGCGGGCAACACTAAAACCTGAGATTCTTACCAGTGTATATCTGGTCGTTGGCAGACAACACTAAAATTAGCCAAAAAGGGGGAGTATGTAGCACAGTGGTGTTATTGCTCTCTCTTTAAATTTGTTTATAGGGGATTGAAATGTGCAGTAAAATTATCCAAAAAAATTAATTTTATACATCAATTGGAAAATTATGTATATAAAGAAAAGATGCAAATGATCTTTTCATGTGAATATGCAAAACAGTTGTTTGGATTATTTGCCAGATGTGAAGTTAATGAATAAAATGTTTCTTCATTTTAATTCTTTGATTCCTTTAAAAATTGGTGGATAGAGAACCGGAAACATGTTATAATAAAATCGTTTCAAATCATTTGATTGACAGTGAGGTAATGAATTATGACGTTGCAACAGGAAGCATACCGCAGAATAGATGAAATGACAGATGACGGCATCAGGATATTGATTGACATGATAGATAAAATGAAAATAGTATCTGTTACCGGATTTAAGGATGTAAACGAAAGTACATCGGCCATATCAGAAAATGTTCCGATGACGAAAGCTGAAAAAAAACAGCGCTTTATGCAGTCGGCCGGAAAAATCCAGATTGATGCTGAAGCAGTCAGTCAGCTGAGGGAGAGGAGCATGATTTGATGATTCTTGCAGATACCAATATTTTTATTGATTTTTGGAATAATCCCACAGAAGACCTTAAAAATGTATTTATTAATGAAGACATAGCTGTCTGTGGTGTTGTGCGGGCAGAACTTCTTCATGGAGCGGTATCAGCAAAGGATTTCGCAAATATTACAACAATGCTTGAGGCATTTGATGAATTCAATCTGGAGATTCCTGACTGGCAGATTTTGGGAGATAATTTATACAAACTTCGAAAGAAAGGAATTTCCATACCTTTTTCAGATGCCATTATAGCAACAATTGCTCTTAAGCATGGTATTCCAATCTGGACAGGTGACAAACATTTTCTGCTGATACAAAGTGTGCTTACAGGATTAAATATTTATCAGACTCCTGACGGGTTATGAATAAATCTGTCTTGCAATATTGTCAGGACTGGGAGGAAATATAAGATGGGAAGGCTGAAAGAACTGAGAAAATATGTGGATGGCGAACTTAACAGGATGGAAGATGCGGATAAGAGAAATTCGGCAATTGCACATCTTTACGGAGTTTCCCTTGCTGCTACGATGATTGCTAAGAAAAGGGGGCTTGATCCAGAGATTGCTTCAATGGCGGCGATGCTGCACGACCTTCATGCCTATAAGACTGGTTCTTATGACGAACATGAGCATAAAGGTGCAGATCTTGCGAGGGAGATATTGGGTAAGCTTAAACTGACGGATGCTGCAGAAACGGAGCTGATCTGTTCAGCTATATATCATCATGGTGACAAACTGGTTACGGACGGTCCGATGGATGAGGTCTTGAAAGATGCGGATGTCATCCATCATTGCATGAACGATCTGTCAAAAGCGGTAAAGGAGAAGGAACAGGCACGATTCGGGAAACTGTGTGCCGAGTTTGGTATATAATGCGGCAGGGCAATGTATTGTGCATTAATATATTAGCATAAAAAGAGAGTGCCTTATTTGTTCGCAAAATACTGGTTTAACGAATTTGATAACCTTACATTCGCGTCTTCTTATTGTTTTTGGAAGAAAAGTAGTGTATATTAAGAGTGGGTAGTGGACATGAACCGGAGGAGGATATACATGAAAGTGAAACATGGTCTTGGTTATCAGAACTATGAGGATATGATGGCGAACCATATCTTTTACATCGATAAGACAAATTTTATCAGGGAATGGTGGGAATATGCCGACAAGGTTACGCTGATTACACGTCCCCGCCGGTTTGGAAAAACACTCAATCTCAGTACAATAGAATGTTTTTTGTCCAATAAATATGAAGGAAGAAGTGACTTATTTGATGGACGTCTTGTTTGGGAAGACGAAAATTTAAGGAAACTGCAGGGGACATTTCCGGTCATATCCCTAAGTTTCGCAGGCGTAAAATCCGGATATGACAAAAGTGAAGCAGATGGGAATGCCCTCGATAATGTTGGGGCAATGAAGACAGCTGTAAAACAGATTTTATCGGATGTATACGCAAAATTCAGGGATATCATGAAATCAGAGTTGTTTGATGAGAATGACAGGGCATATTTTTCATCTGTCAATGATCATATGACAGACAAGACGGCCCAGGTAGCGATTCGCCGTCTATGCGGCTATCTTAAAAGAGTTTACGGCAAAAATGTAATTGTCCTTCTCGATGAGTACGACACCCCGATGCAGGAAGCCTGGGTTTACGGTTACTGGAATCATGCGGTGGCTTTTTTCAGGAGCTTTTTTGTGACTACATTCAAGGATAATGACAGTATTGAGCGTGGACTGATTACAGGAATTACAAGGATTTCAAAAGAATCTATTTTTTCAGAGCTGAACCATCTGGAAGTGGTAACAACCCTTTCAGACAAGTATTCCACTTCTTTTGGATTCACGGAGAAAGAAGTTTTTCAGGTGCTCGATGAGTTAAACCTCAGCGAACATAAGGCGGGTGTCAGGAAGTGGTATGATGGCTTTATATTTGGAGGCTGTGCAGATATCTATAATCCGTGGTCAATTATAGAGTTTATCAGTAAAAAAGGCGAATATGCACCCTACTGGGCAAATACAAGTTCCAACAGTCTGGTAAGCACACTGATACAGACCGGCGATGCCGATGCAAAGAAAACTGTTGAGGATCTGATGAAGGGAAAAAGTTTTACGGCGCCAATTGACGAACAGATTGTATTTAATCAGCTGGAAGGCAATACAAATGCCATATGGAGTCTTCTACTGGCATCGGGATACTTGAAAGTGACAGGCAGGGAACCCCTCCGCGCAGAGGGAAAGGGAAAACCACGCTGCACATTAGCACTGACAAATATGGAGGTGGCGCTAATATTTGAGGATATGGTCAGGGGCTGGTTTGAAATGGATGTGGAGAGTAGTGCATACAATGAATTCGTCAGGGCAATGCTGCTTGATGACGTGGATTACATGAATGAATTCATGAACAGTATTGCATTAAACAGCTTTTCGAGTTTTGATACGGCTAAAAACGCATCAGGAAATGATCATCCGGAACGGTTTTACCATGGTTTTGTCCTGGGGCTGATGGTAGGGCTCCATGATCAGTTTGAGATTACATCAAATCGTGAGAGTGGATTTGGGCGTTATGACATTGTCCTCAAACCGTATGACAAGGAAAAAAACAATGCATATATAATAGAATTTAAAGTTTTCAAGGCTTCAAAAGAAAAGACACTGGAAGATACAGTTGCCAATGCCTTAATACAGATCGAGGAAAAACAGTACGAAACATCCCTGATTGCAAATGGTTTTGCACCAGGGCAGATCAGGAAGTACGGTTTTGCATTCCAGGGGAAAACGTGTCTGATTGGAAAATGATATGTTAAAATGTGAGGAAATTATTTAATTTTTAACCATGATTAATTTAATAAGAGATGCCTGCAGCAATTGCTGCAGGTGTTTTTTGATTATATAGAAAATATTTTGTTTCAATACGGTTACGAAACAAAAGGCTACAATTGCCATACCATGCCAGGTGATACAAGGATGGTTGACAAATTGTAGATAATTGATAAGAAAGATATTGGCCAATTCTGTCCCTTGTTCATATAGGCAAAAAATGATAAAATATAACAAAATATTCCTATACAAAATAACAATGGGAAAAGGAATGATAATCAGGAGTTATCAATTAAAATAGATTATGTAACAATACTATAATTGAGCAAATACAAAAAATGTATAAAAACACTTTGGTTTATTCAAGATAAAACATTAAATCAAAGAACAAAATCACTTAATCTTGTTTGTATTGCATATTTTGTATAATATTTACAAGAGGCAAAAGTATGTTTTGGTGATTATTTATAGTAAAATTAGATATATCTTGTACTATTGAATGAAAGTTGGAAGTTTGCTAAATGGTAAAAATTTGCAAATTATAGTCCTTTATATGTAAATGAAACTCCCTGCATCAGAGCAGCGTGGAATTGGATCCTGAGAGATTAAAAAATTTTGTTTATATGTTACGGTAGTACGGCGGGTAGTTAGGAATTAGTAGCACTTGTGGGGCAGAACGGGTCAAATATTGACAATGGGAGCAGTGGGCTACTACGGTTTTGCTACGAATGGGGAAATTAAAATTGAAGATGTGGAAAATGGCGATAAGAAAGTTAAACTAGGAGATGATATGATAACTTGCAGTTCGACAAAGTATGGTGTATCCATATTGATTTGGTCAACTGATAGTTATATAATTAATATAGATATGTGCAAATTTTTTGAGATTCAAATACTAGTACATCATAAATTAAATATCTAGCCCAAAATCAAATTCAAAATGGTGTGAAATCAATACTTTTATGCCAATATATCAGGATAGTTATTAATTATTCAATGTACTAGTATTTTAATTGATTTATTTTTAGGCAATAACAAACGAAATCTTTCATTGGTTATTAGGAGGACTAGCTATGAATGAAACTATTTTACAATTTAATTATCCTGACAGTGTGATTCATGAATACAATTCATGGATTGTTCTTATGCGTCCGCAACAGGTGACATTAGGCTCTTTAGTTCTTGCCTGTAAAGGCGAATATGAAAGTTTGGCAGATGTGCCAGGTGATGTTTACGCTGAACTATCAATAGTTACCTCTCATATTGAAAAGACATTAGCAAAGTTATTTAAATATGATCGAATTAATTATCTTCTTTTAATGATGAGAGATAAATATGTGCACTTTCATGTAATTCCTCGTTATGCTAGTACAAGAGATGTTCTTGGAATGACATTTGCTGATAAAACGTGGCCGATGCCTCCAGATATTACAAAGTCGTTGGCTATATCTAAAGATGAAATTGAGTCTTTGACTACTTTGATTAAAAATGATTGGATAAATGAATAACACTAATTTTAAGGATTTTTATTTTGATAATTGTTGTATGGAGGTAGCTTTATATTCCTTGAAATTAGATTACTTTTATCGAATACATATCAAACTGCACGCTGATAACATTTACAGAAGCAAACTTTATTTTGGTTATTATGTGCTTTACAGCTCCATTTTTTACTGGAAATTTCAGCGGCGTTATAATTGCATCATAATTAGTTATCGTTTCAATACAAATACGAGTGATAGCTAGGTGACATTGTTTTCTATAAAACACCTTAATAAGGAAAAAAGTATTAATTTTCCAATGTAGAAAGAATTAATAGGCTACCAAAGAACATTTGGCAGCCTATTTAGGTCATGTGTATTTCTGTTGATATTTGATGTTACACCAGTTTACAACTTTTTACAAAAATAAAAATACAAACCCATCTTTTCATTGTATAATTTAAGCGTCCAAACAAAAAAACGAAAGAAAATGAGTTTGTATCTATCGCTTATTATACATGAAAAATTCTGTCCTGGACAGACTGAAAAATTATTTTAATGAATATTTTTCGGATGCAATGAAACCCACTGCAAGGAATCTGTTCCTTATCGTTGTTTCCATACTGGCGCTGGACATTTTCCGTTCGGTACGCTTCGCCCGCAGGCATGTGCTTTCAAAACTTTCAGACACATCGCTGAATGCGTATTACTATGCGCTTAAGACTGACAGGCTGAATCATGAATCCTGGAGGAATGTGACATTATCAAAAACATTAAAGGCTGTGCCGGAACAGCTGGCTGTACAGCCCCTATTCCTTTCTATTGATGATACGATGGTAGAAAAGGAAGGTGAAAAATTCGAACTCCGCTCAAAGCTTTTTGACCATGCGGCACACAACGGATCCAATTATCTGAACAGGCACTGTATGGTAAGCACCCTGCTGTCATTTCCTGTTTTGGCGGACGGTTCTATACGTTACATATCTGTCCCTCTTGGATACCGTCTCTGGGACAAAAAACAGACAAAGCTGGAAATTGCTGCCGAAATGGTGCGCCATGTTGTGGACAGCATTGGTTCAGACAGGCAGGTGTTCCTGCTCTGCGACAGCTGGTATCCGAAAGGATGCGTTGCAGGCCTTGTGGACGAATATGAAAACCTTGACATCATATGCAATGCCAGAATAGATACTGTTATTTACGACCTTCCGCCGGAACGTACAGGGAAACGGGACCGGCCAAAGAAATTCGGTGAACGCCTGTCGCCGGAGGATTTCGTGCTTGATTCCCCAAAAACCGGGGACTGGAAAATCGGCGTGCGCCCAGTGCTGACGAGGCTCTGGAGCGGGCGTGTAGTCTATGCTGCTGTCACGCTCCCAAAAAGCGGGAACGGAAGCCGCAGACTTTTCTTCTACACAAAAAATCCGGAAAGCATCAATCTGGACTACGGCAGGTGTGAGGATGACACCATACGCGAATATGGGGAAGAAAACAAACAGTTCCTGCCGCCTGCCTGTTATTCGCCACGCTGGAATATTGAAATATCATACTACGAAAGCAAAACTTTCTGGTCATTGGAAGAATACCGTGTGCGAAGCCGTAAGGGCATTGAACGCCTGATAAACCTAGAGTGTATAGCATACAGTGCCATAACACTGCTCCCTTACAGTGATGAAACTTTCTCATGCTACCAGTCTGTAAGCGCACAGCAAACCAGGTTTGGCTTTGGACAGCAGATACAGGCAAGTATAATATTTAGCAGTTTCGTGGAATCTCTCGAAACTGTAAAAAAGCGCAGTCATTTGTTAAAATAATAGAGGGCTACGTTTTATCAGGGTTCAAAAAAGTACAAAAGTTGTAAACTGGTGTGATGTTATATAACATTTATAAAAAAGATATGTGGACAGAATAACTAAAAAGATAAAGCGAAAAGGCAGAGATTGTTCGATATTCTTACTGTTGCTGCTTATCGATAGGAGAGTCATATGGAAAAATATACATCAGGATTTCTTATTGCGGTCGAAGGTATTGATGGAAGTGGAAAAACTACATTAATGAGGATTATTCGAGATCAATTAACAAGTAAAGGAAAAGATGTATTTGTTCTACCAAGTGGTGGGATTAAATCTTCTGAAATTGAAGCTCAGTTACGTAAAATAGTGGTTGCAGAAAATAGTAATATTACTCCAAATGCAGAAACTCTTATTTATTTTACATCACTTGCACAAAAAGTTGACCAATATATTATTCCAGCACTCTGTAAAAATAGAGTCGTGATCGTGGATAGATTTTCGCTTTCAACATTTGTGTTTGCACATTATATGTTTAAACAAGAAAGAGATTTCACAAATTGTATATTAAAATTTGCTTCTCAAAGAATCACGCCAGATTTTACATTTTTGTGTGATTTGGATGAATCTGTTGCATATTCACGACTAGTTTGTCGGGGCAAAGAACTTTCAAGACGTGAGAAACAAGGGATACCTCTTATGAAAGTTATGCGTGAAGGATACGTTAAAGAAATATCGAATTTTTCAAAACAGTTTCAGATTATAAGAACAGATAGAATTTCGATAGAAGAAATGGGGGAATGTATAAGTGTTTTGGAACAGTATATCAAATAACAAATATAGAAGCACGAATCTAATAGTTTCTGGCATTTGTGCTTGTCCCGGAATAGTAACTGGGTGCATTTGTATATGGGGAAAAGAATATGAAAATTGTTTTAAAGAGGGAGCAATTCTTTTAATACTTGATTTGATAGGTGAACTACCACCACTTTGGGTTATTCAAAAGGCTAGTGCAATAATTAGCTGTAGGCATACATCCTATTCACATTTAACATCTCTTGCGATGGCACTTAACAAACCTTGTATTGTAGGTGCAGTTTTTAATTGTATGCCTAAAAACAATAGTTTTATAGTAGTTGATGCGTGGGAAAACTTTGTTGCTTATTCTGAGAATAATAACAGTGACATTTTAATGAGTGAAAATCAAAATAAGTGGCTTATAGATATTGCAAATAAAGTATGTGAAAAACTATATTCAAGTTATGATAAACCATTAGCTCATGTTGTTGCTCTTGAAGGGGAAGAATATTATATTGATAATATATCAGGAATTTTTTTAGATTCTATGATATTTCAAAAAGCCCCACATGTTATTTCTGAATTGAAAAGTACTTTACATAAAATTTGTCATCATCATCCAAACATAGAAATTTATTATCGGTTTTCACCTAGTGCAATTTGTTATAAAAATAATAAATTGCAGTTACAACGTGAGATTGATTTTGTTTGTTCATTACAAAATAAGGGCATTCCTATTTGTGTTTTTATAGCTAATGCGACGTCATATGAGGATATTATTACATTTAGGCAATTTATTTCTCTTATATGTCCAAATGCTCCAATAAAGATTGGTACCATGGTTGAAAATAAACAAATGGTTAATTGTCTTGATTATATAGTAGGTGATGATTTGATTGATTTTGCAGCTGTTGGGATAAATGATTTAATGAGTTCCTATCTCCGGCTCGAAAGAGATGACCCTAAAAATCAGGATAAATTTCGAATAGATGAAAAAACGATTTCTAATGCGTTGATTTCAATTAGGGACGTGCTTGCCAGTAAAAATATACCTTGTTACATAGGATTTCCAAAGTATGCTCGTTTTTTTAACGATTATGAGCTATTAAATAGTTTTGGGTATAGTAATTTTTTTGGAACACATTCACTTTTTATGATTGCACAAAAATATAGAGGATAATGAGGAGGCAAGTAGAATGAACATAGATGATATCTGTCTTCGTGCATATGAAATTCTTACATCTTCTCAGGATGAATTTGGAGAATTTGGGAAGAACTGTTTAGATATTATTCATAATGAAAATAATATTAGGCATCCGACATCACAATCGAATGCAACTATAATTGGAGATAAACCTAATTGTTCAGTTACACTTATTGCAGCTCTTGGTATTAGTAGTTATAAAGGAGTGGATAATACTGCTGTTGTTGGTGCACGTCAATGGTTTACTGAATCAAGTTATATCTCTAAAGGCTGGTTTCAGCAACAGGTGCATTTTGTTGATGCAAATCCTTATGGTCAAAGTATTCCACAGGTATCAGAGATTACAGATATCCGACATACGGCAACGGCACTTTTGGCTGCATTGTGTTTTAAAGCAAAGGTTACATTTATTTCAGATGCTCTTAGAAATTTACTTGCAGACGAATGCAGGGATTATAATAAAAAAGGATGGAGAGCTGATATGGGTGTGAAACATGCACCTGCAGATTTTTATACAACGGTTTATATGCTTGCAAGTCTTTATTATTTGAAGGATTCAATGTATTATAAAGATTACGGTTTAACGAGCATACAGGTTAATCAGCTTTTAAATAATGGACTTAATGCAATATGTTCAAAATCGCCCCAAGAATTAGGATATAACTCTTCAGTTGAGCAAACATTAAGAACAAATGGTACTATACTTTTTTTTCTTGCCCCTCTACTGGCGGAAGTTTATCCAGACTATTTAGAAGAATCGGTACGATTTATTATTCGCCATGTACAAAGAAACAAGAATGATATCTGCTGGATGGAGGGTGACTTTGATGTCACAGTCAATATTTTAGCTGGATTAATAATGGCAGAAAAATATATAGACAAAAAGAAAATAAATATAGACTCTTTTATTATAGATACCAGTCATTTTGTTGAAAGAACATTTGATTCTTTGTCATCTTTTCATCCTGTAAGTTTAGGTTTTATATTATTTATCTATAGTAATCGATCAACTTATTATCCTGCATATGGAAATACCATAAGCTCAGATTCCATTTCTAAATTAATATCTATTGACAAAAAATATCAAAAAAGTGAGGCTATAGATATTTTAGTAATGGTTGCTACAGAAGAAGAAGAGAAAGCGATTACTAATAATGAACATTTTGAGGAGCGTGAATTAGATAATGGAATTACTTATCTATTCCAAAACCATAAAGGTTTTTCTATAGCTTTGGCAAGAGGATTTGAATATGGTGAACTTGATGCGGCAATTATGGCGCAAACTCTTTATATGGAAATTAAGCCTAAAATTATTGCGATGGCTGGTTTTTGTGCTGGAAAGCGTGGCAAACAAATTTTAGGAGATGTGGTGATTGCAGAAAAAATTTTTAATTATGACCAAGGGAAGCAAATTGCAGAAAATAAAATTGAACCACAGCTTTCTAGTTATAAATTAGATGGAAGAATAAAACAGAGGATTGAAAGATATAGAAATAATTGGAGAGATTCAATTAAAATTAATTCACCAAAAGACTTTGAACTTCAATGCTTTGAATTTTTGCAGGAGTTGTCAAAACATAAAGACGGAGTTAAGCCTTATGATTTTTATAATAAGGTTACATATCCAAATTGGAATGATATAGTAGAATTTTTCTTAAGTGAACATTATATTAAAAAAATCAATAATGACGAACAAATTCTTTTATCTCCAAAGGGATATAGACATTTAAACGAATTAATATTACTATTTCCAGAAGGAGTTACTCCAAAGGAGCCAAATGCAATGTTAGGTGTACTGGCCACCGGAACAAAAGTTCAACAGTGGGATGGGATATTTAATTACCTAAATTCTCAATTTGATAGAAAATGTAGTGTATTAGATATGGAAGGGCATGCTATGGCTAAGATAGCAGAATTTAATAAATGCCCATTTATAGTTGCAAAAGGTGTTGGAGATTTTGCTCAAAACGGAAAGAAATTTCATAATCGATTTATAAATTATGCAGTGTATTCATCATATAGATTTATTATTGAGTTTTTAGAAGATAATATTGTTAAATTAGATTTGTAATACTACTTTACAACGGATATTGAAACAACCATTTTGCTGTTTCAATATCCGTTGCAGGACTTTTATAACGATACTTTATTTCTGTTTTGATATTTTGCAGCAAACTGGCATAAAATATCTGCTGGCAAATCTGCACACTTAGAGCAAAACAAAACTCCTGTACGCTTTCATCCTGATATTTTGAAAGTGTTTTTTCCTGACAGGGGAGTATCTTCATTGCACAGTATGCGATGTTAATCAGGTTGACAAGCATTTCAATCCCTTTTTGGGTGTAACCATGTAGCTGCATAATAGCACAGTATGGGGATAAACTTCATGCGGCTGCTTCCTGTCTGGTTCAGCGGCGACTTCTCCTGCTATGCACAGAACATCTGCATCTGGTGGGGGAATATGGTACTGAAAAACAGGCGCCTTGTACCCTGCGTACCCCGATGTGGTATTCCCCAATCTTTTCATCTGACAGGGTAAAATCGGCATCAGGGAAAGATGTTTCCTATGTATGGCAGGCCTTTCTTTCCTGTAGGATGCGGTGCAAGATCTAGATTACGGAATCATATCTGGCATTGCAGATGATATCAAGATTTGCGTATTCATCCACAACGCACACCAAATCTTTTTTTGCCTACTAGCTGTCACAGAGGATAATTACATTCCTTTTGGAAAAGTTTTGATACATTATCAAAATCTTTTCCAAACTTTGCGACCATGGTATCATCAATACACAGAAAAACAGGCTGTGAACGCAGAGGCTCCGTAACCAGTTCCAAGGTCATGGATGCGGTAAGATTCATAAATCCTGAATAATCCACTTTTGCATAAGAGCAGGCATAATAAAAATCATTCAGCGATTTCTCGGTAATGCCGAACAAAAAATGAGTGTAAAGAAACCGAATGGAGTATGCCGATTCCATTGCAAGTATGGACACAATAGGAGAAACCGAGTTTCTGCAGTAGGGGCAGGGAATTTTTCGAAATAAATATAAAAATACTGGTCAAGTCTACCAATTAAGTTTTCTTTGTTGTATAATAAGTTTATCGTACGGGAGCGTAAAGTGGTGTTACAATTATTTCAACACTGATTAAGGAATTTTAAGAGTGAAAAATAAAGTAGATTTATGAACCCACTTATATAAGGGTTCATAAAAAAACTGCTTTTAAAGCTATATGACAATATAATATAGGTTAGTTATCGTTGCGTTTCACTAACTTAGAGCTATCGTCACGAAGACTTTCAAGGTAAGCAAAAACTTTGTTCTCATTCAAAACAACACATTCCACATGTTTATGAGGATCCATCAATTCCTCATAATCCGTAGAAGAAAAGGTATTCTTTTCGGAAACCATATGATAAATGTTGACTATCATCTACAATAATTGCTTTTTGTGGCCACGACGCTTTTTGATTCGTCCATATTTGATCGCAAAATAAGGCTGCTTTTTGTTTTTGCTTGCGGCAAGGGCACACATTATACCATTATCGTTTTTTAATAATCGCCTGCTTTTGCAATTCGGACAGATTTTTTCTTGTCGACGGATTCGCTGTTTGCAGGAGAAAGCCAGCACCAGGAACAGAGGTGTTTGGCATCATCTGGAATCCTTTTTGTCCGTTTTTTGGCTTTTGATAGCTTTGACATATTGGGGGTGTGTAAGGCAGACATCCATGTCACTTTCGAGATAATTAAAAATAGGAATCCAATACTTTTCTGTGGATTCCATACAAACATGATAACAATTATTCTCGTTGAGCCAGTTGTGAAACCTTTGAATATCCGAGTTGATGGTTGAAAAAGATTCTTACCTGTATACAGATATTCCGTCCTTGTTAGCGATTATGCTGGTTGCAATAATTACATTTTTGTGGACGTCAAGCCCACAGCAGATGGAGTATTTTAACTTCATCATAAGTATCACCACCTTAATAAAAAGGAATAGCAACAGTGACTGTCATTCTGCGACTGAATAAACATGGTTTATTACCAGTGATAAGAGTCCGAGCTCAAAGTTCCACTTGTTTGTGCTTGAAAGGATGACGGCATATATATGCGGAGTCGAAATAAATTCATCACTTCTCCGTGCTTTGTAGTGTATTGCTATTCCATATAGGAATTATAAACCAAAAAGTAGAGAGGCACAATATTTTTTATTACTTGTTTATGCCTTGAGCGAAACGAAAGGAATGATAAAATATATGGATTATTCATTATCGATAGGAATTGATAATTATTATGATACTTCTATAACTAATACCCCTTATGCCGAAAAAGATGCTACAGACTTTTATAACGTTGTAGCGCGTCAGTTCGAATTAGATGAGAATATACTTTTAGTTGGAGAAAATGCTACTATAAATAATATAAAAGAAAAAATTAATCTGATTATATCTAAAATCCAAGAAAATGATAGGGTGTTCTTCTTTTTTGCAGGTCACGGAGCAAACATATATAATGAACCTAAACTATCCTGCTTTGATTCAAAAAATGATGCAAAAAAGAATGTTTTAACTTGGCTTGATTTAAATAATGTAATGGGAAAAATTGCAGAAAAACGAGTCAATTTAATTTGTTTTATTGATGCATGTGAAAGTTCGATTAATTATACTTCTAGAGGTATTTCGAATGCTCCATACTATAGTAATTACATATATGTTTTTTCTGCTGCAAATTCTAGTGAAAAAGCAAATAGTGATGATGAACTAAAAAATGGAATATGGACACATTTTTTACTGGAAGCATTACGGGGAAATATTAATGCATTAGTCAATAATCAATTAACAAGTACTTCTTTACAAAATTATTTAAATAATCAAGTTATAAAATACTACACAGACAAAGGTGATTCGCCTTGTCAAATTCCTCAATCTTGGGGAAAAACAAACCGAGAGTTTATCATTAAAGATTTTTCTATGACTACTATAATGAATATAAAAGGGAAAGTGGATATGTATATTAAAGATATATATTTTGGAACAGTTGATGCAGATAATGAAATGAAAGAAGAACCTCAAAAATTTGTCAGAAATTATTTTGACTTAAACAATGTCTCCAAAAGTTTGCTTAACAAAACTAATATGCAATTTGTTATTGGCAGAAAAGGTACTGGTAAAACATATATTGGAATGTATATGCAACAAATTTCAGACGGAAAAGTGAAATATTTAGCAATGGATAGTTTTGACTATAAATCCTTAAATTTTTTGGGTCAAGCTGGCAATGGATACGAGCAATATGTTACTCCTTGGAAATACTTTCTGCTTTCACAATTATTGATTCATATAAATTACATTATAAAAAATGAGGATATTACTTCTTTATTAACAGAGTTATATGGTCGCAAAGCTACTATACAGCAGATTTTACATCGAAAATTTAAAAAAGGAATACGTTTTAGTAATTCTGCAATTTCCGAGAAATGGAAAAAAGCATTAGCTAAAAATAATGATTATTTTCAATTACAGGAATTAACTCAAATCTTTTCTATTTTAATAGAAGATTATATTACGCAAGAATATCTTCTTATATTGGACGGATTAGATGAAAAAATAAATGAGAATAGCAATTATCGAGATATGATGAACGGACTCATTTGGGCTATAAAAGGGGTGAATGATGATGCGTATGTAAATAAAGTCACTACAAAAGTTGTTGCCTTTTTTAGAAAAGATGTATTTGAATTGGTGCAAGGTGCAAACATTGCCAAAATAGCTATAGGTAGTACCATTAATTTAGATTGGATTTCAGATGCTGATGATAAGAAAAAATATCCATTGTACATATTTATGAACATTCGATATAAAAATTGTTTAGAAGATTTTGGGCTTGATCCTTCACAATACGAATTAGTAAATATTTTACCAGCATATATGGAAGTAAGTGGCGAAAAAGTAGAAACATGGGATTGGATATTAAATTTCACAACCTATAAGCCTCGTGATGTTGTAAAATTGTTAAGCGAATGCGGAAAGAAGTGCACTGAAAATGAAACAAAAATCACAGAGCAAATCCTTTGGGAAGCACAACGAGAATATTCAAAATATTTTACTAAAGAATTAAAAAATGAATTATACGGATTTATAAACGAAAATTTAATCAATGCAATCTTTGAAAAAATGCAATCTATGCGTAAAGGTTGGAAAGATTATCAGTTTCTGAAATCAATAATAAATCAAAGCGCTATATCCTTAGACATTGAACTTGATACAGAGAAAATACATGAGATAATCATTAAATTGTATGAGGTGGGAGTTTTAGGCATCCAACTTTCTAATGAGCATGAACATTGGTTTTATAGAAGATATATGAAGATAAATGATTGTATTGAAATTTCCAAGTACAAGTTACATCAAGGTTTATGGAAAGAGCTTTCTATTTGGTAGTTTTTTTCATTACCAATAAATAGTTGCTATTTGATTACTGATTTTTTACAGATCTATAAAAAACTGTATGAAAATACAGAACAAAGGAATTGAAGAATATGATATAGTGAACGACATTAATAATTTCCTTTTAATCTCAGGATCTAATTCCCTGCAGCTCTGCTGCGGTCAGAGTATCACCGAGCAAAGCGATGTTGGAGCAAATACCTCGCAACTCTGCTGTGGGGAAATTTATTCAAATATAATCCGTCCTGTAACAGCGAGATAAATTGGCCAAATGAAAAAAATTTCCAGCTGTGCGGTTAAATTTTTCAGCCAATAACCCTTGTCTTTTTGACAAGGGTATTATTATACTCTTTGACAGGGCGGTTCGTAGTCAAGAAAAATATCTGCATAATTCCTTGATTTATCCTATACTTTATGCCATATTTATATTGTGTAGTTAAGAAAGGAAGCTTCCTATAATGTCAAGCCCTAAATTATTGATTTTACAGGCTTTTCTTTAAATATTTTCCTCTATAAACAGAGCTAAAAGTGTATGACTGTCATTGTATCTTGTACTGAATAGTTGTATGAGGGTATGGTTTATAAAGCATCCTGTTGTTTTGCTTTATAAAGGCCTTAAATCCTCTGTTAACTATGATGGTGAACCTTCCGTGTCTAATGGTATCATGTACCAACTTCCTTC
>ERZ808054.862-NODE-862-length-21951-cov-4.727850_pt1 | contig 21951 bp, 21 predicted proteins | sample MGYA00380201_ERZ808054 | MGnify/ENA primary metagenome ERZ808054 (study PRJEB31490, sample SAMN06133419) | mouse gut metagenome | isolation source: Z5_2 | host: mice | place: China: Chengdu | collected 2015-05 ...
ATCTCCAGGTCGCATGTCAACCCGACATTTAAGTCCCTGTCGTCCTCGATCAACAATATCGTTTTCAATGTACTCATTCCCCTTGTATATAGCACTAACAATCACAACACTTTTTCTTTCCTATAATACTATACATCATTCTCGCGCGGTAGACAATATGAAATATCTCGCGCGCCGGGCACCCGTCAGCTTTTGCTGACATTCTTCCTTGGGGGTGCCCGTGTGCATAAAAACCAGGCTGCCTCCTTCACCAAAGAGACAGCCTGTACAACCTGTTGATCTATACATTTTAGTGATGCCCATGTTTGCCGGAGTGCCCGTTGGAGTGTTGCTCCGTCGTCCTGGAACCGCCATGCCCCTGGCAGGATCTGATCCTGTTCTGGATCTCTCCCATCGTCATCCCGTGGCAGTCCTCGACAGTAATACTGTCGTCATACTGCGACAATTCCAGAAACGCCCTGTATTTCCCAAAGGACATCTCATGCTGGTGCGCCTCCTCCATACAGGCAGTGTCGCTGCTGTAGGTCTTTGCGTCCAACGACTGGAACGTGTCATTCCTGTTGATCTGTTCCAGCATTGTATCCGAGTGCTCCGAGACCACCGTCACCACCAACGGGGAATCTCTGTTCAGGAACCGGCTGTAATAGGCATCCTGGAGCAGCCGGTCGATCGCCTGCAGATACGAAATATTTTCCAGGGAGACATGCTGCAGGATATCCTCTCCGTCCGCATTGTAGCCCGTTGCAGAGACAACCCTGTCAAAACGGTTCACGGCAAGCTCGATGGACGGATTGACATCAATGCTGATGTATGATACCGGTCTGCTGTACACGCTGTAGCCGCCCGTCCCAGCCAGTATGAAAATACAGATGACAGCCATGGCATAACACAGTGCCCTATATGGCATGCGCTGAAAAATGCCGCGGTATTTCCTGTCCCGCTGCGCCTCAAGATAATGCAGGGTATTTCGTTTCATCTCCTCCGTCGCCCGTATGTTCTCCATCCCCTTCTGGATCTCGTTCCTCGCACTGCTCATGACCATTCACCTCCCAACTTTTCACGTAGGATATCTTTTGCCCTGGAAAGCCATGTATAAACCGTGTTCTCCTTTTTCTTTAGAATCTTCGCAATCTCCACTGCCGTGTACTCCTCATAATAAAAGAGATAGATCACATCCCGGTATTTTTCAGGAAGCCTCAGCACAGCCTCCAAAACTTCTTTTGACGGATCGCCTGGCATCACACTCTCCTCCGCCAGCACATCGAGCGGAACCCATTTTCTGCGCGACAGGGCGCGGAGCCAGTCCGTGCAGGCGTTGATGGTCACACGCACAAACCACGCCTTCTCATGTTCGATGCTCTCGAAAGAGCCTTCATACAACAAATATTTCATATAAACATTCTGGAATACATCCTCCGTGTCGTGCCTGTTCTTCAGATGTACAAAACAAATCCTCCGCACCATGTCCGCGTAAGTCTCCATGACACGGTTCACATCCTCTGTGCTCTTCAATTGTTTTCCCCCTCATCTGCCTGCCGAGCACGGGAAACCCCATTCCCCACTCGCGCGCCGGGCACCCGTCACATGTTCTCTCCACATTCAAAAACCCCGCCAGTTGCTGACAGGGTTTCTGACTCTGTATCTTGTGCCCACTCGATCCGCTGTCCTTATCGACAGCATTGGGACCGATCAGTGATGATGACCGCCGTGGTGTCCCGTTCCACCGTAATAATACGTTGTCGCGTGATGAATCGTCCCGTCACACGCCACACCAAGCTGGCACACGCCGTCGACATCACAGCTGCCGTCCGCATAGCAGACAACCGGCGGATTCTGCACCACTACCCTGTGTCCTCTCCCGTGATGCGCAAACGCCACGCTCGAAGAGCTTCCTGCCACGATCGCCGTCAAAGCCATCACCGCCGCTATTTTAGTTACATTTTTCCGCATGCTGATTACCTCCGTTTTAGGAATGTACACGCGAAGATTTCCTCACGATTCCGCGCATATATTCAGATTGATTTCCTGTTTCATAATAAATACGCGCGCAAGGCTGCAATCCTTTCATTTTTTTATAAAAAATATAAAAATATTTAATATATACCGATACGACACTTTTCTAAGCCGTGACCGCTGCAGATCACGCAGTTTCGTTGACAAGCACCACCGTCTCATAGTCTCCCAGCGTTCCTGTAAACACGCTGCCGTCCACGAGGTTTTTCATCCCCTGTAACGACTGCAGTCCCGCACTGCCTTCCCGCGTGTGAAAGACAAGTATGATATGCTGTCCATTCAGCGTTCTTTCTATATAGATCAATCCTGTATCGTCATCGGCGTACTGCTCCACGACCGTTCCCTCCGTCAACGCAGGATGATCATGCCGGATCCGGATCAATGTCTGATAGTAACCAAACAGCCCCCTGTCCTGTCTGTCCGGATCCCAGAGCATACCGCGCCTGCAGTCCGGATCCATGGCGCCGTCCATCCCCACCTCATCGCCGTAATAGATCATCGGCATACCGGGCAGCAGCAACTGCAGCGCTGCCGCCAGTTTCTGCTTTCTCACATCGTTCCGGACGCTGTGCAGAAACCTTGCTGTGTCGTGGGTATCGATAAAATTCCACAGATACCCTTCCAGTTTCCGGTTCAGATTTCCTTTCATAAAATTCAGTTTCCCGACAAACGACGAGGCGCGCATACGGTCCGAGGCGACCAGATCCATCACCGCATGATAAAACTGGTAATTCATGATGCTGTCCCACTCGTCGCCCTCCAGAAAGTCCCCCGCAAAATGCCAGATCTCCCCGATGATCAGCGCATCCTTCTTCACCGCCTTGATCTCCCTGCGAAATCTCTTCCAGAAGGCGTGGTGGATCTCGTCCGCAACGTCCAGGCGCCACCCGTCAATATCGCATTCCCGGATCCAGTACGATGCCACATCGATGACAAAATCCGCCGTCTCCCTGTTCTGCAGATTCAGCTTCGGCATCATCGGGGCATAGCTGAACGTCTTATAGTTCGGCTTCTTCCCCCACTCCATCACCAGCGGAAAGTCGCTGATATAATACCAGTCCAGATAGTCCGACTGTTCTTTCTTTTCCATCACGTCCTTAAACGCAAAGAAATCCACCCCCGTGTGGTTGAACACGCCGTCCAGAATGACGTACATCCCGAGCGCATGCGCCTTTTCGACCAGCTCCTTCAAGTCCGCCTTGGTGCCAAACGACGGGTCAATCTTATAATAGTCGTCAATATTGTACTTATGGCTGGAATTGGAACTGAATACCGGCGTCATGTAGATCACATCCACACCCAGATTTTTTATGTGATCCAGATGGTTGATGATCCCGCGCAGCGAACCTTTCAGATCCGCCTGATGACCGATCGGAGCCTGATACCACTCCTCCTTTGGAACCTCCTTGTCCGTGGCAAAACGGGACGGAAAGATCTGGTAGATAACCTTGTTCTTCGCCCACTCCGGAAGCTCGAACAGCTCCTCCTCCCGAAGATTCTGCGGACAGTCAAACATCCTGTCGATGTCCGTGATACACTCGTCGAAAAAGTTGTGATTACCGTAGAACGCAACCATTCCCGCAGTGTCCTTTATCTCAAAAAAATACCGGAGGCAGACCACATCCATATCCAGCTCTGCCTCATAATAATCAATGTGATCGTCTGAGCACGCCACCCGCATCAAATGCTCCTGCCGTGTGTCCATGATCTTCAACGGCAGATATTTATCCTGCACATGCAGGACCACGCTCTCCACATCGCCCCTCTTGGTCTCGAGCCTGATGAGAAAACGCCCCTTCTCTATCGCATAGCAATACCTCTTATCTGCAAAATGTCTGATCGCCGCATACTCCATGAGTCTTCCTCCTTCTATACAGTCCGTGCCTGCCGCCGCAATCCGCCCTTTTCAGGCGCGGACTGCATCATGCTTACTACACCGGTCAATAAAAGAAAAAGCGTGTGAACTTGTATTGAATCCGTTGTATTACTTGTATTGTACGCTTATGATGAATATAATTCTTGCAGTATCGTCCTACTTTTTTGACACGATCCTATTATGATCTCCCTGCTGCATTCCCCGAAACTACCAGAACGGCCGCTGCTCCTTATGACTATAGGATTTTAATTTGCCTTTGTACTCCTCCAAAACAGATTCGTACGATGTTCTCTGACCCTCACTCAGAGCGTTCGCCGCTGTCATCTCGGAAAGTTTTTGTTCCAGCTCGCGCAAAGCCTCCTGCGCGGCATCCTTGTAGTTATTCTGCATATTCATATTCAGTTCCGCGATAATGCGGTCTAACTCCTTCACTGCGCTCGGTCTTTTAAAAAATTGAAACATGATCTCCTCCTGAAATTTCTTGAAAAATTCTATTCCCACCAACCAATTATTCTGGCAGACTCCAGTTATTTTTGACTAATTCTCTTTCATAAAATTATCTTTCCACTTCATTCCTTCATAAAAACCTGTTGATAGAACCATTTTCTTTGCCTATGAAACGTAGACAACTGGTGTTATTCAAATTTGCCAACAATACTGCCTTGCTGAATGATGTGCTCTTTTGCTTTTTTGATAAAATTGCTTTTTGTATGCGGAAATCTTAAGTCGATTTTACAGTCAAGAGCATAAACAGTAAAGCGATATAAATGCTGTTTGCCCTTTGGCGGTTTTGGGCCAGCGTACTTATATACTCCATAACCAATTCCTTGTCTGGCATTTCCTAAACTCGGAATAATTTTTCCGCCCGGAATTGCCCCCTCTATTTTTTTACTAGCCGGGATATTCCAGATAAGCCAATGTGTAAAATTCTTAAAAAGTGGATGCTTTATATCTTCAAGCGTAATAGCGAGTGTTTTTGCACATGGAGACAAATTCTTTATTAAAAATTCAGGCGAAATATCTTGACCTCTTCCTGTATTTACTTTTGGGAATTTTTCCCCACCTTTCATGCCCTTACATTCAAAGGATAAAGTATCCATTTTAATTCCTCCTCATGGATTGACTATTTTTTTCAAGTTGCTCAATAAAATTGTTTATTATATCTGATAAACTTGTATCTGCAGGAAGTGCCTCATCAAAAAATCCAGTTTGATCCAGTGAAACAAATCCATGCAAAATGCTGTGATAGTATCGCGAATAAAGAATAATTTTATCATTCTCTTTCGTATATTGTGACAATACATCAAATAAAATTGATTTGACCGCCCGCCCTGTTTTAATCAATTCTTCCGAATTACTATGGGGAATTTTCATAATTATTCTATACATCTCTGGGTTTTGTTTTACATATTCACAATATGCCGCAGCTACTGCCCGAAGTGCGTCTCCACGTTTCTTTCCCTTTGCAGCGTCTAACATCATGCTGCTTAACTGTTTTAATGCCATATTAGCCAGCGATACATACAGTTCATCAATTCCTTGGATATGCGTATATAAAGATGCGGGTTTTACATTTAGTTTTGATGCCAGCTTATGTAAAGTTAAACTCTCATAGCCGTTTTCTTCAATCAATAATGCCGCTGTTTTTACAACAGTTTCAGTATTAAGACCTTGCCGTGGCATAACCATTCTCCGTTCCTGATAGTGTTAGTAATATTGTATCCTAACGCTGTTAGGAAGTCAATATCTTCAACCACGCCCTGCATTAAAACGGAGCACTGTATCCACGGAAGGATTTACCGATAAGCGACATATTTAGCACTTATCATAAATATTTCAAAGCATTCTGCCATACACATTCCTCCAAACAGCTTCTATTGAAGTATTCTGTATCATCTCTGCTCCAGCATATGTTTTCTCTGATTATTTTCGCAGGGACTCCCGCAATTATCACGTGATTTTCAAACGAGCTTGATGTAACTGCGTTTGTTCCTACTACTGAGCCTGTACCAATTCCAGCACCACCAAGAAGTGTTACATGGGAGGCAATCCAGACATTATCTCCCACAACAATATCTTTCGAGTGATTCATCCTCTGATGTGTTTCCATATCAAAAATATGGTGTGCATCATGTGTCCTCAATATGACCTGGTTACCAAACAGACAGTCTTTTCCTATCTGTATCTTGGCATCAGCTACATAAAATTCAGCCCCGATAATCTCTGTATTTTCGTCGATACTGCAAATACCATGATTGCCAAATCTAATACGTAGATTTTCTATCAGAACATTTTTTCTGATATGTAAAACATTGTTGCTTCCCTGAAATAACACCATCAGTTTATCTGAAAGGGATCGGTCAAAATATATCTTGTTATTTCGTCCATCCTCGTATATTCCATCTGGAAATTCCTCCCTCAACATTTTGCCAGTCAAACATATATTCCGTCCGATTATTTCATCAACATGAATATGGTCAATCCCCTTCAAATCATTTAGATCACTCTGAATCGAATGGTAAATCCATGTGTTTCCTGTAAACACAATTACCAATGCGTTTTGAAATTTGATCAAGTCGCTTCTTCTAACCAATGCGATACCGTCATATTCCTTCTTATCGCTCTCTTCCCACTTCCTGTCAAAAAGATAATCCAATTTTATATATTTTGAAAGTTCTGCCTTTGTATTTTCATAGTACTGCCCGATACCATACCCAATAATATGCGAATATTTCCCGTCATTCCAGGCTCCCATCTGTTATCCTCCTCCACAACATCAATTCCGTCAACACGCTCTAGCACGATCCATGCAGATCACAACTCTAATTTCTGTCCGGATGGAGCATTAGCCTTGCAGGAAATTCTTGTCCGCATACACTACCTTATACCGCCCCCTGTTTTTCTCGAAAAAGAAGCTCATAAGCCTTTCCGCCAGGAATCCAGGATAGCGGTTCTGATATACGTCACTCCGCTCGCCGCCGTGTTCCGCACAGACAAACAGGATCGGAAACATCCATGTACATAACTCGTCTAACACTTCTTTCTTCATGATAAACATATTACAGGGGGAATAAAGATTGTTGTCAAAAAAAGAGACCGCTTCCTTATACTCCCCAGGGCAGATCAGTTGCAGATGATCCATCATGAAATCCCAGTCGGCTGCCGCATGCCTGTCCCTATAATTCTGTGCAAGGCTCGGCGCCACATAAAGCGGTGTGGGCAGTATGACATCAACATGGCTGTCCTTCATCTTATGATACCAGTCATCCTGCAGCAGAAAATGTCTGCGGTAATGCTCCAACCCCACAATATCCTGCCCCGCATTTTTCCAGATCCAGTAAAGCACGGTCAGCTCACAGAACTGTCTGTTGCGCCCAGAAATATTTTCACCGGTATCATCAGTCAGTCCGCATACCCTCTCCTGTGTCAGCGCCGCACCTGCCTGGATCTCCCTCTGAAAAGCAGATAACCGATATCCACTTTGCAACGGCTTGTCCAGAACAGACCGCACTACATAGATACAGGCAGATCCAGAGATATTGTCAAACTTGTCATAACGCCTGCCCCTCTCCGCATAATAGAGCGTCAGAAAACGATTCCGCAGTTCCATGTCCAGCCGGGGTGTAACCGGAATGATCTCCTTCATTCCCATCTGTTCCAGTTTCCTTGTCAGGTCAGCATGATACACTCCCCTTGTCCCCAGATAGACCGGATACCCCGTTACAAGTGATGTAGTTTCATCGAAACGGATCACCGGAATGCCTTCGATACTGTCAGGATTTGATTCATCATTGTCATATAAATACGCCGTGATCCTGACGCCAGGTTCTGTCTTTGTCAGATATACCCCCAGCGTCTGAGCCCTTGAATGGGCGCCAACTATGTAAATATTTCGTTCCATCTGTCCCTCCGCGATTCAAATTCCCTGCACAACAATGCCGGATCGCTATATACTGCCAATAATCTCCCTGACCTCATCTTCTGTTATCCTGATGCAGTATATCTGATCCTGACGCACCCCGGACTGCAGCAGGTTGTTTCTGATGAGATCCGCAAGCGACAGGTCCAGAATGGCAACCAGGATGTCGGCCTCCGTTTCTGCGCTGATATCATCCACACTGTGTACCGGCAGTCCCATAGCCTGATACCTCCGATATTCCCGGTCAACCCACAGTTCAACCATATCCGGGCAGCGGCTCTGCAGATAGCCGTACACCGCCCGTCCAAAATGTCCTGCACTGTACAGAATACATTTCCTGCTGTTGATCCGGTACGCAAAAGGCCACAAAACACCCTCCTCGTCCCTGTCAGCAAGCCTGCCATACGTTCTGGTCAGCATATTCCCAACAGAATAATGATTGAGCTGACTCTCGAAATTGCAGATTCCAGAACAGCTTAGGACTGACTGAAGATGGCAATGCAGAAGCCCCAGTCCAGTCTGTTCCTTTTCCTCGTTCCCATGCTCCCACATCATCGATGTGTCCCTGATACAGTAATGATAATCACAATAATCTGTGATAACAACCCTGTCTGCCTTCAGGAGCATCGGCATTACTGCTGCCACATCTTCCCCGACCCGTATCCCGTCATCAACTGCCATGATACATGAGCAAACCAGCCTGCGCCGCACCAGCTTGTTCCATAGATATGGCTGTACACCCATACAGAAAAACTCTCCGACGCACAACATAGACGGATACAGTTCTTCCCAGAGTCTCTGACCCTCATATATCCCTGGATTCAACCGGTTTGTCTTCTGTATGGTCTGTGCGCCCGCCTCCTCTATACTGCCGCCCAGCACAATGTCCGCCTGGTATTTCATGGCAGTCTCTATGAGGCGCTGATACATCTGCGGCTCAATCCAGTCATCGCCATCGACAAACCCAGCATATTCTCCCCTCGCAGATGCTATTCCCGCTTTCCTTGCACTGACAAGCCCGCCGTTCTGCTTATGTATGACCACAATCCTTTTATCCTGCTTTCCGTAATAATCACACACTTCCGAGGAACCGTCCGTCGACCCGTCATCGACCAAGATCAGTTCAAAATCCCTGTATGTCTGTGCAAGAATGCTGTCTATACATCTGCTTAAATAACTTTTAATATTATAAACCGGAACGATCAGACTGATCATCTGCAATCCCTACTTTCCCATCTGCACAGCCAAATCCGCGTAGCCATTAGGTGCAAGACAATAATACAATACTTTTGCCCCTGTCTCCTTAACCATCTTATTCACGGCAGGCACTACCCCATAGTTTTCTTGAAATGTGTAATCATTAAACTGTATGATCCCGCCATATTTAATCTTCTTTACAATCTGTTTGATATCTTTTTCCACACTCGCATAATCATGTGCCGCATCCAGATAAATGTAATCAAAATACCGATCCGGAAATCCGCCCATCACATCCCAGGAAAACCCTCTTTCCATCACCAATGTCCCAGATCGTATATAGTCAGAAAACCTGCCCGCATACCATTCATAATGTGTTGTCCCGGACTCCTTGAAGAATCCTTCATCCCAAAAACCCACAGATTCGCAGAACAGGTCAATCGCATAAAATTTTTCGGGCTGCATCCTTGTGAGGATCTCCCGCGAAAAGTCCCCATATGCAACGCCAATCTCCGCTACCCGTCCTCCTTTTGGCATCCTGTCCAATGCCTCATACCGGCTGCATAATATCCTTGCCCCTTCAAGCTGTTTCTGCGGTATGCCTCCAATCTGTTCAGATAAGTGACTGATATTCAAGCGCTCCTGCTTCTCGGCATACTCCCCCAGCAACAACCGAGGTGAAAAATTCTTCGCCGCCCATTCTTCAATCCCTATAATTTCTGATTCTGCAAACAGTTTGCTTTCCAAAACCTCTTTCTTTATTTCCTCGAACCGATACTGTGCACCTATAACCAACTGCGTAGAATGGTACTCCTCTTTATGGTGTACATATTCCTTCCATGATATGACCTTTCCATGATATATATCATACAGCGAAAGGGTATTATCAACAATTATTTCAATCTCCTCCATTGATATATTGTATTTTCGGGCGATATCCCTGCTGTATGAACCTAACCCGTACAAAATAACCATAGCCTATTCCCCCCTGCCGGTCATTCGTCCAGCCATGTACTCATAATTGCGAATAACCCTTTCTTTTGTTTCCCGCTGCTTTTCATCATACCAGCTGCCATCATATTGATGTACAGAAAAGGTATTTTCTGTCTGCATGCCGTATCCAAATTCATTGACAGGCGAAAAATACTCCTGCGGAAAGATGACAGCATCCTCCAGCTGCTGAAATGTTCCGTCAATGACTACCCCGAGCCTTTCCAGCTCCCTGGTCTGGTATACAGGAGATGGCACTGTATTCATCTTTCCGGCAGGATCAATAAACTCGAGGTTTTCATACCCTTTCCGCAGCTTTCTTACTACCGGATGTCCCTTCACAGCACCAAACCCCTGCCCAAGATTAATCCTTGTCATGCTTTCAAAGCCACAGAACATCCCAAACTGCAGAAGCGGGTCAAAGGAACGTACCATTCTCACATCCGTGTCAAGGTATATCCCTCCCTGCGATTCGACAATATCAAGCCTCGCATAATCGGGAACAAATCCCCACTTCCTGCTTTCATATGCCTGCCGCATATATGTGTTCCTGGAAACATCATAATTGCTCTCATTCCACTGTATGATCTCATAATCAGGACAGTATTTCCTCCATGAATCAATATTCTCCTGAAAACGGCAGGGAATTGGCGCGCCGCCAAACCAACAGTAATGGATCACTTTGGGAATGACCTGTACTGCGTCTGCCTGCAGCATAAAATCCGTTTTCTCTCTCCCGAACATTTCAGGCACATACAATTCCATGTCCTGAAAACGGCTGTCCTGATCCAGCTTCGGCATGATTTCATCTGCTGCTTTGACCGATGTCAGTACCAGCACTGTCCCCTGTGAAATGTCCTCTATCTGTTCCATGGAAACAACTGGAATCTCCCTGTCCCCCATCCGGAAAATACTGCCTGCCTTATAGCTGTCCACGGCACATTCTATCCGTGAGATCACAGGATAATTTTCACAGAATGTCCTGAAATTATCCCCTGCACAGAAACATATGATCTTTCTGTCTTTTGTCAGCTCCATGAACTGACCGGGTGTACAGTACTGTACCCTTACCATATCTCACTCCCCCACCATCAGCATACCCTGCAAAAGATCTTCAATGCCTATTGCCGGTATATGCAGTCTTAATGAAACCTCTTCTGAAATTTTGTTTTCCCTGCCTGCCAGCGCGATAATAACCAGATCCACCTGCGGGATATCCTCATCCAGTGTATAAACCGGGATATCTGCTTTCAGGTACGCAGCGTTTCTGTCTATAAAACACTTTACCTCTATCCCGCTCCCAATCTCCCGGTACAGGCACATCCCCATTTTCCCCATTCCATAAATTGCAACACTATGACAACCTGCATGTTTTAACACCTGTGCAACCGAATTACTTCCCCTATTGGCTGTCATCCATAGGTCATATATATCTGTAACTGTCTTTAGCCGATCAAGCTCCTTTAACCTAACTTCAATTCCGTTTTGAATTGACTGTTTCAACTGCATCAGAGGTTCGACGTCAAGATAACTTTGTCCTTCGAGTACCTCATACATCTCTTTCTCGGACTGGTACATCCTGAAGGTACTGCCAGAATAATTTCCACTGCCAAGCGTGTGCTCATACAGGATTTCCTGATTGCATACAAAACACCTGCCCTCGCGCAGCATACACAGCCAGAGCATCCAGTCATCTGCGCCGTTACACCGCAGGATGTTCTCCTGCCAAAATCGGGGAACCGCTTCCCTGCGCATCAATACCTGTCCCGGAGAGAGGATCCCGTTTCCTGCCGAAAACATGGAACATGCAGATGTAAGTTCCTCAAACCGCTTATCGCAGTCATAAAATGCCCGTTCCCCGTTCATCGCCCTGCAGACCACGGCGTCCGCAGTTCCCAGCGCTTTCAACTGACTCTTAAAATAATCACTGGAAAGTCTGTCATCCTGGTCCAGAAAAACTACATAGTCTCCCCTGCAAAAGGAAAATCCCCTCACCCTCGCGCCATGTATGCCCTCATTCCGTCCTGTCTCCACAGCCAGGACTTCTATACTTTCAGAAAAGTAGTCCCTGCTGAAACTGTCATCCGGATCATCGTTTACCAGAATCAATCCGATATCAATCGTTCCATCCATTCTTTCCAGACAGACTTCAAGCTGGCTGATGATTCCTTTTATGTAGTGTTGTCCTCTGTAAATTGGCACAACCACATCGATCTTCTCACTGCCGCTGAACATATTCGATCCCGTTCTCCTTCAAAAAAGCCCTGTATGTCTGATACATTTTTTCTTTGTTTCTGTAGAATCTCTCGCCATACACACAGCATTCTGCAAACTGTGCACGCTCCTTCATCCTAACCGCCTGCTCCAGTTCCAGACAGGGAAGTGCCATAGCCTCGCACAATTCACGGGTTCTGCTGTCATGCACGATCCACAGCGCCGGAATGCCTGCAAGATAGGACATCATGTTTCCATAAAACCTGCAGCCTACTGACAGCGTAAACTGCTCCTTTTTCAAAAAATCCTGCCAGGTATCCCAGTCAAAAAACATATGTCCGCGCGTTTTTATGTATGATTCTATTTCCAGCGGATCAGTATTCATGTCCGGATAACAGCGCTTTATATGTCTTTCCTCCAACCCTGCACCTTCATACAATGTTCTTGGAAAATCGTCCATTGCCTGGAGCAACAATATATCGCCCTCTCTGGCATTGCGCCGGAAAAACTCCCTTATATGCTGTTCTTTCGCGTAATCGACAGATCCCCAGCTCACGCACAGCTTGTCTGCTGACGCTTTCTTATCATCTCCTGTGTCTTCTATATCATTTAGATAAAAGGATGGACAGCCTATGATCCTATAGTTTTTTATCCCCATCAGTTCTAAACACTCGGCAGTGATGCTGCCTCTGATCCCGATGCTCTCTGTCCGTGAAGATAATTCTTTTAAAGCATTCTTCTGTTCATACGATAATTGCGCCACAAGTTTTTTGGGTGTATTCAGCTCAGCCGTCAGCTGTGCTCCGAGTCCGATCATTGTTACCTTATATCTGTCTCCATTCCATAGACTTAACTGATTGTTTAATGACTCCAGACTGGTATCGGTTGCATGTATCTGGTTCGCCATTGGAAGAACAATATTTATTGTCTCAGAATCGAAATTCGGACATCCTCCCATGAAATCATACTTTATACTGCGTCGGACTGACTCAAACCAGACAATATTTCCCGTATTCCCGCCTAAATGCCAAATTTTATCTGCTACCTTCAACATCTTCTTTTGATTTACATTTAATGCTATCATAGAAAAAATATATGTCATTGTGAGCACTCTCCAATCAGATTTTCGATCTTACATCTCATACAATATATCTTCTAGCGAAATAACCGGACAGCTCACGTTGCGGCTCAACATTTCCTCCACCTCATCATAAAACGCTATTGCTGTTACCACAACGGCATCCACATCATTTTGAACATTCTCGGGAACCACCACATCTATGTCTGCATAAATTGAATCTGCATTTCTGTCTATACCATATGCAACCTCTATATCTGTTCCCTTTAATTCATTGATTAGCGTCTCGCCAGCATAACTCATACCATACACTGCTATTTTGTGATATCCGTTTCTATTAAAATAAGAATCTAAATTTTTTCCTTCCTGTTTTACCCTTACCCACTCATTCATCATCAGAAATAAACCCGCATGTTTATCTGACATTTTTTGAATATTTTCATTTTTATCCCCCAATACCTTTCCTGTTCCGATCATGCCGGCTACTGCTCCCACAACTGCCGATAAAACTGCTATTATTCCTTTTTTCATCTCTTTTCCCTCCCAATTTTTGAATTTCTTGATGCAATATATTTAAAAACCCATATCTGTATTTTTTATCTGGTTCGAGATAGGCTCCTTCAGACCATTCATTCCATGCATTGATAAAAACAAATTCCTTTCCCTGTTTCTCTGACATGTATAATATCTTTCTTACTGCTCTTCCAAATTTTCTTGGGGACGTGCCAGTGACAATCATTCCTTCTTCGTCCCTTCGCGCCGTATTGTCCCATCCTGCAAATATCCCGCCATATGTTTTCACATCACTTTTCCTAAATCTCTTTAACGATCTCCTTGCGACATAATCATATGAATATGAATTATTAGCCAGCAACAGATTCCAAAATGATTTTCCTTCTATTCGCTGGTTTTGTATCCTGTTAATTTTTTCTCCCTGCAGCCACTTTCTCCATGAATTGTCTCTCTGTATCGTAAACAACGGCTCAAAATCCATATATGCATCATATAACCTGGCATTTTCATCTTTCCCATAGCATGTATTCATTGCAATAAGATACAAGCCATCAAATCCGTTTACCTTTGCCATACTGTCCCACAATTCGAACATCGGCTGCTTATAATGAATATCCTGTGGTAAGTAAATAATGTAAACCGGTTTGTTTCCGACTTTGATATAGCGTTCATCTTTAAAAAAGGATAATAAGTACAAAAAGTGGTTCTCCCACTCGTTTTGTTCCCCATAGTTTTGCTTCCATAATACCTTATTTCCTGTCTTTGCCCTGTACCATGTCCTTGCCCATGTCTGATTCGCCCATATCAGACAATACGGGAACTTTTCTTTTGAATTATCTCTGTAATTCTCAATGGGCATTTCCAGAAGTTTATTTCCCTGACTGTAATAGTGATAGAAACAGAATCCGTAAATTCCTGCCCTTGCAGCCATTTTAGTATGTTTTTCAAGTACTTTCAGATCAGACAGGTCATAATAATTATCCCCAAGCGGCTCCCTTGGCTGGTAATGCCCCGGATAAAATGGTCTGCCTCTTTTTACATTAGTCCATTCTGTAAATCCCTCCCCCCACCATTCATCGTTTTCAGGAATCCTATGAAATTGTGGTAAATATATAGCTAAAACCTTAGTTTTCATTCTGCCTCCCTGACAAAGATATACTGAACTTATAATGTTACCCACTGTTCAACAGCAATATTTTTTCTGCCGCTTTCCCGAAACCATTTTCCTGGAGCCACTACGATTTTGCTCTCATTATCGTTCAGCCATGCTCCCCACCAGCTAAATGTTGAATTAGCAATGATGTTATGTCTGCACTTACTCATCATTACCAGTTCCTGCACATCACTCAACCCAAAGTGCCCACTTATTATAATATGGGGTGTTTTAAAATCCAGATTATCCTTTACCCACTGTTCATCATCCGTAAAGACAAACAAATAAACATTTTTAACATGTTCCATGATATACTCGACAGCCTTGTTATAATACTTCTCGTTACAGATACCCATAACCTTTCTCACACAGCGGTCATTCACATAATCTCCTCTTCTGATGTGAATTGATACCACCTCATGCCTGTTCATGATTGTTTCCAATTCTGCCGGAATGATCAGCTTCTTTTTTAAGGTAAACTCCTTAACCAGTCCTGGACGCAGCATATTGAAATATTCATCATGTTGAAAACTTCCCATAATATATGAGTTATCCTTCGGCTTAAGATACTGTTTATCAAAATTATAATTATCTTCGTTATAAATTTTGTATCTCCCAATCCCTCTTTCCGCGAGCCAGTATATTGCCCTGTTATATAAGGATCTACTTTCGATATAATCCCATTTTTTCAATATATCAGGTGATGCCTGCGGCAAAGAAATCTGAAACTGATTTATTTCCAAAGGGCGGTAAAAGCGTTTCCTATCACGTTCTCCCACAGCTTCATCGCGAACATCCAAATATATCTTATCTTTATATTCTTTGTTTATACTCAGTGCATATGCATATGCATATTGAAACATCTGATTCCCTACTCCCTCATATATCCGGACAACAATCATATTCATTACCATCTCTTTCTTGATCAGTGAAATATCTTCTGTACCGAAATCAATGCTTTCCAATCAATGCTGATTTCAATTCTTTATAAACGAAAACAATCCATATCGCCACTCTCCATTGTGCGGATCGCAGTCATATTTATGTATGTCCACATCATACTCAATCTCTCCCTGTGATGTACACGAAAATTCTTCTAAGTGCAGCATATGAAAGCAATCTATTATCGTACTTGCATAGAACACTCTGTGTGCATTAAACTCTACCCGCTCCTTTCCAATTGGCAGTGAAATATACAATCTCCCCCCCTTCTTTAGTTTCTTTTGAATATTATCAAAACATTTGAAACACGCCTCGGGGTCTACCGGATCACCATATCTTCCAAGCCCAAAATGTTCCAGAGAACATAGTGCTGACATGCTCCCGATGCTTTCATCTGATATCTGACACAGACTTGTCGCATCATCAACGATTGTGTGCAGATGTTCCACTTCTCCTGGAAACTGTCGAATATCTATCATTGTCACATCGATTCCTGCCGCCAAGAGGTGCGCTATAAATCCATCCAGTCTTGAACCAATGTCAAAATGTTTCCTTATTTTGCTCTTAAGAACATGACGTGCCGCCCATAAATCCTGCCAGAAATAATTTCCTATTGTACCGGCTGGGGCATATTTGTCTGAAATAACTGGCCATTTATACTTTTCCTGAATAGCAAAATTAGGTCTTTGATTTAGTCTTTGATAAATATCTGCATCGTACTTTATAAAAGTATCTTCTGCCAATCCAAACTCCAAACAATACAATGCATAATTTACATCAAGCAATATTTCTTTCAGAAGTATCTGATCAACACATCCAACTCTCTGCTTCACACCATACAGGAATATGATCTTTGATATATCTAAACCCAATTCCTGACACCAATTATAAATTTCTGACACATATGAACTCACTACAACTATATAATCATACTCATTTGGTATCTCACGACTGTCATATACAGTTTTACCCATATATAAATCTCTTGACTTATTTGTCTCAATAAAACCTATAATTTCCGCATTGTATTGATTTTCAATAAACTTTTTTGCAAGATTTCCCGTTCCCCAGACTAACAATTTTTTCATAGTTTTTTACCACATCGACTAAATATATGATTATTCACATTGATACCTTTATCTATAATTTTTAAATCATTATACTGTTCCCCTCTAGCTAATTTGTTTATCTGTGCGCATATTGCAACCTGGGATATTCCAGCAACCAAGCCTGCACACATAGATAAAGTATGCATATCTCTTATTACTTCCAATCCCAGCAAATATTTATGATTTCTTCTCTTACTTTGGCTAAATGCGACTGATTGGTTTTTATTGCTTCTTTTCACATCTTCATAAAAACTTACTAACTTTCCATACCTGTCTGAAAAGTTTTTTAATACTCTTTCATCGTCGGTTGCCAAAAATATTTTGTTGTATACTTTATCATCCAACATCTGATCTATCTCGTTGAAACAATCCTCTTCTGTTACATAAACTGGGTGATTATCATATCTTGCCCTAAAGTCAGTTCCCCTGACATGAATTCCCAATACTTTTTCCCCTTCTAAACGCAGCTTCTTCACACCATTATCAATATATTTCATGGTATATTCATTAAATCTGATGTACTTTTTTACAGTGTGACCCATTGCATTCATATATCTTTTCGTATATTTATAATGGTTATACTTACCAGTAAATATCAGTTCAACCATTTGTCTATGTACCAAATCAGATACTATCACTTTGTTGCTTCTTTTTACTTCCTGAATATTGATTGCGGCGGGCTGTTCAAAATAGTATTCAAACGGATTTCCTGTACCATGAACCATAGTTGTCTCTTTATACAAAAAATTCTCCCCTGCACACACTACTGGTACATAATTACAAACATCTGCAAAATAAAGATATTCAATCCACGTACGATACATTGCAAAAAAACCAAAATCCTTATTATCCTCATTAATTAAATATATAATTTTGTCTTTATTGACCTGTCCATAACGCTTCAAGTCCAGATGAAAAAAATCCACATTTCCAACGTTTTGATTTTTCAATAATTGTTTCCAAAAGTCCATTCTACCAAAACCTCATTGATAAGTTTATTAATTACGATTAAACTGTCCTTTGATTTTCTTCGCACAATATGTTCAACCTTTCTACGTCAACACAATATTTCCGTGCGATTGCAATAACCTCTTTTTTCAACCGCCCCAAACAATGAAATCTCCTGCTAATTCAGCAACGCTATTAATTCTTTATAATTCTCAAGTATTTTCTCAGCATCACTTTTAGCAGTAAACAATTTTATTCTCTCTAATGTCTCTTTACTTACTCTTTGGTACAAATCCCGATTTTCACATAATTGGGCTACATATTCCATAAGATTCCTATAATCTCCGTGTACAATATAGGCTGTTGGCATACACGGCAAAGCATCTGATGGAAAATCAGTCATAGCAGCAGGCAATCCCAAACACATAGCCCTTCGAATACTTACACCACCACCTCTCCTATTGGGATTCAAATAAATGTCACACATCTGATATAGTTTTTCTAAACATTTCTCATGTCCCCAATGTATAACTCGCTTCTCCGCTAAAAAAAGATTAAATTGCGGATTCCCGCTCTCTACGTTATCTCCTACTAATATCCACTTAACATTCTTTTTTTCAGAGAGCAGTTGGCACACACATGTTATCATTTCATCATCTATTTCTATATGTAATCTCCCACCCACCGTTACCATCACAAAATCTTCTTTTTGCAGTCCATATTCTTTCCGTTTATATGATATGCTCTTTTCATTTTGATTCAAATAACTTATCATAACTTCACGTACGCGTTCAATTGGTAGCGCACGATATAAATAATTGTCTTTTTTTACCCTGTTTGCATCAGTAAACAAATATATATCTGCTTCCGAACTATATGCATTTCCTCTCATTGGTACGCTAATTATGGGAAAATGCTTGATCAGAGCAAATGCTTCAGAAAATCTTTCGTCCGCCATATCCAAAATAAAAGCAGGTCGATAATTAATGATACTTTTCACTGTATTTTGTATGCGTTCTGTCAAATTGGTACTTAACTGCTCCCCAATCTGTATATTTTTAGCCGCCGTTAATTCATCTGTCGTTTTTACACTACTGCCCAATGGTATTTCATTCGTCAGAAAGATTTTTTCCAAATCACATGCAATATTCTGCCGTAAAACAAATATTTTCACATCATATCCCAACTCTATAAATTCTATTGCATATTTTCTTACCAATGCAGATACAGCCTCCTGCGTGCAGTCTGGGGAATATATACTTGAAACAATTGCCACTTTCCTTTGTTCAGGCTTTAATTTATTTTCAATTTCATAAAGATTATAATATTCACATATTTTCTTTTGTAACCTCTTTCTATCAATAAAGAAATCATTGTATATATAATCTGGATGCAGGAAAATCATCACAGTTGAATCAATGATAAATTCATAATAGGTGTCATCATACCATTTGCTGTTAATCATCCATTTCATAAATAGTTCCATACATTGCTTGTCAAAATAACCACACTGATACATCAAAACTAATAAAATGAATTTTTTTTCATCATCCTTCAATGCTTTTAACAACTTTTTAAGATAATTAAAAACACCGTCTTTATCTACACTATTCTCAATTAACAAAGCCTCCAGTTCCTGATAATATTCTCCTGCTCTCTTGGCAAATCCATACATTTTCTTAAAGCTATCATCAATATACTCTTGAATACTTTCTATATTTTCCAGACACTCAACCGCAAGCGGTTTTATTTTATCTTGCATGGTTACAATCTTATCTTCCAATATCCCTTTATTGATTAAATTTTGTTTAACCTGTTTAGATACATACTCATCTATAATCGTTATAAAAACATAATCGTATTCCATCGTTTCCAATTCAGATACCGGTTTAACTTCTTCTCCTTCAATCACTTTATTAGCATAGTTAATATCAACAATAGCTGTTAATTTGCAATATCCACTTTTTATTAATAATTTGTAACATATTACACCATTAATTCCACATCCATATATTACAACTCTGCTGCCTTTTCTTATCTTTAGAAAAGGAATACCCTTGTTCAACCGCATCACTTCCATCCACTCTCATATAAAGCTTTTATCTATCAGATAAATACTTTAATATTTTATCTATCCCAATCAGTCTGCTCTTCCGGCAATCATCTACCATCTCCAATATCCTGTGCATATCGTATACCGGAATAACCACAATTTCCTGTACTTCATCATTTATGTCAAGAGCACTGACAACAGGTATATTTTCGTAGAATCCATCGTTTCCTCTGCTTTCAATAATGTATTTTATTTTAATTTTATCCCTTATTTGATTTAATAATAACTTACACAGATCACCTCTACCCCATACTGCAATGCATTCAATATTCTGTTCCATAAAATAATCTATGATGCTAACACCTTTTTGAATAAGCTCAATCCACTGATACAACAGCTGATTATAACATTTTAGCTTTGTTTCTGGCAGAACCCAACGAAACTCGTTGGCAAATACAGTTTCACAGTCATTAGGAATATCTACACTTTCTGGTAGTATTATCTCATTCATATTATCCCATACCCTTATCGGTGTGTTTATATCTGCCTGACCGCAATGAACCCCTGAACCATCAAAACCGATATTGTCAATCAATGAGTTATATGGTGTAAGACAAAACATTCCCTGCTCAATACATTTAAGACCCCAAAATACTGCCCATGAATTACATGTTCCATATACATTACCAATCAGGCAACTCACTGCGTCCGATGCCCAGATATCAAGATTCTTCTTCTTCTGTGGATCCTTTTGTATTTTTACAAGAATTTTATAGTCCTGCTCATAAAGCCCCCATCTATCCTTCCATGTCGCCCAGCCCCACGACCCAAAACGTCCTGCAAAATATGCATCTGTTCCATTACTGTCAACATTAAGATTCCACGCATACCCATTTATTGAAAATACTCTTTTATTATCGTTATACTTTTCCAAACACTTTTTCGCATATTCTATAAATAACGGATGCGGCACACAATCGTCTTCCAACACAACAACAGCATCATTCTCCTCGAATACTGTATTTATCCCATCAACAATGGAATCTGCCAGTCCCTTATTATATGGGGATAATTGATAGACCACCTTACACCAGTTTGTTGCCTTTATAACCTGCTGCGTATTTTCCCACTCACTTTGGTGCTCCTCACACTTTAATCCATCCTGGAATATATACAGCTTGGATACTCCTTTATTTTTCCTCAATCCATCCAGCACTTTTCTCAAATGCCCACTTCTGTTATACGCAAACACAATGATTCCTATATCCATATTTCCCTCATTTATGATAAATGCAGAACACTTAGACCGCTTTTCCGTATAAAACATCTATATATTTATCAATTCCGATCATAGTTATACCCTTACATAATCACTTAAGTCCTACTCTTATTTATAACAATCTATCACTATACTATATATAGGCTTGTCTGTCATATCATCTTTGGGAAGTCTTATAATATGTCCCTTTAATAAGTCAATTTCCCTTTTTATAAGCTTGCCTTCCTCAGTATGGTAGCACAAGAGATCTACCTTTTTAAACCTTGTTTTCTTCAATAAATCTCGTACAATAAGATAATTAGGAAACCATATATGTCCTCCTCCTTCAACACCATTTGCCCCATATATTCCGCCTCCTGTTGGATCAAACAGGATATTTCCATATTGGTTTCTCATAGAAATAACCGATAAATAAGGACTATAATAATCTGGCAGACTAATTCGAAAAAGTCCATCTGTCCTCAAAATACGATATATTTCATTAATTGTATCAACCAATTTTTCAAACTCTATATGTTCCAGAACATCCTCTGCCTGATACGCATAAATACAGTTATCTGGTAATGGATATTTTTTTGTAATATCATGTAAAATGTGTCGCGAATCCGCCCGATTAAGTGATAATCCGTATAGGTTAGGATTAGACATATGTATATCATCACATATA
>ERZ808054.864-NODE-864-length-21932-cov-30.729719_pt1 | contig 21932 bp, 20 predicted proteins | sample MGYA00380201_ERZ808054 | MGnify/ENA primary metagenome ERZ808054 (study PRJEB31490, sample SAMN06133419) | mouse gut metagenome | isolation source: Z5_2 | host: mice | place: China: Chengdu | collected 2015-05 ...
CCTTGCACCTATTCTACCATATTTCAACCCATATTGCTTGTCTTTCAAGCGGTTTGAGGTTACGAAGCAGGCCCTAAATAGCCTTGCGGCGGTCTTTTGAAAACAACAGATTTCAAGACCGCCGTTTTTATTGACACGACGGAAAAAGAAGGTTAGGCTGTGTCTTTTTATATTGCGTTATGTGCGTGGCGCAGTTCATTCATATCTGCACCACGCATTTGCTTTATTTCAGCCAGTCGAGCCAAAATTTTTCTGCCATACTCCAACTTGAAACACTTTATTACAACAAAAATCCTGTCTATCCAAAAGCAATTTGCTGATAATAGAAAAAAGGTCTTGCTCATGACGCAGCGTCATGAGTTATACTACCCGCAGGAGGTGTCTTGCTCGTGGAGAAATACAGGGCAATTCCACAAGGCTATATGACTGCAGGCGCAGTCGCAAAGAAAATGGGGGTGACAGTCCGAACTTTACAACACTACGATAAAGAAGGTCTGCTTTCACCATCGGCTATGAGCGAGGGAGGCCGTAGGCTTTATACGGACAAAGACATTATTAAGCTCCACCAGATCCTATCTCTGAAGCATTTGGGCTTCTCCCTGGATGACATTCGGGATCGATTGATTCCGCTGGATAATCCAACTGACGTTGAACAAATTCTTTCAGAGCAAGCAGCTATTGTCCGGGAAAAGATTACAAGCCTGGCAGAATTGTTATCGAAAATAGAGGCTCTGAAAACTGAAGTGCTGGAAATGCAATCCGTCGATTTCAAGAAATATGCAGACATTATTATTAATCTGGAAATGAAGAACAGCTTTTACTGGTTAATCAAGCATTTTGACGGTGAAACGCTGGACCACATCCGCAGCCGGTTTGACAAGGAAAGCGGCAATGTTTTTCTGCAAAAATTTCTGCGTCTGCAAGACGAGGCGATTCAGCTTCAGGAAGCTGGCATCTCAGCAGAAAGCCAAAGAGGATTACAATTTGCAAAATCTTACTGGGACTTGATCATGGAGTTCACTGGCGGAGATGCCGCCATGCTCCCAAAACTCATGCAAATGGGACAAAGCGATGAATTTGGCCAGGAATGGACGCAGAAGCAAGCAAAAGTAAATACGTTTGTCGAACCGGCGTTGAATGCTTATTTTTCAAACTTGGGGATAGACCCATTTCAGGAGGCAGGCACATGACAAACGCAATACAAGTGAACGGATTACGAAAAAACTATGGCGAAAAGGAGGTATTAAAAGGAATTGACTTGTGTGTGCGCCAGGGAGATATTTTCGCCCTGTTAGGCGTAAACGGCGCGGGAAAAACGACAACGCTCGAATGTATCGAGGGATTGAGAAAATACGATGGCGGCAGCATATCCGTAAACGGCAGCATCGGGATTCAGCTGCAATCGGCAGCATTGCCCGCACACATCAAAGGATTGGAAGCCGTGCGCCTTTTCTCAAAATGGAATCGAACAAACGCAGATGCCTCTATGCTGACGGCGCTTGGTGCGGACAGCATAGCCAATAAGCAATATCAGGAAATGTCCACCGGACAAAAACGGCGGCTCCATCTGGCGCTGGCACTGATCCGCAACCCGGATATTGTATTTCTTGACGAACCAACTGCCGGACTTGACGTGGAAGGCCGGATTTCTCTCCACGAATATATCCGCAACTTGAAAGGCCAAGGAAAGACCATTCTTTTAGCCAGCCATGACATGGCCGAGGTAGAAAGTCTATGTGACAGCATCGCAATCCTGAAGGACGGAGAGATTGCTTTTCAAGGAACCGTCATGGAGCTGACCGAGAAAATTGGAAAACATTATAACATCCATATCCAAACAGACAAGGGCACAGAGCATTATGAATCCGATGACATCGGAAACAGCCTGCTGGCAATCCTCAAAAATTATCAGGAAAAGAATACGATGATTCAAGACATTCAGGTGGATCGTGGCTCACTGGAGCAGCATTTCCTGAAAATTGCGAAAGGAGAATAGGCGATGAACGGATTCTTATATGGGGTTTTCCTACAGTGGAAACTGGACTTGCGCAGCCGAACCATGCTGATTACCTGCTATGCTGTTCCGATCCTGTTCTTCGCGGTCATGGGAGGGATTTTTACATCTGTTATGCCGGAGAGCAAAGAAACCTTGATCCAGTCCATGACGGTATTCGCGGTTACCATGGGTGCGCTGATTGGATTGCCGCCCTCCCTTGCGGAAATATACAGGAGCGATGTAAAAAACGCCTATCAGGCAAACGGCGTGCCGCTGTCATTGGGGCTGATTTTAACAAATCTTTCGGCGTTTTTTCATCTGCTTGTAATGAGTTTCATTCTTTATGTGATTGCACCGATTGCTTTTGATGTAAAGATTCCAGAGCGTCCGGAAACATATTGGGGCGGGCTGGTTATCCTGATCGCCGTATCCCTCAGTATTGCCAGCATAATTGGCTTAGCGGTAAAAGATACAGCGAATACATCCATGTTTTCCATCCTGCTTTTCCTTCCGTCCATTATGCTGTCTGGGATTATGTTTCCGGTTGACCTGCTTCCCAAACCATTTGAGATTGCCGGGAAACTGTTTCCTGCAGTATGGGGGTACCGATTGATGCTTGAAAGCACGTTTACCGGACATACCCTCTGGCCGCTGATTGTTATCTTCCTTGCAGCAGTTGTACTATGCTGCATTTTGTTGAAAAAAATCCGGACTCGATAATCGTTCTATCGTGATTGAACCATTGGGATACACAGTATGGAAATAGAATGATTTATCCCCCAGGCAGAAAAAAGAGCGGCACAGCTCGCAATGAACTGTGCCGCTCTTTTTCTCGTGGTTCGTTTTACTCCCACTTGAAGCATTTTACCGCAACCCCCATACAGATTACAGTCACCGCCCCCATCACGGCCACAGGCAGCCAAAGACCGCCGGTTCGCAGTCCCAGGAAAGCCGCCTTCATCAGCTGGATCCCCTGGGTCAGCGGAAAGACAGACACGATTTTCTGTATAACGCCGGGCATAACCTCCAGGGGCAGCGTTGCGCCGGAGAAGATCAGTATGGGGAAGTAGATCAGGCAGGCGATTACGCTGGCGGATTTTGCGTTCCTGGCGATTCCCCCCAGCATCAGCCCGATACTCAGGGTGGACACCATTGTCAGCAGCCAGCTTCCCAGAAACGCCGGCAGGGAGCCATGGATTGTCACCCGCCAGAACAGCATGGAGGCCAGCAGCAGCGTCACCAGGGACACCGCGCAGTAGACCACATAGATGGTAAACTCCACTGCCAGGAGTTTTGCCGGGCTCACCGGCGTCACTTGGAACCGCTTGAGAATCTTCCACTCACGGTACTCTGACACCACCAGCGGCAGACCCATTAGGCCGCTGGCGCAGATGGATATGGTACACAGCGCACCGACGGACTGCTCCAGGAAGGTGTAGGAGGTGCCCTCCGTGGCCGGCTTTGTGCCGTAGATAAAGCCAAGGATCACCAATACCACCAGCGGCAGGATCACCGCGAAGATCACCATGTTCATATTGCGGATATTCAGCTTCAGTTCGTTTTTCAGTAATGTACCAAAGGTTCTCATGCCGCATCCTCCTCTCCGGACAACTGCAGATAGGCATCCTCAAACTTCTCACAACCGCTGCGTTCCTTGGCCTGCTCCACTGTACCGTAAAACACTGCGGTACCCTGGCGCAAGATACAGATCTCGTCGCAGAGGGCCTCTACTTCGTCCATGAAGTGGGAGGTCAGGAAGATGGTCAGGCCACCCGCTTTCAGTTCCGAGAGAATCTTCCACACATCCCGACGGGCCTTGGCGTCCAGGCCAGTGGTCAGCTCGTCCAGAAATACCAGCTCCGGGTTGGGAATCAGGGCCAGGACGATAAACAGCCTCTGGCATTCGCCTCCTGACAGGCTCTTCACTGCATTTTTCAGCTTGCCGCCAATCCCGAACCGCTGGCACAGCTCCCACCAGTCCGCCGGGCGGTTATACAGGCAGGCGATCTCCTCGCACAGCTCAAACACCTTGATCTCCGGCTGATAGTCGCCCTCCTGGAACTGCACGCCCACCCGCTGGAACAGGGCGCCGCGCTCTTTCTTAGGGTCGCGGCCCAGTACGGCTACCGTACCGGAATCCGCCCGCCGGGTACCCAGGATACATTCGATGGTGGTGCTCTTTCCCGCTCCATTGGCGCCCAGCAGTCCGAACACAGTGCCGCGCCGCCAGGTCCAGCCCGTTCAGTACCGTTCTGCCCTGGTAGCTCTTGGTGAGGCCAGCTACCCGAACTGCCAGATTTTCGTCTTTCATACTGATCTCCTCCTTTTGATGGCCCGCAGCTCGATGTAGCCCCGCTCGCCCCGGGGCTCCAGTTGGATACGGGGATTGCTGTCATCCCACTCATAGCCGATGACAGCCGGGTCGTAGTGGTCCATGGCATACTGCACGGACAGGATGGCCTGAGAGTAGTCTTCCTCCTTGAAGGGCTCACCCTGGAAGGCCAGGTACTCTGCGGCAGGCAGGGAGATCAGGTCAAACCCATCCGGGATGTCACCGGCGTAGTCCGGAGCCACCTCTACGCCCTGCACATAGGTGGAGGTGTCCGGCTTCCTGTACCCATCCGGCAGCCAGAGGCAGACCGGCTCGCCGCACAGGGAGTCCATGCTGGCCAGGATGCCCCAGACCTCGCAGCTGACCTCCGCACAGTAGGTGAAGTAGTCCTCTGCACGGACGCCGCGCTTGAGGATGACCTTGCGCTCCGGCTTGCGGATCACCTGGACAAAGACGCTTTGTAGGTTTTCCATATCGACGGTATCCTTTCTCAGCACCTTGAATTTCACGCCATAGGGGATGAACAGCCGGATGGGGACGGGGTTCTTTGCGTAGTCCCCGGGGTTGCATCCAAATTCCCTGTGGAAGGCGCGGGTGAACCCGTCCACACTCTGAAAGCCGCAGTCATAGGCCGCGTCGGTGACGAAGCACTGCTCACGCTTCAGACGCATGGCGGAACGGGACAGGCGCATCCGGCGGATATACTCCGCTGGCGTGAGTCCCACGCAGTCCTTAAAGAGACGGTAAGAGTGCCAGGGAGAAAAGAGCGATACCTCGGAGAGAGTTGCCAACGTGATCTCCTCGTCAATATGGACCTCAATAAAGTCCTGCATCCGCTGGACGGCTTCAAGCTGTTGATTCAAGTCAATCACCTCCACCCGCGTCTCACATCTTACCACGTCCAGCGCCGGACTACTCGACTTTTTTTGCTATCCTGGTCTATATGCCGGGCTGGCCCATCATACGGATGTGGTTCCTGGCCTTGGAGATCCACGCGGTCACATGGTTAGCCGGGGCACCAAGCCGTTGGCCAATCTCCTTGCTTGAGTATCCGTCAATGCGCATCCGTATGGCCCTAATGCCCTTCGCCGTGGTACCGGTGGCCGTTGCTTCCGCCCGGTCCAGCAGGTCCATCAGCTCCCGGCACGCATCCCGTTCCTCCAGGCTGTCATCCAGTACGCCGCAGGGCAGCTCCGCCGGGTCAGTAGCCTGCTCCCGGCTGCGGCGGGTGGCATACTCCAGCTGTGTATAGATCTCATTGCGGATCAGGCAGTAGGCGTAGGTCGAAAAGGCGTTTTCGTGCCCGGACCGGTCAGTCTGGGCCGCCTTGCACAGGCCAATGCACCCGATCTGGAAGAGATCATCATAGGTATAGATGCAGCCCTTGTCCAATGTGTGAACGCAGTCCCCTATTACCTTGCCCACAAGCCCCATATTTTCTTCTACTTTTACTCGCTGTTCTTTTGTAAGCGGCAGCATACCATTCACCTCCCGATATTTTAAGTTCACGCCGCCCCAGTGCGCTGGGCCAGCAGTTTCCTGCTCTCTCGGATCACAACCCGGCAGTAATACTCGCCCAGATGCCCGATGTGGGCGTGAGACATGGGCGCCTGCGTCGTGTAAGACAGCCATTGGTATGCCTCCCGCCTGGTCATCAGGCCGGACTTATGGAGCTGGTCGAACTGCTGGTGGGCCTCATACCGCAGCCGTCTCAACCCCGGAGGGGCCAGCGTGCCCATCGGCTCCAAAGTCCCCGGGTGGGCCATAACGAAAGAGTCGCACGCGGGATAGCCGGAGCAGACATACACCTTGGCATCCGGTCGGTAGGTCTTGCAGATTCCCTCCGCGCTGCGCAGGACTGCCGGACGGCCGCAGTGGCACCGCACCTGTCCAGATTCGTCTTTCGTGTTCCATCTCTTACCCCGATTTGATGTTTGTCTCATGCTCAAAACCTCCAAATAAAACAGAAAGAGCCGGAAGGCTGCCGAAAAAAGACAATGCAAAGCCAAGCGCTGGGATAGTGGGGTCGCACCCAGCCATTGACTCTGCACTGTATTTCAGCAGCCTTCCGGCTACAATTTTATGAGACAAGACCTGCGTCGTGTGGATCCGGCTATACAGCAGATCCGTAACGATTCCCTGCTAAGTTCCGGCAGGTCTGACGCCAGGTTATCCCGGCGTATCGAGAGCCTGAACGCAGTGCCTTGCTATGGATAAATATTACCATAAATATTTTGAAAAGTCAACTAAATTCCCAAAAATACACGATTTATTCACAAGTTTTGTGTAAAAGTGAGTATGGGAGCGCGAAGTCAGTATTACGGCTCGTCTTCTTCATCCTCCCACTCGTCATAGGCGTATTCCTGGCGCTTCTTTGTGATATGGAGCGTGGCGATTACTCCGGCCACGACGGCCAGGCCGACCAGGAAGATGACTGCCGGAATCGGAAGGCCGCCTTGCTGCCCCTCTTTCTGGGGGCTGACTGGAGCCTCCGGCACGGGGTCGGATACAGCGGGCGGAGGCGGGTCGGTCTGCTCGGGTTCCGGGTCAGGGATCGGGGCGGTGGAGTGAATGCAGCTCAAGGTATAGGTCGTGCTGCCGCCCAGGTCCATGGTCAAAACGCCATACTCGTCTACCACAACCGGAACAGGAAAGATGCCGGCATCGGTGCGCAGCTCAAACTCTACCCCTGCCCAGCGCGTCCCTAACTGCAAAACCAGTTGGTCGGGCTGCTGTGTGATTTTCGGCTCAGTGCCATCGGTATCCGCATAGGCGGCAGGGGTTAAAACGGCGGTCAGCACCATGACGGTTATGAGCATGGGAAACAGCCGGTTTTTTCGCTTTTTTGATCTATTCATCGGTTTATTGCTCCTTTGCAATGGATAGCAAACGGGCGGAGCAGTTTTACCAGCTCCGCCCGTTCAAAGATAACATGGCTCCTATCAATTTGCTCGAATTTATACTGTTTCACTATCGGCAAGGACGGCCCCTATGTCCATCCCCCCGTAAAGTACGCGGGTGATGTTCACGGTTTTGCGGTCGTGATCCGGCGTATAGAACACACAGTAATGGTCTACCGGCATAACCCGCCAGCCCCGGCTATACCATGGCTCCTTTTCATACCGGCGATACCGCTCCGGCATCCGGTCGAGAGCGCAAATGTTTTCCTCCAGTCTGGCAAGCTGCGCCGCAGCGTTTTGGACCGATTGCAGCTCGTAGGCGATATACTCAAAGATGCCGCGCAAATCCTGTTCTGCCCGAGCCGCGATCTCGACTGAATATGTCATATACCGTAGTCCTTTCGGATTTCGTCAAAAACCCTGTTTGCCGGTCTTGTCCTGCCCGCCAGAACATCTTGGTATCCCTTTTCCAATTCCTGGTCAAGTTCCTGTGCGGTCAGCTTGCCCATATCCACTACCTTTGCCTGCGGCAGCTTCATTTCAAAGGGGATGCCGCGCTGCAAAATGATTTGCTTATAGAACATATTGATCGCGTTAGAGACCGGGATGCCCAGCGCAGCTAAAATGCTTTCCGCCTGTTCCTTTACTTCCGGCTCAATGCGGGCGTAGAGGTTCGCTGTCTTTGCCATGTGAGACACTCCTTCCTGTAGATGGCAAACTGTTTCTCTCGTATTATACCACTATGTCCGCACAATAGCAATACATTTTCGGAAGTATGTGGTCTGGGTTGACTTTCCATGCTACCGCACCGTACATGAGTCCAAGCTGAAAGATTGAAATCAGGACCTTCTGAAATTCAGCGCACGGTGGACATATGGGTGATGACGCCCCAGATACGGTTGCTCTCATAATTGATGCCCAAGATGCGCACCGAGACACGGCAGCCGCGGGGCGGCCGGCCCCGCTTGGGGTAGGTACACAGGCAGTCAATGCCGCCGTCCAGGGAGACAAATACTCCGGTAGTATCCACCATACTGACTGTACCCACATACAGGCTGCCCACCGCATACTTCTTCAGCGCTTTCTCATAGGGGTTCTCACCTGCCTGCTTGACAGATGCAGACACCCGGAGCCGGCTGCGGTCAGAGCGGTCCACCTCCAGTACCCTTACCAGCACGCGCTGGCCAGACTGATAATGGGCGGTGGCGTCCACCCACCGCTGGTAGGACAGCTCCCGCAGCGGGATGTAGCACTCCGCGCCGAACAGGTCCACGAAGATGCCCGCCCGGATCACGGAGACCACCCGGGCCTCGGCGCAGATGCCTGCGTAGATCTGATAGTTTCCGTCCCGGTCCGTGCGGAAGTAATACTCCTTCCGCTTCATGGCCATGGCCTCCAGGCGGCTGGCCGCCACGATCCCGCTCTCCTGGTCGATGCCCTTGATGATGTAGTCCACCTCGGCGCCCAGCCGCTTGTTGAGCAGGTAGTGCAGGACATCGCCCTTGGGCTGCCCACGGTAGTCCTCCGGCTCCTCCACCGCCTCCAGCACCGGGATGATGACCTTGTAGTCGCCATGATAGGTGACGGCGTAGGACATCTCCGGGTTGTCCGCCAGCCGCTCCACGCCCTGGATGGTGCCGGTCAGGATCTTCTTGCCCTTCAGGGACTCCACTAGGTCCAGCAGGTCGCTGCGCAGCTTGTCCGTATCCGTCTCCACCGTGCGCTCAGCGTCGATGGAGACCACACGCTGGCCGCGCCGGCCAGGCATTCTGAGCCGGCTTTTGGGCTGCCCGGAGTCAGTCTGGGAGGCGGCGTTTTTGTCTGCCCGGCCTTCAGCGCCTTCCAATAATTCCAGGTCAGTTTGGGGAAATTCCGGGGCTCCGCCGGGCTCCAACGTCCCATCTCCGGCAGGTTCCAAGCCAGTCTGGGGAACAGCGGTCGGCTCGCCCAGGCCAGGCGGTTCTGCGCCGGGTTCCAGGTCAGTCTGGGGCGGCTGGCCGCCTTCCGGTTCCTGGCCCGTCTCAGTCTGGGGGGCGTCGGGGTCCAGCGGCGTGCCGTCCGCCAGCTCCAGGTCGGACGGGGGCGGAGCGCCAAGCTCACCGCCCGGTACCAGGCCGGTACCGTCGGCACCAGCTCCAGCGGTCTGGTCCGCAGTCTCGCTGCCGAGCAGAGGATCCTGATCTTTCAATTCCTTTTTCGTACGTGCCATGATTTGTTTCCTCCTTGTAGTTGATAAAATAATGCGTAATTGCCTAAAAATCAGACGGTGGCTTCGCACTCTCGTAGAGGGTCGGCCTCCGCCTGGCACGCTTGGGTGTTTCTGCCGACGCCACAGCAGGGGCGGCCTCCGGTTCCGCAGGCGGTACGGGTTCTTCTGGAGCTGGGGTAGGTACAGTCTCCGGCGCTTCAGGGGCAGGCTCCGGATCCACAGCGGGGGTGCACTGGAGTTGTGGATAGTCCCGTATACTGGTTTTGACACACTCTTTGGCGTAGGGATGGCCGGTATAGTCGAACTTCTTTGCCCGCAGGATTTTCTGGCCGCGGATGATGATCAGCAGTTGGTCGTTGGGCAGCCGCAGCACCTCGTCTGGCGTAAGCAGCCTGCGTCGGCCAAGGCCCTGCGTATATCGGTATTGGGGGATGATTTGGGCAATGGCGGTGCTCTGCCGGGTCGTCATGGTGGAGTTGACCTCCACCGTCATATCTCCGCTCCGGACACTGAAATATTCCGCCGTCACATCGTCTGTGCAGCCCAGCATCAGTTGCGTGTCCGCATTGCCTACCAGCTCCGCCCAGAGGTTGTTGGGATAGCGGTTCTGGATCTGAGGCAGGTTTTGGCAGCACATCAGGACCTGGAGGGACCGGGAGCGGATGGTGCTCAAACGCCGGGAGAAGTCCGGGATGACACCGATGTTGTTCATCTCGTCCAGAACGATATTCACCGGCACTGGGCACCGCTGTTCCGGTGTACTGTCAGCGTAGCGGACCAGCTTGATGAACAGGAAGGCGAAAAAAAGGGACGACAGAAATTCCAAAGAGGAGTTCTGATCATCCAAGATGATGTAATATGCGCATTTGGTCTGTCCGGGAAGAGCGAGGTCAATGTCGGACTGGCGGGTGATACTTCGGACGGCCTCACTCTGGAGCACCTGCAGCCGGGTGCCCAAGCCCAGAACCACACCGGCTCGTACAGAATCGCTGGCCTGGCTGAACAGGCTGTAGGGTGCCCGGGCCGGATGGTCCAAAGGCAGCCGGTCAAAGAGAGCGGTGAGTTGCTTTTCCGTGTTCTGGGTAAGCATCTGGTAGACGACAGGCAGGTTCCGCTCCTCTGGACGGCGCGTGGAGTCCAGATCCACATAGAGGATCAGGCTTTTCAGAAGGTTCGCCTCGCCGTTATCCCAGAAATGGTCCCCCTTGCCGTCCCCCTTCGTGTTGGCGATGATGACATCCGTCAGCACCTGGGCCATCAGGGTATCGCCGCCCAGGTCAAACATGCAGTTCCAGGAGTCGCTTAATTCGGGCTGTAGCAGGTTGTAGACCCGGACGGTATAGCCATATTTTCGGAACAGTTCCACTGTGTCGGAGTAAATTTCCGACTTGGGATCTGTGACTACTACCGACTCCCCACGCCGTATGCTCTGGAACAGTGCCGGGCGAATCACTCCTCTGGACTTCATGGTGCCGCTGGCGCCGAAGACTGCGATGTGCTTATTGAGCCTGGTATCTTCAGGCAAACAGATCACGCTGCCACGGTCGCTCTGTCCCAGTATGATTCCCCGGGCCTTTTGCGGGCTGGCGACTTCCAGAACTGCGCGCAGTTCCGTCTCGCCCATCCAGCCGGCGGTGCCATAAGTGCCGCGCTGGCTACGGGCAAAGTTGCGGTCATCAAAATCGCGGCTTCCAAACCGGTCATAGAGCCGGACCAAAACATAAACGCTGCCGCCTATGAGGGCTACTAACCCCGTGTACTTCAGTCCGGATATGGTAAGCGCCCGATGCCAGCAGGAAAGCGGCCCAAACCGGATATCTCCAATCTGGGCCTGCCTCTGCATACCTCCTTCAGCCAGCCAAACCTGATACTCAGTGAGCATCTGGCACACCAGTCCGCCCAAATAGAGCAGCGCAGCCAAACCCAGTATGACAGCGATGATGATACCAATGGTGCGGGTACGATTATTGTTCAAGGCGGCACCTCCTTGTGTGGATCACTGTCCTCTGGGTCAGTCAGACCCAGGGCATCCTCCAATGCGTCCATCGTCACTTCGCGCAGACCTGTACGGCCACCCAGATAATCTCGGACAAATACCGTCTGCCAGGGAAAACACAGTACCTCACAGGGCGTTTCGCTGTGCTCCAAAGCCTGCCGCAGCCGCAGGAGCCGTGCCAGATCCCCATCCAGGTGGGAGAGGATGAATATCCCATCCCGCTGGGCGTCGTGTTCTATGATGCCAGGACTGACGGCACGCCATTCTGAAGGAAATACCGCTGAGAGCAGCTGTTCGTTCCAGTCTGGGAGTGTCAGGATCCTCAGCAGCCGGATGCCCTGCCAGTTCAGCGGAATGAAATGAATGTGGGGGTAGATACGGTCAAAGCGAAGCTCCATACGGCGGCTCTTATCCGACTCCTCCATCGTGCGCAGCGCAATGTCTATACACTCACCCAAGAGTAGCGCATGGTCTGCCTGGGGTATGCCGGCATTCATCCGAGCCAGCTCCGCAAGGTGCTGCGCGGTCTTGAACTCGCCCATGCCGCTCCATTTCATGACAGCGCTGCGGGTGTTATAGACAGCCCAGCAGGTCTCATGAGCAAACAGGGCCCCCGTCAGCCGGGTAAAGATGGTCTTATTCATCTCTGTGCTGTCCAGACGCTTGAGTGATCTGGCGATGTAGAGTGCAGGAGAGGTGGGTACGACTTGGACGATGCGCTGCTTTTGCAGGACTGGCAGGGCATAGGGCCGGAACTCGATTCCAGCCCCCATACACATTGCCAACGTCTCGGCGACCCGATGGTTTCGCTGCACATGTCCAGTACTGCTGGAAAAGCGGTGTCCGCCGGATAAGGCCAGATACTGTTCCAGTGCCGCCGGATGGAGTGTGTTCAGGAGTGGGAGCGCGGTTTTGTGGAGACGAATGGTACGCCTGTCCCGTTTACCGCTGACGGACAGCATCTTACAGCTGCCCAGGTCCGCCCCAGACTCATTTCGGAATTGCTGGGTATGCTCCAGCCGGTATACCAGAGCCTCCAAAGAGCGAACACTTCCCAAAAGCCGCATAGATCGTGTTGGAAATTCACCAGCAGCAGATAACAGAAGCAGGAGGCGATACGCATGACTGCCCGGGCGGAGTGTAATCATTCCTGTGCCTCCATCTCACTCAACTTTGCGGCATCTCTCCTCCTCTCTTTGCCGCAATCCGGCCCCTCGTCACGCCGCCGGCCCCTTGGTTTTTCAGGGATTTTCCGGTGCTTGAACTGTAAGTGACTGGACGGCGGCAAATTCCGGCCTTTCATACCTATCTTTTTCCCTGCGTTACGCCCGATTTTCATAGAGCGGCACCTCCTTCAGCCTGTCGTGAAATGCGGCATAGATCCAAGTGGGAAACTGCTCCCTAGGGACAACATAAACCTCTGTACGGTCTGCCGGTCCGGCAGCGCTGCAGTAGAAATGAGTACACCGCGCAGGCGCGTCATCGGGCAGCAGATAGAGGGCGATGATATCCGTCACCATGTTCTGCTCGATGTTGTCGTGATCCCGCCACGCCCGCTCCGGTCGGTTGCTGTCATAGACATGGCGGTAGATCAGCACGCAATCAAAATAACTGGCAGGTACTTTTCCTTTGAAGAACCGGTTCATGGCCGGATAGAGGGCCTGCTGGATATAGGTCGGGGATCCGCTCCCCTTTTTGGGAAGGAGTGCGGGAATCCGCAGGCAGAACCAACCCAGTTCGGTATAGCCCATTTCTATGGGGATGGTCTGTTCCATCAAAGCATCTACCGCCTCCTGCGCCCTAGGCCGCCCTGTATAGGCGGGGAGTGCCCGCGCCAGCAGGACGGCCTGCTCCAGAACAGCTTCAAAACGAAACGCCGCCTCGTAGGCGGCGGTCAGGTTGCTCTGCTCTGAAAAGAGCCTTGTCTGCGCCAAAGCGTCAGAGGCCCGCTTGAACTGCACTTCCGTTTTTGATAGAACGCGCCCAAAATCAGTCTGAGCCATTCTGTGCACCTCCTTCCTCTGTGTAGAATTTGACAGTGGGGACCTCCTGGCCGTTGTAGTCCACCGTGGCGAACAGGCAGGGGACGTTAGGCAGCACCAGCTCCTGGGCCATAGAAATCCTCGGCAGAACAAAGATATAGCGCAGGTCCTCCTGGGGCTGGAGCAGCCGGGCCAGATGCTGCTCCCCATCGTAGAGCACCACGATCTCATAGCCCATATTCTCTTTGAGAAAGAAAATCTGGGAGGGATAGGTGGCCGGATAGTGGGCCATCGGCTCCACATGGTCAATAAACTGCAGCAGCACCCACACCGACAGGATGATGCGCTGCTCCGGTTGGCACATGGGGTCAACCCCCAGATAGTAGCCGCCGGAGATGTCATGGAGCATCACTTCCCGCTTGAGGCCACGAATAATCTTCTCAGCGGTCTGCGGCGGCTTGTCCTTCATCAGCCGGACCACCTGTGCCTTAGTCAGCGCTCCATACTGTGTCAGCCAGTGGATGATATACTGTTCTTCCTGCAATAGCATAGGTTCACCTCGTTTCATGCGTATAATGGGGGTAAATACGTTTTTTGGGGCTTATGCGTTTTCGCAATCCACCTCGTTGGTCGGGATGCCGTTCTGTTCGGCCAGGTCGGCAACGGCTTTCATCTCGGTCAACATGGCCTCCAGCTCGGCCCGGTCGGTGGTGATCATCTGTTGCTCTTCCCTGGAGGCTTTGATGATGACTGGCACCTTATTGCTGTTGCTGGAGATCAGCGCTTCGCCGCGCTCGAACTGGGTGATGCTGCGGATCTCCGTACGGGTGAGCTTCAAAACGTCCTTGACATACTCGGCCTCGTCCGGCTCCAGATTGAGGATGATCTTGGTCTTGCTGTTGTTGAGGATGGCCCGCCCATAGCGGCCGTCCTCCAAACCGAAGAAGTCGGACAGGTCCTGGGTAGCGGCCAAGGCCCCGCCGCCGTATCCGCGGATGATCTTGAAGATCTCCAGGCAGAACTCCGCCGCCTGCTTGTTGACGGCGCCGCCGATCAGTTTCCAGATCTCGTCGATGAACACCATCTTCCGCTTGGTGCGGTCGGCCTTCACCTGGTCCCATACATAGTCCAGGGCGATCATCATGCCTACCGGGAGTAGCTTACCCTTCAGCTCGGAGATGTCCAGCACGATGTATTTGTTGCTCAGGTCCACATTGGTCTGCCGGTTGAAGCTCTGGGCGCTGCCGGTAACGAACCGGCTGACGATGGTGGCCAACCGGTTCGTCAAAGTGTTCTCCTTCAGGTTTTCATAGAGATCACCCAGGATGGGCATGGGTTTCATCACTGTCCGGCTGGCGTCGGTGTAGAGAGAGGCATTGTCGTGTGTAATGCCGAACTGGGTATAGGTCTTAATCAGCGCCTCATCCAGCATCTGCTCCTCCTCATTGTTCATATCAGGGATCAGCAGGGAGAAAAAGATCATCAGCTGCTGCACCTTCCGGGCCAGCATGGAGTCGATGTCGCTGTAATCCAGCTCGTCGATCAACTCCATCTCCGGGGTTATGGTGGGGCGGATCTCCATGACATTGATGCAGGCGGTGGAGCCGGGGGCCAGCTTGATGTAGGCGCCGCCCACCTTGTGGCAGGCCCGCTTAAACTCGTGGCCCTTCAAAGGCGCCAGGATAAAGCACTGGATGCCCCGCATCCGCATCCGCAGGGCCATGACCTGCATGGTGTAGGTCTTGCCCGCCCCGGAGGTGCCGCAGATGGTGAAGTTGGCGTTCTTGTTGACCTTCGTATTGAATGGGTCAACGATGCACAGGGAGTTGTTGTGCCGGTTAAGGCCCAGCAGGATACCGTTATCGTCGGACAGCTCGAAGCTGGTGAACATATAGGTGGAGGCGGCCCCGCTGGTCAAAACATTGCGCTTGGATTTGCGTTCCAGACTGGCGTCTATGCTGAGGAACGGCATGGTGGAGCGCAGGGCGGCCTCCTGTTGAAACATGCAGTCCGACACCTGGATGTCCATGGACTTCATCAGGTCGGTCATCTGCTGCTTGCGCCACTGCAGCTCCTCATAGCCGGCGGCGGACACGGTGATGAACACTGACATGTAGAACAGGTCCTCGTTCCGGCTGGACAGGCCCTGTTTGATGTAGTAGCCAGCTTGGATGGATCCCGCCAGCTCCTCGTAGTCGGTGGAGGTATCCTGTAATTCCCGCAGCTTGGTGCGGTTGAGCCGGATGCGCTGGGCGACCCGGTCGATGGTCTTGCCCCGAATCTCCCGGCGCAGGTGCAGGTCCACATCCACACCCTCACCGGCGTTGATCAAAGCCGACATCCAACCGCCTCGGACCGTCTGAGGGAACCCGTTCTTCCGAACATACAGGTAGGTATAGTAGATGCCGTCCATGACCAGGTAGCCGGGATGGGTCAGGTCAAGGCCCCGTGGTGCAATGAAATTGGAGGCCCGGATATGGGGGACGGGATCAATACCAACCACACGCTTCCTGGCGGCCATGGCGTCCACCACCACCCGGTTGAGCCGGTTTTGGAACGGGTCATCCACACAGGAGCGGCGGTTGAAGTACATATACAGCACCTCAGCTGTAAAGGCGTCTTCGTCCTTGGGTTGCACGATGCTGTTGCCACACTGGGCGAAATAGGTACGGGCGTTCTGGGTCACCACCTGGAGGGCGGAATAAATCTCACCATAGTCCGGATCCATCTGCCGCCGCCCGTTGGGGGCCTCATACTGGAAGATCAGAAAGAACCGGCGGGACAGCGCCTCGCGGCTGCCCTCCTCCCGGATGAACCGGATGGTGCCTTCTCCCAGGTGACGGCAGGCCTCCACCGTTTCCTGTTCCAGATCCGCCTGGAGGCCTGCTACATACTGGTCGGAGTCCGCCTTCCGGGTCACGGATTTGAATTGCAGTCGCATGGGGGATATTTTCAGCCAGCTGGCGAAGGTGGAGATGATCCCCCACTGCTCCTCGTCGGAGCGGAGCAGGAAGTTGATGGGCTCAATCTCCAGGATCTTGATAAACCGACCGTCAGTGGTTTCGACGATGCCGTTTTTGAGCTCTTTGAGCGGAATAAAGTCCTGAACGAACTCCAGCTTTTCTTTTGGCGGGGGGCTTGTCCGCCCTCTTTTTCGGGGGGCTGCCTTTGTGCGTGTTCGTGCCATAGTGGTATCCAATCCTCCTATAGTGAAGCTGCCGCCGGCGCACCAGGAACATGACCATGTGGGAGAGGTACTGGAGCAACGAGTCGCCGCCTAGGCCCATCAGGGCAAAGACGCCCAGCGGCAGCAGGGTTATGGTCATGACCACCACCTTGGCCGTCACTGGCAGGTGGAGCCACATCAGCTCCGGGTAGCCCACCAGGGCCAGTAGGATGCCGGCCTCTACCGTGTTGCGGGTCTCCAGCATCCCACCCATCAGTTTGCCGGAGTCAGTGTAGTTGGGCGGTATCGTGTAGATATTGCTGTATTCTCTGTCGTCAGCCATCGTTGCCTCCTTGTTCTATGGGAGCAGGCGTGAAGTCTGCCTCCAGGTCGATATCCTTCCTGCGGCGGAACTGGGTCACATAGGTCGGCGAGTTGAGCGCCACACCGCCCGCACTGCTGGAGCAGTGGACCCACATCTGCTTGCCATCGGCACTGCGGCCAGCGTAGAGCAATACATGGTTGACAGGCACTGTTCCCGGCGCTGCCATAAAGCCAATGTCGCCGGGCAGCAGTTCCGCTTCGGTAATGGCGTAGGTAGTATCCCACTGGCTCCAGGATCCATCTAGCAGGCTGACGCCCAGAGCCGTTTTATAGACCCAGTCCGTGAATCCGGAGCAGTCAAGCCCGTAGGGCCGTATGGTGCCGGTGCTGCTGGAACCCGCTGAGGTCACCAGCCGGGGCGTGTTCCACGCCTCGTTCCAGCCCGGTGCGCTCTTGCCGCCCCAGAAATACGGGACACGGCCCACCAGGGACAGGGCCGCCCGCATCAATTCCTTCCGGGTGCCGCTGCATGTGAGACTGTTCAGGTAGGCATTCAGCTCAGCATCGGTAATCGGCGGCACTGTGCCGCTGGTCAGGGACCCGTACATGGTCATCTTCAAGGCGTTGGACATATTGGTGATGGCCTCGCCATATGTCAGATTGAACTGGTCATACTGGGCGGAGGTGTCGATGCCAAACGCAGTCAAGATCACAGATTGGTCAAATGGGTGGATGGTGCAGACCACATACTGGACCGTAACCGTCTCAGGTGCTCCCGGTTCCCCACCTTCTTGGACTTCCGGCACCACCGTTTTTGTGGTTTCTTTCACTTCATAGGTAACCGCGAACATTTGCCCGGCAACAGCATCCAGCTTGGCCTTCATGTCCGCCTTGGTGGTACCGCGCTGCTGCATGGAGGCTGAGTAGGCCGCCAGGGTATAGCAGGTATCGTAGTCGGCAGAAATTAGCCCGTTGTTGATCAGCGCCTCCATGGACAGCTCACGGTCGTACCCACCCTGGGCGATGATCTGTTCCACTTGTGCCAGAGCCATATCATAGCCGTCCTGAATGCAGTCGGACACCACGCCGGATACATCGTCAAAACTGGCAGTTATGCTTGTGGGGGCATTGATGTCAACGGTAGAGGGGTCAGTGTGAAAGAGATTGTTGACAACTATGGAGGGCAGCGATACAATGCCCACAATGATAAAGAGCAGGAACAGACAGATAAAGATCAGCACCTTAAACAAGGTGTGCCGCAGGGACCAGGCCGCCGACAAAATTGCACCCCAGGGGCCGCCTGCGGCTGTACCCGCCGCGATCTCGGCGGCTGCCTTCCCGCCTGTGACTCCTGCTTTGGTCACCGCAGCAGCGGCATTGGCGGTCGCCTCCCCGGCGGCAGCGGATCCTGCGGATTTTGCCGAGGCCGCACCCGCTTTTTTTGCGGCCTCCGCCGCCTTCCGTGCGCCTTTTAGATAATCGTCCTGGCCATCGCCAAAGCGCTGCTGTTCATCAGACATGGAACCACCTCCTATGGAATATGGGACGGCCCGCACACCGGTCAGATTGTGCGGGCCATTGGTCAGGTTTTGCGTTTTGGCGGTTTATGGTCGCTGACTGGCCGCCGCTTGGGGGTAGGCACAAACTGTGTGGGCGTGGAAGCGTAGCGTACGGACTCCACATTGACAGTCCGCAGAATATCTCCGTCATAGACAGGCTTGCCGTCCTGATAGACGGGTTTGCGCTCCACAGCCGCAACGCCGGGGATCGCATACCACTGCCCACCGCCGCTGTCCTCATAGACATGGTAGTCGCCCCTGGGCGGCTGGTATCTGGTGCGGTCATAAAACGCGGTCCCAGACCCATCCGCATGGCGCACCTCCAGCACACCGTCACAGGCGCGGGAGCTGTCTACGGTTGTGCCCTCCTGGGCAAAGCCGGGCATAAACTGCCCAAAGAGCGCTTGGTTATATGCGGCAGCACTGCCGGGACCAGCCGGCACATCCGCAGAGGATCCGTGAGTGCCTGTGCCAGATGGAGCGTGTCCCAATGTGCCAGCACCGCCGCCTGCTTCAGGCTGCGGTGCTGGGTCTGCTCCAACGCCAAGCGGAGCAGAAGTGTTCACCCCGGCACCGGACGGGGGCGGCACACCTTCCCCGCCGTCAAGCGAGGACGCTGCACCCGGCCCAACGCCAGGCTGAGGCGCAGCACCCGCTCCGGCATCAAATTGCGGTGCGGGACCAGTACCAGAGTCAAACTGTGGCGGTGCGGCATGGGGCGTCATGGCGTACCAGCTCAGGCCGTCGGAACCTTGGATAACCTCATGGGGCGCATCCGGCTCCTGATAGAAGGCGCTGCTGTACCACAAGGCATTGCTGCCGTCTGGGTAGCTTGCTTCCATGGTGCCTTCGTCCACTGTGCGCAGTACCGTATCCTGGGGTGCGCTGGGGAATGCTTCAGATACCTGGGGTGCTTCGGAGGAGTCGCCGGTGAAGTTGGGGGCGGCGTAAAATGCGTCCCGTCCCTCGCCGGAGGCCACTTGATACCACTGGCTCCCGTCCGCAGCCTGGATCTGCTTATGCGGGCTGTCCGGCCTATCATACTGAGCGGCACTGAACAGCTCCACATTGGCCTGTTTCCCGTCCGGACCAACAGCCTTGGTGCTGATATGCCCGCCGGTGATCTGGGTATCGGTATACTCCATATTGCCTGCCGCCCCGCTGGCCATCTGCGGCATATAGTTGGGCAGGCTGCGATCCGCGATGTCGCCGGCGATGGTACCGGAGACCTTGGGCGGGCGGCTGGCCACTGAGGATACAGACTCTGCGGTGAGGGTCGCGCCATTGCGTGCGGCCATACCGCCAAAGGTGCGGCCCACAAAGCCCACGCTGCCGCCTGCCCCCATGCGGGAGCCTCCATCAACCACTGCGTCACGGACAAAGCTGTTGGGCTTATACCGGCTGGCAAATCCCGAGAGGATGCCGCCTGTTGCGCCGCCTGCCGCTGTACTGGCAGCGCCGCCCGCAGCAGCGCCGGTTTTCCCCGCACCGCCGAACATGGACGCCGCACTCCCGCCGCCCTTGGAAAAACCGGTGAGGACCCGGGCTGCCATCATCATCTCAATGCCCATGCTGCTGCCGGTCTGTGCAACGGAAAGGCCCAGTGCGGCCAGGTAGCTGTCACATTTTTGGGCAATCTTCAGCAGTGCCAGCGCACAGAACAGCCAAAGGAAGATACTGCCCTGCCCACTGGTCAGCGCACCGCCGTTGGCGATGAACTGACCCACGGAGGAGTCGAAGGCCCGCAGGAACCAGACGTTGAGAACCAGCAGCAGCAACTGGGAGCCCACCATCCGGCACCAGGACTGGAAGACCCGTGAGGTCGCCTTGGACGCGCCCATAGCGTAGGCCAGCGGCGATGTATAGCACAGGACGCCCACCAGCACATACCGCTCCACCGTTTCCAGCAGGAGCTTGAAGTAGTTCCAGGCCAGAGCGATCATTAAAATAATCAGCAGGATCAGACCCACGACAGTGGCAACGGATACGATAGTTGTCAGCCCGTTGCTCAGAACCTGCTGGATACCAGCGAACGTAAAGTTGCTTGGTGTCATGGATGTGTCCATCAGGGCAGTGTAGGGTGCGCGGGCAATATTCAGCAGCAGGCTGAAAATGGGCTTGGCGTAAGTGATCAGGATGGCGAAGATCCCGCCCCGGGCCAGAAGATGCAGGGGATTCTCCGCCTCGGTGAGCGGCCCGCCAAAAGCCCGGAACAACTGCCAGGCCACGACCAGGAACAACAGTGCCCAAGCCATGTACTGGACCACTGTGTAGGCGCTGACGGCAAAGGGGAAATACTCCTCCATCGCCGTCATATCTGTGCCCAGCGCCTCCAGGAATAGGCCGGAGATGGCATCCATGATCTGGGTCATGATGCTGGCCACCCAATTTGCTGCGCCTTCAAAAATCCAATCTAACATTGAATATCACCTCATGGTCTGAGGGCGGCAGCTTTACAGCCGCCGCCCCCGAGCGTGCGTGTTTTGGAACATCAATAGCCCGTTCTGGGCAGGGTGGGTGTGGGGCCGCCCCGGTAGACGATGGTTACCCACCGGTCATTGGCCATGATCCACTGGCCCTGCCATGTACCGCCCACATCGGTCTTGTTGGCAAAACGGTACTCGTGGGTGACGCTGGAGAGCACATTGCAATAGATATACGGGGTCTGCATCTGCTTGAAGCCCGCAGGCACCCGGCCGAAAAGGAACATCACCTCAGTGACATACTCGTTGCTGGCCAGCCCCAAAGCGGCAGGCGAGGCATCCAGGGTATAGCTGCGCTGGGTGTCCAGGTTGTCCGCCAGTGTGCGGTATTCCCCGTTGACGTTGGTGCGGAAAACGGCCTTATAGGTGAGCTTGGCCGACCAGGTACCGGTGATGATCTTGTCCAGCCGAACCGCATCTGTGGGCAGTGTGTCGCGCCAGAAGAAGTTGTCCAAGGACACCGTGGAGTTGTTGCCAATCTCCTTGAACGTGTACCGGATGGACTGGCCGGGAACCACCTGGGTATAGCCGCTCTTTCGCACAGACACATGGGTGTAGACGCTCTTGTTCAGGACCTCAATCTGCACGATTTGGCCTTCATGCTCCAGGTAGACGGTGACAGTCTCGCTGGCGGGACTGTAGTAGGCGGGGCTGGTGACCTCTTTCAGGGTATAGCGGCCCAAGGGAAGCTGTTTCGATACCGCCAGTCCCCGGCTGTCGCTCTTGATGGTGTCCACCAGCCGATTTGCTTTATCGTAAATCTCGAAAACAGCACCCTCCAGAGGAGTGCCGGCGGGGAAACCGTTGATGACGTTATCATCTGCGGACTTTTTCCAGACCTGGATCTGGCCGGTGATGGCGGTGTTCTTCCAAGTGATGGTGGTACAGCCGCCATATTCCACATAGACGGTTTTGGGCTGAGTATCCAGAATGTAGCCCTCCGCACACTCGATCTCCCGGATGGTGTATTTCCCGTCTGCCAGTC